>Ga0105239_10005664_pt1 | contig 14598 bp, 11 predicted proteins | sample KBSC44metaG_FD_92761 | JGI IMG/M metagenome (GOLD analysis project Ga0105239, IMG submission 92761) | Corn rhizosphere microbial communities from Kellogg Biological Station, Michigan, USA - KBS C4-4 metaG | ecosystem: Host-associated > Plants > Roots > Rhizosphere > Soil | place: Michigan, USA... | reverse complement strand
TTCGATGGCGTCCACGTAGAGCCGAACATCGGAATGTCGTTGTCGTAGCAGGCCATTTTCGGCCACACCCACGAACACGCGAGCACCTCGTCGCCCTGCACGTCAGCTAACTCTCCAGTACGATTCGTCAATCTAGATCGTTCGATGCAGCGTCTGGTCGATGGCTCAAAGTGCGAAACGCCAACCGCAGCTGAGCTCGGTTTGTGGGGGAGTTGGTGAGTGGGTTCATCTCAAGTTAACAGTGTCGCGAAGCATCGACGGACGACCGCCTCGTCCGTGAGAGGCCGGTTGACCGGCCACCGAGATCTACTGTTCGGTTCCATCTCCTTGATGGGCACGACGATTGTCACCTCACTAGGCGGCTTCATTCTCTGGGTGGTGGTGGCACGGCTCTTTCCATCGACCGAGGTCGGTCATGCCAGCGCCATCGTGTCGGCGGTCACCTTCCTCAGCGTCATCGGTGTTTTCGGTTTCGGCACCGTACTGATCGGCCAGCTAGCCGTCGATCCCGAGCGCGCGGATCCGTTACTGCCTGCGGCGCTGGATGTTTCGATGGTCTTGTCGGGCATCCTCGCCGCTGCGTTTGCACTGATCGTCCATCTCTTGCCGAATTCGGGCCTCAACCATTCATTTGGCGGCCATTGGACGACATACGCAATCTTCATCGTCGGCGTGGCTGTCTCCACCGGCGGGCTGGTCATCGACCAAGCGACGATCGGCCTCAGTGCTGGCAACATCCAGTGGCTGCGAAACGTCGTCATGCCGCTGCTGTGCCTCCCCGGCACGGTAGTGCTCGGCATGACGCTCGGACGAACAGCGGATAGCGTCCTGATCGCATGGACCGGCGCAGTGATCATTTCGATCGCCGTCATCGCCTGGCCGATGAGCCGGCGCGGTGCACCCTTCATGCGTCTTCGGTCGCCACGGCATCTCAGCGGCCTCGTCATGCACACGGTGCACCACAACACCCTCAACATCTCGCTGAGCGTGCCCAGACTCGCGATGCCGATCGTCGTCGCCACGTACGCGCCGGGCACGACCACCGCTGTCTTCTACGTCTGTTGGATGATCGCGAGCTTTCTGTACATGATCCCGTCACACCTATCGACAGTCCTATATGCGGTCGCCCGCGGCGATTCTGCGGCGTTGCGGAAGAAATTGCAGTTCACGTTGCCTACGACCATCGTCGTCGGGGTCATTGCGGTGCCCGCCATCGCCCTTCTCGCTCATCCGCTGCTGTTGATCTTCGGTCGGAAGTACGCAGACACGGGCGCTCCGACCTTGGCCCTGCTCGCCCTGATGTACTTCCCGTTCATCGTCAAATTGCACTATGCGGCCATCTCTCGGGTGCGAGGAGACGTTCGGCGAGCCAGTCTCATCTGTGCGCTCGGCGCGATCGTCGAAATCGGCTCCGTAGTACTGACTCTGAGGCAAGGCGGTGATATCGCGCATCTGGCAGTGGCCCTGAACATCGTGTTGTTCCTGGAGGCGATTCCCTTGCTGCCGGTCTTGCTCTCCGCGCTTCGCCAAGTTCACCTGCCGGTGTACAGCTGATGCCCGTGCGTAGTGTGAGCCAGCTCGTTGCGAACTGTCGTGCCGTTGTTCTCACCGCGATCATGCTGGTCGTCGTCCTTGTCTCAGTGACGGTCTCGCCGGCGCAGGCGTGGGCGGCAGGGGGCTTTCGGATTGCAGGTGGACGCTTGGTGACTGCTGGCGGTGCACCGTTCGTGATGCGCGGTACCAATCACATGTACACCTGGTATCCGGCGCAGGTTGGGGCGTTCGCCGCCGTGAAGGCGTTGGGCGCCAACACGTTGCGGGTTGCCCTCAGTGGTGGACGGTGGCCGGCGAACGGACCGGTGGACGTGGCGTCGGTGGTCAATTCGTGCAAACAGAACGGATTGGTGTGCGTACTCGACGACCACGACACGTCCGGATACCCGACAGCGCAAAGTGAGTGGACCCTGGACCGTGCTGCGGATTACTGGACTTCGGTCAAGGATGCACTGGTTGGGCAGGAAGACTATGTGTTGATCAACATCGGTAACGAGCCGTATACGGATGCGGCGACCGCGGATTGGCTGACTGCCACCGAGTCGGCGATTCAGAAGCTTCGCGCTGCCGGTTTGCGGCACACGCTGGTCGTCGATGCACCCAATTTCGGCCAGGACACTCAATTCTTGATGAGGGACAACGCACCCGAGATCCTGGCCGACGATCCCGATCACAATGTGGTCTTCTCGGTCCACATGTATGGGGCGTTCGTGACACCCGACGCGGTGTCGGGGTACATGGATTCGTTTCAGAGTCGGGGGCTTCCGCTGATCGTCGGAGAGTTCGGGGACAACTCCGATGACCCGAATCTGGTTGTCCGATCCGACGCCAACGCCATCATGGCGGAGTCGGTTCGTCGCGGCATCGGATATTTGGGCTGGTGTTGGAGTGGGAACAGCGCCACGGGTATGTCCCCGCACCTCGATCAGGCCGAGGATTTCGATCTCAACCGGCTCACCGAATGGGGCCAGCGAATCTTCAACGGCCCCGACGGAATCAGGCAAACATCGGTACCGGCAGGCGTCTACGGCAGCTGATCCTTCTCACCTCACCTCGGCCGCTGACGTGCGCTACGTTTGGTGCTATGGGGCTTGACCAGCGGTCATTGTTTCAAGCATTGTCGCTCCCGACGCCCAGATGGCCTCGGTTGAGCGATCCTCCGTCATGCGCAACCGGTGGACGGCAGCCGGAAACGGCCGGCGGCTATGTCGCACGCCGACACGGGTGGGTTCGCGGCCCCGAGAGGGCATCTCGTCCAGTGGTTTCCTATCTCGGCTGGCACGGCAGGGGCAATCTTGGCGATGACGCGATATACGACGTCGTTCAGACACAGTTGTCCGATGCAGTCTTCGTGGATTTCCCCCACCATCCACACGAGCAACTCTTCGCGGTGGGCACGGGGCTGAACCGTTGGACCAGGGGCAGTTCCTTGGTCGTCGGCGGCGGCACGCTGGCCGGGCGGCGTTACTTTCGGCGACTGTTGGATCGAGGCTTCAACGCCATCGGTGGCGGCGGAGGCTTCGCGGTAGGCGTCGGAGTCGAGGATCCGGTGTTCCAGGGCGCTCGGAGCGGATCACAGAACGACGAACTCCAGCATTGGCGGCCGCTGCTGTCGCGGTTTCATACCGTGTCCGTACGAGGTCCGCGGAGTGCAGAACTCTTGGCGGACATCGGGTTCGACGTACAGGTCTCCGGCGATCCGGCGCTGTTGCTTCCGCAACCGGTGGTCGAGCCACAGGAGGGTTTGATCGGGGTGAATCTTGGCTTCGGAGACGACCTCTGGGGCCACGACCCGGAGCGGCTCGTCACCGAGGTGGGCGCCGCGGTTCGCGAGCTTGCAGGCCGGGGGCACACGATCATGGGCATCCTGATGCACGAGGATGACCGGGTTCGCACTGAACGAGCACTGGAGGGCGTGGCCTCACGAATCGTTCAACCGCACGACGCACTCTCGGCGGCCGCTGAACTGGCTCGGTGCGAGGTCGTGATCGTCAGCCGACTGCACGCGGGAATCCTGGCGGCGGTATCGCAGACACCGGTGGTTTCCCTTGAATACCAACCGAAGTGCCGTGACTTCGCGCGATCCGTCGACGACGAGCGGTCCCTGATTCGCACCGATTCCGTGACTGCGGCCGCGGTGCTCGAGCGGGTTGCCGACGCACTCGAGAATGCCGATGCGATCAAGAGCACCGTTCGTGCCGCGGTGATGACGTACCGGGATCGACTGTTGTCTGATTACGCGGAGGCTCGATCAGTCATGGGGCTTCCACGGCTCCCCTGATGTCCGTCAGTTCTGCTGATGTGCAAGGTGATTCGGAATGTCCACGTCAACGATCAGTGCTCGGTGATCGGAACCAGGTTGCGGCACCGCCCGTACGGCAGTCGCGGTGGCGTTCCTGAGGAGGACGTGGTCGATACCGAGGAACGGCGGGACCATGGCGTCCGCAGGAAAGGTCGGGATGGTGCGAGCACCAGTCGCCTGCCCGGCGTCGACGTAGCCGTCGCACAAGAGTTCCCGAAACGGGCGCATGTCGAGCGTGCTGTTGAAGTCACCAGCGACGAGGACTGCGCCGGGACCGACCGCCCTCGCAGTCTTGGCCATGACGGTCCGCAACGCAGCGATGTCCTCGCGCCAACCGGCGATCGGTTGTGGCCACGGCCCGGCGAGGTGCGCGACCAGCACCCACGGCCCATCAACGCGCTGGGGTATCAGCGCCACCCGGGAGCTGATGAACACCATTTGGAATCCCCTGACGATGGTGGGTGACACCAGCGGGTAGCGACTCCACAATCCAGCTCCGCCTCCGCCCTCGATGGGATGGTCGAAGTGGTACGGAAATGATGCGCCGAGACCCGCCGCATCGAGTCGACGCGCGGATTCCGGCGTAAGTTCCTGCAACGCAACGATGTCGGCGTTGTGTTCGGCGATGCCCACCAGCACTTCTGGATTCGCAGACCCCAACTTCATGTTGGCGGTCATCACGCGCAGAGCGACGCCGTGCATCGTCGTGCCGCTCGCGCTGTTCGCGGTTCCGGTCTGCGCGACGACCGCTCCGACCGCCACCAAGATCGCTACCAGCACTGCGACCCAGTGCCTGCTGAGGCACACCAGGATGAGTGCCAGGGCGAGCGGAGCCGCCAACACGAGGTAGGGCGAGAAGGCGGCGCCAACGAGCCTGGCATGGTCGGTGATCGGCAGATTGCGAGCGATCACACCGGCAGCTGCCACAGCCGATCCCAACAACGCGACGATGCCAAGGATCGTCGTCTTGGGTGACGACCGTATGCTCGCCTCCCCGGTCCGGTTTCCATGGTCGATGCTACTGGGCCATCGATGGCGCCGCATTCGGTGACGTCGCGGGGCAAGCGACCAAGCGGCACTTCGGCTCTGCGCGTGCGGGGGCCGGACGTTAGAGTCTGCCAGTGGGAAGAGTCGCCCTGCTCAAGGTCGCGGTGGTGGCGGCGCTCGCGCTTACCGCGTCGTGCTCGGGTGACGTCGAGATGCCGTCCACGGGCGACCATGCGCCGATCGTGACGCAAGCCGCGCCGCTGTCACCGCAGGTGTGGGATCAGCGCGGGCAGCTCATCGGCAAGTCGGATCTCACCGATCTTGGTGCTGGCCTTTCGGGCTTCCAACGGGCTTGGCGGGCCACCTACGGTTCGGTCTCGGCGATCACCGGCGATCAGACGCAGGTGTCGGGGGCCTTCTTCGTACCGAACGACCCTGCGCCCGATGGGGGCTGGCCGGTCGTCGCGATTGCCCATGGCACCACGGGCACCACCAAGGGCTGTGCGCCGTCGTCCGAGTCCGATCTTCGGGGCAACGCGGCGACCGTTGCTGGGTTCCTCAAGAGCGGTTACGCCGTCGCACTCACCGACTATCAGGGTCTTGGCGACGACGGCAAGCACCCCTACCTCGAACCGCGGACAGCGGCCTTCAATGTGATCGATTCGGTGCGGGCGCTGCGGGCGCTCGAACCGTCGGTATCCGCGAGATGGCTCGCATATGGGGTATCCCAGGGCGGCCAGGCATCTTGGGCCACCGCCGAGGTCAATCGACAGTACGGAGACGGTCTGGTGCTGGTCGGCTCAGTCGCGCTCGCACCAGCCGCCAACATCACCGGATTCGCCGAACTCGCACTCCACCACCGTCTGACCAAAGAACAACTTCCCATCGCCCCAATGGTGATCGCCGGTCTGGCGACCTACGATTCGGCCATCGTTCCGGCGGATTACCTTCGGGGCACGGCACTCGACAATCTTCCGGCCATCACCGGCTGCGGGCCGGACGCCGACAAGTACCGCGGCGAGATCCAGCAGGCCGACGTCGGCCCGACGACGCAGGCCGACGCCGACACCCTCACTAAGGCGTTGCAGCGCATCGAGCTTCCCCAGGGGCGGTCGGACGTTCCGTTGCTCGTCGTGAACGGCACGAAAGACCTGACGGTTCTGCCGGCTTGGACGGATGCAGCGGTCGAACGCAGCTGTGCGCTTGGCGAGAAGGTAGAGCACACGGTGGTGGACGATCTGGGGCACAACGATTTGTTCGGGGCTCCCGCGGTGTCTCAGGAAACCACCGCCTGGATTGCGGATCGCTTTGGCGATCTGCCCGCAACACCGAACTGCCCCTAGCTGTGCCGATCGACCCGAAGCGCATCAGTCCCACCGCGCGACAATGCCTTCAGACTTGTATCGTTGTTCCCATAGGACTACCCGCAATCCCAGTACGGTTCTGGCATCTCACCGGAGGTCGGGCATGACTTGGAAGCGGGCAAGCCGTGCATGAAATCGAGCGGGGCGAACTTCGGGTGCCCGCACGGGTTTTCGACATCGATGTCTCACGCCGTTATGACAACGTAGTCGACATCCAGCGATTCGCGACCGCCTGGTGCCTGGTGCGGCGAGATGGCGTGGTCGTCGCCGCGCGCTTCCTGGACATCGAGCGCGACTCGCAGGTCGCACTCGAGCAGATACGTGACCTCTTCGCGGAATCCGATCTACCGCAGCCGCTTCCGCCATTCACGCAATGCGACGAATCCCTGACCGTGGTCGTGCCGACCAACCGGCCGACCGAGCTGCCACGGCTACTCGAGAGCCTGGCCCATCAGTCCGACACCGGCTTCTCGGTGTTGGTCGTAGACAATTCGCCCGACGCGAGAATCGCGACTTCCACGATCGCCACTCACGGCATGAACGTACGGTTCTGCCACGAACCCACACCGGGCGTCACCCATGCGCGCAATCGCGGCCTTGCAGAAGTCACAACGGATCTGACGGCCTGGATTGACGACGACGAAGTCGCCGATCCCGACTGGATCGCCTGGATCAAGCGGGGTTTCGCCTCCCCCGGACGCCCCGACGCGATAGCCGGGGTCATGTTGCCCGCCGAACTTCAGACGGCAGCGCAGGTCGACTTCGAGCGGTACGGCGGGTTCAACAAGGGCAGGCCGATGCATCCCGTCGTACTGCGTGCCGGCGCCGAGACCGTTCGGGATCCCTTCTTTCCCCTTCCGAGTTTCGGCGCTGGCGGCAACATGGCGTTCCGAACCCAAGCGCTCGTTTCCATCGGCGGATTCAGGTCACCGCTCGGAACGCCGTTCGTCGGCGGCGAAGACACCTGGGTTCTCGCGTTCATATTGGAGGCGGGCGGAATGATCCTGCACTGGCCGTCCGCGGTGACATGGCACTACCACCGACGGACCGCAGCAGAACTCGAAAGGCAGTTCTACAGTTACTCGGCTGGGTTGACGGCGTTCTACGCGGCGGTCATCCTGACCTCGCCTAGACACTGGGGCCGGATCGCGAAATTGGTCCCCGAGGGGATGCGCCAGTTCCTGTCCAATCGCGGTTCCGACGAACTCACCCGACCACCCGAGGACTTTCCCCCCGAGCTCCTCGCCGCCGTGCGCCATGGCCTGCTGGCCGGACCGTGGTTGTATGCCCGCGAAAAGTGGCGGCAACGTCACCAGAACGCTCCCCGGCTAGCGACGTCGGCAGCTCCCACGCGCAGTCCGTGAGGGTTCTCAGCCGGGCGGCAGGAACTGCATCGGCTCACTCAGGTACCTCGCCGCCTCATCGATGAGGGACCGATCGAACACGTTGTCGTGATATGAGATTGCGAGATTGCGGGTGGGCCCCACTCGCGAATTCAGAATGGTCAGGCTGTGCGGTCCCGCCGGGTCGATGAGTCCCGTAATGGTCCGGTTGTCGGGATCCCGCCACGGCGCGGTTTCGAGGAACGGAATGCGACCAAGGTCGGTGTACATCACGTCGGCCGGCACGCCCAGTCGACGGGTCGGTGCCACGGCCATGTGTCCGTGGGCTCCGATGAGCGACCGCACCCCAAGAGCGGCCTGCCCAGCCAACGGAACGCCGGAGTCAATCAGCCCACGAATCCGGCTGTTGATCTGCTGAGGTTGGTCGTCGGGTCCGATCGGAACGGAAAGCCCGACGATGAAATTCCCTTTGACCGCTTGCCCTTCGGCCAGATAGCGGCGGGAATCGAACGCGAAGAGAGTGCGGTCTTGGACGGGTGTGCCCGCTGCCCGCAACGCTTCCCTGGCCAAGTAAAACCATACTGCGGCACTCCCGGGCTTGGCCGGGTTGGATCGTCGCCATTCTTCGACGGCGGCTTCGGCGGAGGCGTCGACGTGGGCCATCCCCACCGCCAGCGAGGGTGACCATGCAATCCGTTCTCCCCCAGCAAGGGACGGATCGCCCTGGGCTCCGTACCGTAACGCTGCGACGCTGCGCAACGCCGTCAGCGCTCGACCCGGCTGGCGGCCAAAGGTATTGAGGATGGCCCTGGGCAATGCCAATGGTGTGCCGCGTTTTTCAACCCAGGGATGTCGATCGCCGTCGATGACGGTGAAGACCGCCTCGAGCAGTTCCATTCCAAATCGGCCATCGCCAAGCCCGTGGTCGATGTCCAGTATGACGTGACGTCGCGACGTGTGAATCTTCAACGGATGCCATGCTTCCGAGTGCCCGCGCCCGTATTCCATCATCCCCGCAAGCGTCCCAGCCGCGACGTCGTCAGGCAGTTCGAACACCGGCGGCAGGACGCTGGTGTTTCGCCAGAGACGCCGGGATTTCCGCGGTTGCAGGCCGATTCGAGTGCGCGGGCCTGCGGCCAAGATGATGCTCAGCGCCTCGCGCAGCGCCGAGCGATCCGGTACGTCGAACTCGCCAAACCCACCGATGAATCGGGTGCCAGTGAGCAGGCGGTCACTGCCGCTCGCCCATGTCGGCCTGCGGATCATCGGAGGCCGAGTATGGCCGCAACCATCATCTCTGCCACCCAACCGGCGCAGGTGACGCCCAATCCGATGATGATTGCGGCACAACGCTCCAGCGCAGCGACCTCGCGGTGATGGAGCGCCCGCCGCAGCTCGCGAAGCACCCCGCGCGGGAGCACCTTCGTGGTGTAGTCACGTTCGGATTCGATGCCGTCGGATCCCACCAACCGGACAAGCGCCGCCTTGCCGCGGCCCTCTTGCCAACACCGCTTGACGAAGAACTTCCTGGTACTCCGCTGCGGCGGTACCAGATGCGAGACTTCGGCGTCCGGGTCGTAGAGCCAGACGCCCGACGGGTAGGCCTGTTGCACCCGTAGGCAGAGGTCGGTGTCCTCGGGACGCGAGACCTGCCCCACCTTCCCGAATCCCGAGCGGAAGCCTCCCACCGAGAGAAAGACCCTTCGACGAATCGCGGTGTTGCCACCCCAGACGTTGCGGATCGGTGCCACCGTTTCCGGCATGCCGATGTACGAGGTGCTGACGACCCAGTCGAACTCTCCTGGAAACCATTGGGGTCGTCGGTTATCCGGCCAATCGGGCACCAGTCCGCCGCCCACACCCAGAACCTGCGCATCACCGAAGTGTCGGCACAGTGAGGCGATCCAGTCGGCGCGGAGGGGAGCCTGGTCGTCGTCAAGGAACACGACGATGTCCCCGGAGCTGATCTCCACACCCGCGTTTCTGGTCGCGGACGCTCCCTTCACGTCGTCGTTCTCGACCGTTGTCACACCGGCAATCTCGGTTCGGGCTCGTTGCGCAAGAGCGGGATTGTGGTCAACCGCCAAGATGACCTCCAACGGCGGCGGAATCTGCTGCCGCGCCGCCTCCAGCGCCTTGACGATGAAGGGCCAACGGTCGTCGTCGTGTGCCGCCACGACCACTGAAACCGTCTCTGCGCCAGTCGAATCGTCGTCGTGGCGGTCCTGGCTGGACGGCGAGGGGGGAATCCCCGAGGATGAGGTCGTCACGGACGGTTCTCCAACGTGATGTCGCTGTGGCGTGGTGGGGGCGGGCTCATCTCGTCGCATCCGCGCCTCGCCTGGGCTACCGCGGGCCACAGGAACGCAGCCTCCACGGTCACGGCCGCACCGAGGGCAATGCCAAGGCCGGTCACTCCGCCGAGCAGGAGACCGGCCTCGGCCGCGCAGAGCTCCCACACCGCTCCGCCGATCGCCACTTTGGCCGCAGTCGCCAAAGCCCCTGTGGCACGCCGGACCGCGATGTAGATCGCCTTGACCGCACCGGCGAAGGTGCAGATCGACAGCGCCATGAAGCAGTACTGCGCGTGCACGTATTCGGGTCCGAACAGAGACAGCAGCGGGTGCGCTAGCAGGGGGCCGCCGATTGCCGCGACGATCGCCACCACAGTGGAAAGTCGGATGGCTGCGTCCAACCCCGCCCGGAAATGCTGTGGATCGCCGGTGTGCAGGGCGAACATGGCCACGCCGAGATTGTTGGGGATGAGCCAGATGAACGTGATCATCAGCAGCGTGGCGTAGAAGCCCGCGTTGGCGCCGTTGCCAAGCTGAATGGCGACCATGATGGGCAGTAGTAGGCGTGGCACCTGGGTTGCGACGTTGATCCAATGGTGCGCTCCGACGGTGCGCCACATCGGAGCGATGCTGCGCACCGAAAACCGGGCCCGCAGCCAACGGCGTCCCCCGGTAGTCCGATGTCCGGCCAGCAGAACCAGCACCGATGTCAGGTTGCCGAGCACCCACATGGCCACGACCAGTTGCGGTGACAGCCCCGCGGTCAGCGCCGCGACGGGTAAGGCGGCCAACTTCACGACCGCAAACACGAGATTCCGCAGCACCTGTTGCCGGTTTCGAGACAGCCCGGTCAGGGCGCCGTCGAGCACGATCGCAACCGTGCTCACGGCGGCACCGACTCCGAACAGGACAACCGAAGCCGGTGTGGCGTACATCGTTTCCCGGTCATCGATCACGTGGTGCACGATGGCGATACCCAGGGCGCCGCAGAATGCCGCACCGGCCGCGAGGACAAAGCACGTCACGACCAGCGCCTCGGCCCGCGCGCCGTACCGACGCGGCAGCTCGGCGATCAGCAGGGTGTGCAGACCAAGAGTGGCGAATACCGCGATGAACTCGATCAACGAGATGACTGCCGCCGACCGGCCGACGATGTCCGCGGTGGTAAGCCGCGCCGCGGCCGCCCAGAACAGGAATCCGAGCCCCGCGGTAATCACGGTGGTACTGCACAACGCGGCCGCGACCCGGACCACCAACCGGCCACCGGATTTAGCCGAGGCAGCCGTCGACGCATCGCCACCCTGGAGCGACCGGCGCACTCGGGCGCCTGCCGCCCTAGCGCCGGGCAATCCACACCTTCCGGTACGGATCGCCAAGCGCCTGGTCGCCAACGTAGAGCGTGGCCGACGCCTCGGCGCCATCGATCGGTACGGACTTGGTCAATTCCTCTTGTGGAGCCAGGGTGAATTTGGTCGTCGTGACACTCGTTCCGCTATCGAAGACCAATGTGTACCGCTTCGCGGAGCCCTCGTGGTTCTTGACGCCTAGGGTTGCGTCAATGGCGCGAACCGGAGAATTCGCCTCCAGTGCGCGAACCTGAACACCCGCGGGATTGTTCGGCACCAACCACAGTTCGGTAAAATCCCTGTCCTTTGCCGTTCTGCTGTGCAACGCCACCAGCACTGTCGCGACCAACAGTGCGGTCGCCGCAGTGAGCTTGAGAACCGATGCCCACGCCGGCCGCGCGAACTTGACGTCCCGCCATGCGAACAATTCACGAGAACCTATGAGTCGGCCAATCACATAGCCGACGACGCACAGGCTGAGTGAATATACGAGCCAGTTCGTTCGGTTCAGTCCGGTCGGCAAGAAATTCAGCAACAGACCGCCGACGATCGCCCAGCCCAGCGCGCAGCTGGTCACTGCGACGAGTGCCGCCACGACCGATCGCTTGCGCCCCAACGACAGAATCACGGTCGCCCAAATCACGCCAACCAGCAGAAAACACAGGATTGCGGCGGCGACCGACGCTACGACCGTCGGCGTCCTGGACCACAGTGCGAGCCCGAAAGAAATCAGAGCCGCCGCGGCGAACCGGTCGATCTGCGTTACCTTACCGAGCATAAGGTGCGTTCCTTCCGCCACGCAGGTCGTACATCCGCGCGTATCCTGAGTCGTATATCCGGGACAGGCCGGGAATTCCGTCGAATTTCTCCAGTCGTTCGACGTCGATCGGCTTCTTCAGCCTTCCGCCATTGACATCGGTGGCGAAGTAGCGTTCACCAATCGGCAGATACTGCGACATGCGCATGTCGACGTCGACCATGACGATTCCCGACTGTTTTATGTGGTCGACTTCTCTTGCCGTGAATTGGTCCGCCGGATCCGAGTAATAAATGGTGCCCGGGCTCTTCACCGGATCCATTTTTCCGATCGTCGACAAGAGCCACATCGACGCGATGTCACCCGAATATCGCATACCGGCGTGAATGTTTCTGTCGGCCCATTGCGCCCTGCTGACGCCGACATTGTCGATTCCGCCCGCGAAGCCCTCGATCCAGAACCCACCGGGCACGCGCTGATACCAGGCCGGCAGGCTGGTCATGATCGAGCTCGTCAGAAGGACGAGAGCAAGCAGTGTGGCGGTGGCCAACCGACGCGGACCCGTAGCGGTGATCAGACGGCGCGCACCGGTGGCGGTGATCAGACGGCGATACCACGCCGCGTCTGGCCTACCGCCATGGAACTGAGACGAGACGGTGCGCGCCAATGCGCTGCCAACTACCAGCGCCGAGAATATGGCGGCGTAGGTGAGGAGGCGACCAGCCAGCTCGGCCCCATTGCCGACCAGTACGCGAATCACACTCGCGGCGCCGTAGAGGGCCAGTGCCAACCAGGTCCAGCATTCCTCGAGCGGACGGCGCGTCCGGGCACTGCGGAGATTCGCGATGGTCAGTAGCAGCGTCACCACCACGCCGACCGGACCGATGAGACGGTCGATCAAGGGCGTCGGCGGCCCGGGTAGCGACAGCTTGGCCTGGCCGGTGAAGAAGGACCCGACGCTTTGCACCAAGTCCCTTACCGGGGTGCTCAGATATTCGATGGTGACGGGGGCAACGCCCAGGATCCACACCGCGACCACGAGCCCGGCGCTCACGGTGCACAGCGCCAGAGCGGGAACGAGGTTTCGTGTCCGGGGAAGTATGGCGGCAGTGGTTGACACTGCCGCCATGATCGCGACGGTGGACAGCGCCGTAACGTGATGGGTCATCACCACCAGCGCGACGCAGATCATCACGCCCCAGTAATTCCGTTGACGATTCTGGGTAAGCGTGGCGAAACGGACCGCGAACAGAACCGCGAGAATGCCGAAGGGCAGGGCCGGGGCCTCGTAGAGGAACGACGTGTTGAAGAAGGACGCGTGCGGATTGAGCATGTAGATCAGTGCGCCGATCGAGGCGATGTACGCCGACCGCGACAGTTCACGCAGCAACAGCAGGATGCAGCCCGCGGTCAGTAGATGGGTCACCGTCGCAACCGCGACACCCGCCGCAAACGGCCCCAGATTCGTCGTCTGCGCTAGTTCGGCCGCAATGTTCTCGAGCCCGGGGTAATGCGAGCTAACGGGCAGACTGTAGTTCTGATTGAACAGATGGCCGGAGTCGAGAACGTTTCGAAGCGCCCGATAGTGCTGCAGCTCATCGACGAACGTGAACATGTGCGGGCTGTACGCCCACCGCATGATCGACTGTGCGGCCGCGTACGCGAAGACCAACACGTCGCGTTCGTACTGTTGAGTCGAGGGCGCCACCACGCGGTAGACCACGACGGCGAACAGCAACAGTTGCCCCGACCAATACAGCGCAGGGGCGAATCCGATCTCTTCCCGGCCGCGCGCGTAGCCGTAGGCGACCAGGAAGATTCCGAGGGCGACGAGGAGTAGCGAGCCCGATAGCGTGCCGCGCTGCCGCCGATGTCTAGAAGTACGGCCGACACCGCGCCCGGATGTTGCTTGGTCTTCGAGCGTTTCGTCGGGCACCGTGTCCAGCGAAGTCATCGGCGGCCCATACGTGCGGAGGTGATCCAGCAAGTGCCGACGGGCGCTCGCCGTTCAGCGATCACGATGCCCGTTCCGACAGGCCGCAAGCACTGTCGGGCCGCTCTTCTCGCAATCCCGATACGGGGCGCGTTGCAGGTCTCGCCCTTGCGCGCAATTGCGTGTACTCGCGCCGTATCGTCCGCAATACCCGCATGCCGTCGCGCACCGCATTCAGATTGCTGTCCCCGTGGATCCGACTCGCTTCGTAACTGCATACTTCCGCGATCCGCAGTCCGCTTGCCGCGACCCGTACGTTGATCAAGGTCTCGATCTCGAAGCCGTCACCCCACTGCGGAGCCTCGTCGCCGATGTCCGGCAAGTCCATGACGTCCAGGCAGCGTCGCGAGAATGCGTTGTACCCGTAGCAAAGGTCGGTGTACTTGGTCGAGAACAGAATGTTCACCAGCGCGTTCAGACACCAGTTCCCGATCCGGCGGAACGTGGTGATGTCGGCGCTGCCGCCACCCTGGATGAATCGCGAGCCCTTCGCGAAGTCTGCCCCCGACGTGAGGGCCGCGATGTACCGAGGGATCTCCATGGGGTCAGTGCTGCCGTCCGCGTCGATCATGACGATGATGTCGCCGGTGGCCTCGGCGAAGCCGCACGCCAGCGCATTGCCCTTGCCACGCCGAGTCTGGGTGATCAACTTCGCGCT
>Ga0105239_10005663_pt1 | contig 14598 bp, 14 predicted proteins | sample KBSC44metaG_FD_92761 | JGI IMG/M metagenome (GOLD analysis project Ga0105239, IMG submission 92761) | Corn rhizosphere microbial communities from Kellogg Biological Station, Michigan, USA - KBS C4-4 metaG | ecosystem: Host-associated > Plants > Roots > Rhizosphere > Soil | place: Michigan, USA... | reverse complement strand
TCGCGCCAGTCCTCCTTGCCCTTGGTCAGTTCGCCGCCGGCGCGGGTGTAGCCGCGAAACTGCGAGGACTTGACCATCTCGATCGCCAGCTTGTCGGCCTCAGGCAAGGCAAAGAACTGGCGCGATGCCGTGAGCACCTCGTTGATCTCCGCCCAGGAGATGCCATGTCCGGCCAGATAGAAAAAGCCGATGTCGCGCGAAGCGGAGCGCAAGTCCGCCAGAAATGTCCGGCGCTCCGACGCACCCTGTTCAAGACGGCTCAGATCGAGCACAGGCACTATTCTGGGCATATCAGGCTCCTTCCTGGCGTGTTCCGGGCGTTGCTTGAGACCGCCACCAGGAAAACCCAGTCGATTTGAACATGCAGGCACATTTCAGCGACCATAGCCGCCATCAACGCGCGCAAGTTTCATCGACTTCGGATTGCCGGGAAAGAAACGATCGGCCTTTCGTCGCGACCGCGACGAACAATTTTTCCATTCGCACGGGGGGCTTGATGATGATGGCTGCTCATTCAGGAAATATGCACGTTCGGAGCGGAAGCTGCGGCGCATCCCACCAAGCTTTCAATCCAGGTATTTCGCAACCACCGGATTGATCGGCCGCACACGATGGCTATCTGCGCCGAAAATCAAACTCTATTAAAATTGATATTAAATAATATTTGTATTATTACTATAGATACGCACAAAATATTTCGCCTGAATAGTCACTTATATTGACGACCATCTTTGAGCTACCCGGTCCTGCCGACTTGAGAGCCATCGTGCCAGGGCAGACTATCCCAACCGGCGTTAATCGCTTTGGTCCCGCTTCCCTGAGGGGCCGATCGCTCAAGAGGAGATCTCGAGATGGACGGGTATGACGAATCGATGTTCGACGACCTAGCCTTTGATGAAGCGGAAGGCCCCGCCGACAGCTACGATGAATTCGACGAAATGGACGAGGGCGACGGCTTCGACGGCGCCGATGAGGCCGACGAAGGCGACGAGTTTGACGCTGGCGACGAGTACGAGGCTTCGGGCTTCGACGATATGGACGCCGGCGATGAATTCGACGAGGGCGACGACTTCGACGAGGGCGACGACTTCGATGAAGGCGACGACGACGGCTGGGACCAGGCTCTCGGCTTCGCGCTTGCCGCCGAAGACAGCGACGAGTTCTTCCGCCGCATTGCCCGTGGCATCCGCGGTGCCGTGCGCACCGTGCGCCGCGCCGCGCCCACCATCGGTCGTATTGCCCGCGCCGTGGCACCCGTCGCCAGCCTTATTCCCGGCGTTGGCACGGCCATAGGCGGCGTCGCCAATGTCGTCGGCCAGTTGATGGCGGACGAGGCTTCCGAGGACGAGGCGCTCGACGCCTTCGCCGAACTCGCGGTGCGCAACCGCGCCGCCATCCCGCTGGTCGCCGGGCTTGCCGCCCGCCGCGTGCTTGGACCTGCCGCCGCGCGCATGCCGGCGGCAGCGCGCGTGCAGGCGGTGCGAACCGTGCGCCGCGCCGCGACCCAGCTCGTCAACCGCGGCGGGCCGGCTGCGATCCGCGCCCTGCCGCGCATCGCCAACAGTGTGCGCCGCACGGCGGTCACCCGCCGCACGCCACCTTCGGTCCGGCCCATGGTGCTGGCACGCACGGCGCGCCGCGTCGCGGCACGCGGGCATGGGCTGCGCCGGCAGCTGACGCAGCCGCTGCAGAGAGGGCGGCGGATCGTGCGCCGCACGGCCACGGCCGTCCGCTCCGGCATGGCGCCAGCACGCAACCTGGCGCGCGCCGCCGGGCGGGCACTTGGCGGCCTGGCGGGTGTTCCGGGCGGTTATGGTGGCGGGCGCAGACGGCGTATCGTCATCCGTGGCCCGGTCAGCATCACCATCCGGCCCAACTGAAACCCCGTCGGTGCAAGAAGAAGGATCGAGGCGATGCGCGCTGGTTCTTCGACCAGGCGGTTCCTGGACACCAAGCTGCGGGCGCTGAAAGCGCGCGCGCAGCGCCTGAATCGCCTGACGCCGCGGCGCATCGGGCTGCGTCCCGAAGACCTGCCCTATGCGCCGTCACGGGCTCACTTCCATGCCGCCAACAAGCGGCTGGCGGCCATCGGCAACGCCATCAACCGGCACATCGCCGAGATCGAGCGCGGCTGGCCGCCGGCAACGGCGCAGGCCGCACTCACTCAGATGGCGATGCTCGACCGCAGGATCGACAGGCTGCGCCGCACCTTCGGCATGTTCTTCGAGGTCATGTCGCAGCGTGGCTCCGGCTTCGCCCCGGCGCTCGCCGCCCACGACGCGATCGCGCTCGATTGCTACACGGTTGTCCGCGCCGCCTTGCCGGGCGTGTTCGGCGGCCCGCTGCTGAAGCCGCTGACCTATATGGAACATGGCTATTCGCCGGCCACGCAGCGCCGTGGGGTAGCGCTGGCCCGGCTGCTTGGCGACAGCAATCCGTTCCCGGTCATCCGCGTGCCTTGGGACCGCGACAATCCCTGGCAGTCGGTCTTCCTGCATGAGGTCGCCCACAATCTGCAGGCCGATATGGGCCTATGGCAGGAGAACGCTCAAGCGGTCGGCAACCGGCTCGCCTCGATGCGTTTCGACCCGCTGGTGGTGACGATACTGCGCCGCTGGCACAAGGAGATTTTCGCCGACCTGGCGGCACTTTTGCTGGGCGGCACGGCATCGGTCTGGGGCATGATGGAGTTCCTCGCCCACCCAGGCGCACGTGCCTTGACCTATCGCCCGGGCGGCGCCCATCCGACCGGCTGGATCCGGGTGCTGATCCTGACCGAGATGCTGCGGCGCATGGGATTTGCCGCCGAGGCTGCGCGCGCCGAACGCGTCTGGCGAGGCCTTTACAATCCGGCAAGGGGGCACCGGCTGCCGCCGGCCCTGCTCGCCGCCGCGCCGCGCGTCATCCCGGCTGTCGTCGACGAGATCGCCTACCAGCCGCGGCGCGGCCTGGGCCAGCACGCGCTGGCCGATGCCATTCCTTTTTCGCGCGCCGACGAAGCCCGCATCCGGCGCGGCGGCATCCTGATCGCGGCGGGGCAAGTCCCCGACCTGCCGCCACGCTTTCTTGTGTCGGCCAGCCGCTTTGCGCTGGAGGCCGGCGCCGAACCGGACGCCATTGCCAAGCTCGTCATCAGGAGCCTGGCCCAGCGCCAGGCAAGCCGACGGCCTGCCGCGCAACCGTCCCCAGCCGCACTCGTAGCATGAGGTGAGATGTCATGGCCGACCTGTTTACCACCGCCGCCAGCCCGGTCCCGAAGTTTCGGTCGCCCGCCACGGTCGCCGTCGACAATCTGCTGCGCAAGACGCTGCGCGTCAGTGATCCGCGCGATCCCGACCAGATCGCCAACGCGCTCTTGAATTTCTATCCGCAGGAAGCGGACAGGGACCGCCGCGAACGCGCAGGACTGCCCTATTCGAGCGTGCCCGATTATGTGCCGCAGGTCCGGAATACCGGCCCATCCTCCGTCGAGATGGCGCAGGCGCAGGATGACCTCGAACGCGATCTGCAGACACTTTCAACCTCATCGCCGCTGAAGGACATCCGCATCGAGATGATTGGTTGGGGACGCTCGATCCGTCAGCTCGCCAATGACGGGCTGGCGGCCGCACGCCTAGCGCTGGATTCGGTCAACCACGACCGGGCCATGTCGGCGCGACGCCAGCTCGGCGAATATTCGCGGCTGGCCCGCTATGTCGGCACGCTGACCGACGGCAGCGCCATCCTTTTCCGGCGCTTTGCCCAAAGCTGCGACGTCCTGGCGGGGCTGATCCTTGTCGCCATCGGCGAGGGACTGGCATCCAACGGCATCACCCGCAGCACCGCGATCGTGCGGTCAGCGGCCGGTGAACTGCAGGCGCGCCGCAACGCCGTCATCATGGCACTGCGCAGCCTGACCGGCTCGGTCGAAAGCGCGCTCGGCCAGGAGGACTGGCCGCGTGGCATCGAAGCCTACCGCAACCTGGTGCAGCAACTGGAGGCGGGCGGCCAGGCAGATCTGCGCGCGCTGCTGGAGGAGAACGCGCTGTCACAGGCGATGGACGATCTGGTCGACCTGTCGACCGGAGCAAGTGTCGAGGGCCTGCGTGAATTGTCGACGGCGTCTGCGATGCTCGTTCACCGCTTCCAGCGCCTGATCCAGTTTGGCCAGAGCATCCCGGTTCCGATCGACGTGCCTATCACGTCAGGTCCGCCGGAATCGCCGCCGCTGGTGGCGTTCGTCTCCAGCCTGCAGCTCTTCGTCGATGCGTTCGTCGCCAAAGGCAGTTCGCGGCTGCTCTATGTCGCTCGGCCGCCGATCATCGTCTACGGCCTCTACGGCGCGGGCGGCCCCGACCAAGGCGCCATCCGCCTGATGAACCTCACCATCGCGCGCGGCTTCCTGCTCGAGCAGGTCGACTGTTTCGCCGGCTGTGGTTGCGACGATGACGACATCAGCTGCCAGGTGCTGCTGGACTACATGCTGTTCCTGCTCGACAGGGCGATCGATCTCTATGCGGTCGGCACCGATCCGGACGGCCTCGGCGAACAGGAGAGGCGGGCGACCGCCGTCGGCATCGTCGTCGACGCGGTGCTGGAACTAACCGACCAGTTGCAGAACCCCGGCGTGCTTCTGTGCGAATTCAGCGATAAGCTGAAGAGCAAGCTCGGCACGATCTCCGGCGAATTGCTCAACCCGTTCGGTGGTCCCGGCGCCTGGGATTCGAGCCTGAAAGGGCTGATGGTGCGTGAGTTGCGCACCTTCTACCAGGCGGAGGACCAGACCGAGCGCCTGGTGCGGTCGCTGACCCCACAATGCGACTTCAACGTCTTCAATTTCCGCAACAACCAGTCGCTGATCCGCTGGATGATCCGCCGGATCCTCGCCGATACGTTCGGCCAGGGCACCAATCTGCCGAGCCCGGTCCAGATGCCGTCGCCGATCGCCAGCTCGATGGCGAGCATGGGGCAGAACCGTCCCGACTACTGGTCGGCTTGAGCAGGCAGGAGAGGAGCAGGACAATGGCTGCGAAAATTCCGTTTCCCTACCATCCGGCCAACAAGTTCCACGCCGGGGTCAAAGCCCGCTTCGAAGTAGAGGCCGAGACGCCGCAGTCGATCGATCTGTTGACCGAGAAAGTCGACAGCAGCAGCAAGGGGACCCAGAAGGCCATCGGCGACGTTGCCAAGGCAATCAAGGGGTTCCCCGACGGCGAACAATCGAAGGCCTTCGACCGCTTGACCGTGGCGATCGAAGCCATTGCCACCACGCTGAAGAACCAGCCCAATGGCGACATTATCGACAAGAAGCTTGGCGAGATCGGCAAGGCGATCGACAGGCTGGACGAAACGGTTCAGTCGCTTGGCCTGCGCGACAAGGACAATGTCACCGCGCTCTATGCCGCGGCCGTCGACACATCAGGCGATATCGTCGGCCGGACAATCGCAGGGCGCTGGTTCAACCAGGCGAAATTCGCATCGTTGCAGGAGATCGTGGCATTCCAGAAGGGCAAGCCCCTGGAAACCCGGCGCAACGAATTCGTGAGACGCGTCCGCGACGCCAACACTTTCAGCACTGGACTTCCCACAGTTGTGACCGACAGCGAACTGGCGCGCTTCTTCGACCTGGCGCCAGCCGTATTGAACGCCATTGCCGCCAGCCAGGACGCAGCGTCCGGCGAGCCGCCCAAAGCCTGAAAAACCGTGAGCCGCCAATTCGAGCAACATGAGGTCTGTTATGGCTAGCGAATCCAATGAGGTCATCCAACGGCTGTTCCAGCGCTTCTTCAGGGACGAACTGCCCGGATTGTCGCCGGCGGACCGGGCTGCTTTCGAAAGCGAGTTCGAGGGCCGCTATGGTGAACTGCTTGATCGGTCGTCCAGTTCGACGACCACCAGCTTCGCGGATCTGGTCGGCTTTGGCGATGGACCGGTCAAGCCGTTCGATGCGCTGCAGATGCCGCTGCTGCGCAATGATTTCGACGAATCCATCATCCCGCCGCAGCTGCAGGCATCGGCCGAACTCTACTACATCTACCAGATGGACCGCATGAAGCTGTTCCAGGTGGTCGATGTGCTGCGCCGGCTGTTCCAGAACGGGCAGATCCGCATCCAGCGCGGCCCCGGCGCGCGCGGGCTCTACATCCTCGAGAAGTGGCGGCCGATCCGCTACAAGCGCCGTGACCGGCTGATTGCCTACCGCCGTGTCTTCAATTATGGCCGCGCGCCGGTGCCCTCGGGCGCGATCGTCAACCGCAGCTTCCACTTCATGCTGGTCGCCTTCATGAACGCGATGTCGCAGTATTTCCAGGACCTGACGATCGGCCAGGTCATCCGTGGCAGTTCGACCATCAACGACCGGCCATTCGCCGCACTGGCCACGGTGCAGCGCGTCGGCACGGACCTGCGCTACCATCTCGATCGTTCGAGCTACGGCAACATCCTGGCGCTGACGCGGGAAACCGGCCAATACGTGCAGCAGATCTTCGAGCTGTTCGACGCGCCCGATATCAAGAAATCCTTCGACGCCAACACCAAATGGGATGTTATCGAAGCCGTCGCCAACCGGCACCTGGGCGGTGCGGCCGAGATGTCGCAGCGCGCCAAGATGGCGGATGCTGGGCGCAGGACGTTGCAATATATCGCCGAGAACGATTTCCGCACGACGATCGCGCCGGCCGAATTCGACGCCGACGCAAAGAAGATGGGTTCGCAAGCCGATGCATGGCTCGCCGCCTACCGGCTGACGCGCGAAGGGCGCCGCTTCCCCGGCCTCGATGGCGATCGTGTGCATTGGTCCTACGGGCTCAATCGCAACACCGCCTCGCGCATAGCCGCCTGAACCGTTGGAGCTGTTCAGCGTCGCGCGGACTTGCTGAACAGCTCCAAAGCTTTGTTTCTAGGCAATTCCAGTGGGAAAGCCGCGTCACGCTTTTCCAGGAATTGCTCTAGGCAGTCTGAAGGTTGTCAGTGATGGACCACCATCTGGCTCTTCCCGGGCGCTTTTCGCCAAAGCCGCCGAACATCGTCATCGACGCGCCGCTGGCGCTGTCGCCGATGGGATTGCTGGTGACGGTGACGCTGTCGCAATCGGCGCGGGTGTGGCTGCCGCGCGGCTTCTACACCTTGCTCGACAATGACGAATATTACCGCCACCGGCCGGACCAGATGGGCGGCGGCTGGCTCCGTCCCGATGTCAGGGACGCCACATTGCGGGAACTGGTGCTGGAACTCGAACCATGGCGGCGGGCCTGGCAGAACGGCCGGCTGTCGTCGCGCGTGCACTGGATCGGCGACGCACAGTATGAGAGTGCGCTGCCAGAACGCGAGGGAACGGCCCTGCTGCCGCGTTTCGAAGGCTGCTGCGCCGCGCTCGAAGCGCGGCTTGGCGATCTGGCGGGCACCGCCGCGCCACTGGATGAATGCGCCCGCGATGTGATCGCGCTGTCCGCCGCCCTTCAGCCCGAGAGCACCTATATCCTCACCAGCGCTGGCGCCGCCGGCGCGCTCCCGCCGCTATGTGATTATCTCGGACGGCTGGCGTTTCCAGTCACGCGCCATCCTGGCGCCATCCAGGGCTGGTCCGGTGCGGCGTTCTGGCCGGCCGCGGCCCCAATAGCCGCCAGCGGCCGCAGTGCCGCGATCATCCAGGTGATCGCCCCGGTCATCCTAGCGCTGCCGGACGGCTGGAGCGAAACCGACTGGGCGCTGGAGGATCCTGCCGACCACGACGAGACGCCGGACGATCCGTGGCGCAATGCCTGCGCGCTCTGGTACGAACTGGCCCCGGCGGAGGCTGCGGCATGAAACCGCCCCGCATCCTTCCGGTCCACGGCTTGCGCACCAACGCGCGCGACCTGGTCATGATCAGCGTCGCGGGACAGGTGGCCTCGCCGACCGAAAAGGGGACGCCATGGCGTATCGGCTATGATGGCAGGCCACGCTCGCTGCCGGGCACTGGCGGCATCGTGCTCAACCATCGCGTGGGTGACCCCTGCGTCGGGCTGGCCGGCGACCATGTCGAACCGGCGGTGTCGATCCGCAACGAGGCGCGCGCCGCGGGCGGCAACCCCGATGCCGCCAACCAGGCGCTGCAAAGCTATTCCTGTATCGGCAATCACGCCATCGTCACCACGGGCCGCGCCGCCGGTGCGCGCGGCGTGGTGACCGGCAAGCATGGCGGCGTTGATACGGTGCTGATCGACTTTCCGCTGCCGGCGATGCGGCAGATGGCGATCGGTGACCGCATCCAGGTCTGGGCCTATGGCCTTGGCCTGCGCCTGACAGATTATCCCGACGTCGCGATCTGGAACTGCTCGCCGCGGCTGCTTGCCCGCTGGCGGCCGGTCGAGCGCAACGGCCGGATCCACGTCAAGGTGACACACCGCATTCCGGCCCGCGTCATGGGCTCGGGGCTGGGCCGCAACAATGTGCTGCGCGGCGACTACGACATCCAGATGTCGGATCCTGGCATGGTGCGGCGCTACAAGCTCGGTTCGCTGCGATTCGGCGACATCGTCGGGATCATGGACGCAGACAACCGTTTTGGCCGGTCACGGCTGGGCGGGCATGTTTCGGTGGGCGTGGTCGTGCACTCGGACAGCACCGTCGCCGGCCACGGACCCGGCGTTGTCTCGCTACTTTCGGCTCCGGCCTCGGTGCTTCAGCTGGAGCTCAGCCCCGACGCCAATATCGCGCGCTATCTCGACATCAGGCCCCCGCGGCCGGCGCGGCTGTCCTTTCCGTTGCCGACGGTCGAACAGCGGGAGAGGACAGTGGCGAGGCTGCGCCGGCGGGCCACGGCATCGGACGCAACAGTCAACGCTGGTCCGGGGTGACGCCGTACCGGCGCACCGTGTTGAAACAGGGTACGAGGAAGGGAGCCGGCATGTCATATCTCGACGAACAACTCGACGCGCTGGTCGACGAGGCAGCGCAAATGGTGCCCCACCGCCGGCTATGCGGCTGCGCGCGCTGCCGCCAGCAGCAGGGCTTTCGCGCCGTCGAGGTCCGGCGCCGGCATTTTCCAAGCGGCGGGTGCGGTTGCGGATGCGGTGGCGACGCCTCTTTCGACGAGGCGACCGTGCGGCGTGCGCCACGGCCGGCGCGCCGCCAGACATCGGTGCGGGCGCGCGGCTCGCAACTGCCGGGCTGGCGCGGCTGGACCCCGCCGGTGTCGCTCGCGGCCATCGACGCGGCGCGCACCGCTGCCAGCCGGGGCGGCCAGGTCGATGCGTTGTTGCGGCCATTCCTGGCACCAGGGCCGCAGGTCTATCGCATCACCCGCGCCGGCATAGACCGCAACCGTCCGCTGAGCATCGGCATGACCAAGGGAACCAATTCCATCGCACAGCGGATCATCGAACATTACCGGCAGCCGAGCCGCGCCGACCCGAGGGTCAACGCCGCGATCCGCAATTTGCAGCCGGGCCAGATTCTGGTCCAGGCGGCCCGGCTCACCCGCCAGGCCATGCATCCGCGCCGGGCCAGGAACTATGAGGGCTGGCTGCAGGACCGGGAGCGCCCGCTGCTCTACGACCCCAACAGCACGACATTCGACGAAGCGGCACTGATGTACGACAACTGAACCCGAAGGAGGCCCCGATGCACGGGCAAGTCGCACCGCATTCAAGGTCGGTATGGGCCGATCTGGACGCAATCGTTCTGCAAGAGGTCAAGGCGCTGCGGTCGCCGCCGCAGCGCCAGACAGAGGTGCCTTTCCGGTCCGACGAGGAGTTCATGGATCGGGCCATGGCCTATCTCGAGAGCCGTGGCGAAGAGGCCCACCTGCTGGTCGACCGCCTGCGCGGCATGCTCGGCACGGCGGCAACCGATGAGACGGATCCCGTCGAGGCGCCACAGGAGCCGGCGGGCGAGGCCGGGATCGACGATGTGTCGTCGCCGGACGTGACGCCGCGGGATGTCGTGCCGCCGCAGGCCGAACACGGGCAAGACACATGACGCTGTTTTCGCCCACGCCCTTCGAACTCGACCGTCTGGCCGACGAGGCGGACTATGCCGTGGTCGGGCCGACCGATGGCCGCGCCAGGGTCACGCATACCAACCGCTTTCCGCACAGCGCCGTCTGCCATATCGAGCGCGACTTCGGCGACGGCAGGCTGACCGGCTGCACGGCATTCCTGATTTCGCCGACGCGACTGCTGACGGCCGCACATTGCATCACCAGCCCGATCCGCAAGCGCCTCGGCCTGCCCAATCTGGCGGTGCGCATCCGCGTCACACCAGGCCGCGCGTCTCGCGAGGCGCGGCCGTTCGGCTGGCAATGGGCGAAGCGATGGCATGTCAATCCGCCCTATCGCCGGCGACCGTCGGCGCTGCACGATGTCGGGCTGATCGAACTCGAACGGCCGTTTTCGCCAGCGCCCGGCTTCTTCCGGCTGTGGTCGCCCAACCGCCAAGACCTCGAACGGCTGCGCAGTTCGCGCCTGCTGCACATTTCGGGCTATCCGGCCGACAAACCCGATGGCACGCAATGGGAGCATGCCGAGCGTCTCGACCGGATCACCGAACGGCAGCTTTTCTACAGCGTCGATACCTGTCCGGGACATAGCGGCGCGCCTGTATGGATCCAGCGTCAGCAGGCCGGCCCACCGGTGGTGATCGCAGTTCACACTGCCGGTCCGCGCCCGCATTCGGGCGGCGCCTGGGGCTGCCGGCCGGGTGTACCGTTGGCGCCGGCCGGACTGTTCAACCGAGGCGTCAGGCTTACCCCAGATCTTTTGCGCTCGATCCGCGCCGGATTCGGGCGCTGAAAGGTGAAAATTGGCGACCCGATGATGATTTTTGGAATGCTAATATTTCGGAAGGTGTTATAGTCAATGCCATCTATGCAGCTTTCATACTGGTTGCGCCGGGGGTTCGGCGGCGTAGCAGTTTTGTTGGTGCGCCAGGGCTTGTGATTGTACTGAGTTTCCTGCCAACTGGGGCGTTCGACCATGGTTGCACGTGCCGAGAATTTGCAGAGACTTTCCGACTTCGCTGACGAGATTTCCGCCGCGCGGAAAAGCTCTTCGCCAAGCGAAGAATGTGAGCGCGACACGGCCACGTCGAACTTTGTCGTCAACGGCCATTCGCTGGTCGCCATCCGTCATCTCGACGAGGACGATCGCGGCGGGCCGAGCGGCCATGGCGCTCAGCGGCCGGTTGGCCGCATCGTATGTGCCGGCACGCACTATCTGATCTATGATGCAGTCTATGTCCCTGATGCTGCTACAGATCTGCCGCTGTCGGCCGCCGATCTGCTGACCCGGCGCGAACTGCAGATCGCGCTGCTGATCGCCGACGGCAAGCTCGACAAGGAGATTGCACGGCAGCTCGGCATCAGCAGCTACACGGTGCGCGAACACATCAGGCGCATCTTCGCCAAGCTGAACATCGGCCGGCGCTCGGCTATCGCATCCTGTGTGCTGGCGGGTCGGGCGGACTTCCGCCACGACGTGCGATAGGCCGAGGAACGACACGGCTCGCTCACAAAAGGTCAGGCGAAAGCCTTTTCGATGGGTCGGCCCTGAGCAGCATGCCGAAGAGGTCGCGCGGTTCCGGGCGACTTCAATTGATCCCTGACATAGCGCAGCGCTGACGAACAGCACGATGTTGAGATTGGGGATCATTTGCCTTCGTGCCGACGTGCCGGTCAGTCCTGGCGATGCGCATTGTGCGCCTTCATCATCGCGGCAAGTGCCGGATCTTTATCGTCCAGCGCACCGATCGCGCCGGTCGTGTCGTAGAGGCGCTCATCCTGCCCCATCTTGAATTTGGCTTCGAGCCGTGCGATCGGCAGGTCGAAGCCGGTGATGTGCGGTATACGCCGTTCCATGCCGCCGGGACCGAGTTCGCGCATACGCCATCGGTCGTCGCGATCCTTTTCCAAGACGTCGACCAGTTGCAGCAAATGCCGGGCGGTGCCGTGGTCGTCGAGCGGCACGGGATGACCATGGCAATGCACCACCGCGAAATTCCAGGTCGGCGCGCTGTCGCGCACCGGGTTGCGCGGATACCAGGACGGCGAGATGTAGCCATGCGGCCCCTGGAAGACGGCGACCGCCTCCCTGCCCTGCGCAACCAGCTCGCCGTGCGGATTGGCCCTGGCGAGATGCGAGACCAGCGTGCCGTTTGGGCCACGGGCGCGATCAAGCACGAACGGCAGATGCGAGACGACTAGCCCCTGCGGACCCGATGTCACCACCGTGGCGAAGGCGGCGGCCTCGATCAGGCCGAACACATCGTCACGCGATAGCGGTTCAAACTCCGGCTTGCTGTACATGAGATCAGCTGCGCTGGACGCGGACTGCGGGAATAAGGCCTTGCGGGCGCAGCAGCAGCACAGCGACGACGCCCGACAGCACGATGGCGTCGCGGTAGGGGGCGATCGCCGGCGGCAACGTCGCCTGCAGCAGCACCTCGATGATGCCGAGCAGGAAGCCGCCGGCCACCGCACCGGGCAGACTGCCCAGCCCACCGACGACGGCGGCGATGAAGGCCTTTAACACCGGCGTAAAACCCATCAGCGGATCGACGGAGGCGCGTTGCGTCACCCACAGCATGGCCGCCAACCCCGCCAACAGTCCGGAAAGCAGGAAGGCGGTGGCGATGATGCGGCTCGCAGGAATGCCCATCAGGCGCACGACGTCGAAATCCTCGGCCGCGGCGCGCATCGCCGTGCCGGTCACCGAACGGCGCAGGAAGACCTCCAGTGCAATCAGCGCCAGCGCCGAGACGACGATGGAAATGCTCGGACCAACACCGATGGTGAAATCGCCGAAGGAGAAGGCGCCGGTCATCCAGCCGGGCATGGCGACAGCCTGCGGCCGGGCCGAGATGCCGTTCTGGAAGACGACTTTCAAAAGGCTGGAGACGGCGAAACTGGTCAACAAAAGACTGGTGACGCTGGCGCCGCGCATCGGCCTGAAGGCGATGCGCTCCATGGCGACAGCGGCGAGCGCGCCGCAGGACACGGCAACAAGCACGGCCACCGGAAAGGGGAAGCCGAGCACCAGCGAGGCCAGCAGCGCATAGCCCGACAGCGTCATCAGCTCGCCATGGGCGAAGTTAATGAGGCCGACAATGGAAAAGACAATCGCCAGGCCGAGCGCCAGCAGCGCATAGACGCCGCCGAGGCTGACCGCATTGATGATCTGCTGCGCGACCATGCTTCTCAAGCTCCCAGATAGGCCTGGCGGACGAGGTCCGAGGAGGCGAGTTCCTTTGCCGTGCCCGACAGCACCACCTCGCCATTGGCAAGCACGACGGCGCGGTCGGCGATTTCGAGCGCCAGCGCCACGTTCTGCTCGACCAGAAGGATGGTCAGGCCGTTGCGACGCAGTTCGGCGATCAGGTCGAAGACGGTGTCGATCAGTTGCGGGGCGAGGCCAAGTGATGGCTCGTCGAGCAGGATCATGCGCGGCTTGCCCATCAGCGCCCTGGCAATGGCCAGCATCTGCTGTTCGCCGCCCGACAGATTGCCGCCCTTGACGCGGTGGTAGCGGCGCAGGATCGGGAACAGCTCCAGCATCTCCTCCTCGCGCAGCTTCGCCTCGGCCGCCGGCTGATGCACTGCCCCGCCGAGCCGTAAATTGTCGGCCACCGTCAGGCTGGCAAAGATGCGGCGGCCTTCGGGCACCAGCGCGACGCCCTTGCGGGCGATCGCCTCCGGCGCCAGGCCGGTGATGTCGGCCCCGTCGAACACCACCTTGCCGGACGCCGCCGGCACCAGCCCGGCGACGGCGCCCAGCGTCGAGCTCTTGCCGGCGCCATTGGCGCCGACCAGCGCGATGATCTCGCCGCTGTCGACGGTGAGGTCGACGCGGCGCACCGCCTCGACTTCGCCGTACCGGATTTTCAGGGCTTCGACGCTCAGCATGAGATCACGGCGCCGGAACGTCGGCGGCGTCGGGGATCAGGGTCTGGACATGCTTGCCTTCGCCGCCCTCGTAGCGCATCAGCGCCACGGGCCTGAGCGGCATGCGGTCGGTGCCGGCATAGGTGATCTTGCCGGTGATACCTTCGAAATCCTTGAGGTTGGCGATGGCGTCGCGAACCGCCTTGGGATCGTCGGAGCCGGCGGTCTTCACCGCCTGGTCGAGGATCAGGCCGATCTCGTAGCCATTGACCTCATAGGTCGATTCCGGCGCGTGGCCGGCATATTTGGTGAAGGCGGCGTTGAAGGCCTCGAGCTTGCTGCCTGGCTCGGCATAGCCGGCCGCGGTGTAGACGACGCCGTCGACCAGCTTGCCCAGGGCCTTGATGGTCGGCGTGCCGATGGCATCGGCGCCATAGACCGGGATGGTGACGCCGGCGCCGCGCAATTGCTGGATGAAGGCCGGGAAGTCAGGCTCATAGGCCGCCGTCATGATCAGGTCGGGCTTGTCGGCCAGGCCCTTGATGTTGGTGATCTCGGCGGAGAAGTCTGGCTGGCCCATGGTGAAGTTGCCGCGGCCGACGACGGCGCCGCCCTTCCTCTCGAACACCTTGCCGAAATATTCCGGCAGGTTGGCGGTGTAGGTGGAGTCCGGCGAGGTCAGCAGGAACACCTTCTTCTTGCCTTCGGAGACGGCGAAGTCGGCGACCGCCGTTGCCTGCACATTGTCGGCCGGATAGGTG
>Ga0105239_10005660_pt1 | contig 14600 bp, 15 predicted proteins | sample KBSC44metaG_FD_92761 | JGI IMG/M metagenome (GOLD analysis project Ga0105239, IMG submission 92761) | Corn rhizosphere microbial communities from Kellogg Biological Station, Michigan, USA - KBS C4-4 metaG | ecosystem: Host-associated > Plants > Roots > Rhizosphere > Soil | place: Michigan, USA... | reverse complement strand
GGTGCGGGCGACGACGCGCGCGATCTACACGAACGGGCCGATCTGCGGTGCATTCCGCGGGTTCGGCGTCCCACAGGCGGCCGTCGCGCACGAAGCACTGCTCGACGATGTCGCCGCGCAGCTCGGCATCGACCGCCTAGAGATCCGATTGCGGAATGCGTTACGTGCCGGGTCCACGACGGCGACCGGCCAGCGGCTGGAGGCAAGCGCAGGGCTCGTTCCCTGTCTCGAGGCGCTCCGGCCGCGGTGGGACGAGGCGGTCGCCGAAGCGGATCGTGTCAATCCGGAGGCGCTTGCTGCAGGGAGTCCGGTACGCCGCGGGGTCGGCATCGGGGCGATGTGGTACGGGATCGGGAACACGTCGCTCCCGAACCCGTCGACCATCCGTATCGGGCTTCGAAGCGACGGTCGGTACACGCTGTACAGCGGCGCACAGGACATCGGCCAGGGCTCCGCGACGATCCTGAGCCAGATCGCAGCCGATGCGCTCGAGGTGGACTTCGCGGCGATCGACCTGGTCATGGGCGACACCGACCGGACCGCGGATGCGGGCAAGACCTCAGCATCCAGGCAGACCTTCGTGTCGGGCAACGCGACCCGCCTCGCTGCCGCCGATCTGCTTCGCCGGATCGAGACCGCCGGGCCTGATCTCGCGGCCCTCCCTGAAGGCGAGGATGGCTGCATCCTGATCGGCGAGGGCAGCTACGACCCGCGCACCACGCCGCTCGACGGCGATGGTCAGGGCGTCCCCTATGAGACGTACGGGTTCGGTGCGCAGATCGCGGTGGTGGACGTCGACCTGGAACTCGGCACCACCCTCGTCCGGCGGATCGTCGCTGCGCATGACGTCGGGCGGGCGATCAACCCGATGCTGGTGGAGGGCCAGATCCACGGCGGGATCGCCCAGGGACTCGGCTTCGCGCTGATGGAGGAGTACGTCGCGGGTCGGACCGACAACCTGCACGACTACCTGATCCCGACCATCGGCGACATCCCACCGATCGAGACGATCCTCGTGGAGGACACCGAGCCCGCAGGCCCATTCGGCGCCAAGGGTGTCGGCGAGCCCGCGCTCATCCCGACGGCTCCGGCGATCCTCGGCGCGATCCGACACGCGACCGGTGCCCGGGTCGATCACCTCCCCGCGACGCCGGCCCGCGTCCGCACTGCCATCCGGGAGATCGCCGCCTCGGCTTGACAGGAAACCATTTGGTTTCCTATTATCGACGACGTGGATGAGGTCTTCCGTGCACTCGCCGATCCGACGCGTCGGGCCCTGCTCGACGCATTGGCGGAACGAGACGGCCAGACGCTCGTCTCGCTGAGCGCCGGTCACGGCATGACCCGCGTCGGCGTCGCGAAGCACCTCCGGCTCCTGGAGGAGGCCGGCCTCGTCGTCACGAAGCGCCATGGCCGCGAGAAGTTGCACTTCCTCAATGCCGTCCCGATCCAGCTCATCCACGACCGCTGGGTGAGCAAGTACACGGCGCCGTGGGCCGCCGGGCTCACCGGCCTGAAGCGCGAATTGGAGCAGCCGATGGAGAAGGTGTTCGAGATCTACATCCGAACGACACCCGAGCGTCTCTGGGAGGCGATCACCGACCCGGATATCCGCGCCAGATACCACTTCGGGGTCAGCGCCCGGTCCGACTGGGCGGAAGGCTCCGGCTATCAGCTGACGCATCCGAACTCGGAGGCGGCGCTCGCCGAGGGCGAAAACCTCGTCGTCGACCCGCCCCGCAAGCTCGTGCAGTCGATGAAGGTCCTCTGGAGTGACGCCGCAAGGGCCGAGTCGACCTCGCGGGTCACTTGGGAGATCGAACCGGTCGGCGATTCGTGCCGGCTCATCGTGACCCACGACCAGCTTCGCGAAGGTGCGCCCGAGGAGATCTACGGTGGCTGGCCGATGATCCTTTCGGGTCTCAAGACCTGGCTCGAGTCGGGCCAGCAGCTGACGACCCCTGGCTCACTGATGTATGGCCAGGGCTGAAAGGAACCTCACCATGACGACGATCACAGACGTCCGGACCATCGCCATCGACGTGAGCGACCAGGATCGCGCGCTCGCGTTCTTCACTGACACGCTCGGCTTCGAGAAACGACTCGACGCCGCCATGAGCCCGACCAGCCGCTGGATCGAGGTCGCACCGCCGGGCGCGACGACGTCGATCGCGCTGAACGCGACCCAGGACGCGCAGGACGTCGGCACCGACACCGGCATTCGCTTCACCGCGCCCGACGCGTCGGCGGCCCATGCCGCGATGGCGGACGCGGGTGTCGAGGTCGGGGAGCTGCTGCGATGGCCCGATGTCCCGCCGATGTTCGCGTTCGACGACCCGGACGGGAACCGCTTCTACCTCATCGAGGAGCGCTGATGACTCGCGCGGGCCCGCTCGACAAGTCGTTCCGGGCGACGCTTGTCAAAAGCCCCGCGAAGGGTGGCTGGACCTACGTGGTAGCCGACTGGAGCGGAGACTTCTTCGGGACCGGCGGTCCCGTCAAGGTCGCCGGCACGGTCGACGGGCATCCGTTCCGGAGCTCGTTCATGCCGCTGGGCGATGGCACGCACAAGCTGGCCATCAAGGCCGACGTTCGCGATGTCATCCACAAGGCCGAGGGCGACACGGTCGACATCCACCTGACCGAGCGGCTCGGGTAGACGGCCTTCGCGCATCAGGCCGTCGTTTGCCACCGACGGAGGACGCGCGCATCCTCGATCCCGCATGTCCGACAGCGACGCGCTCGGCATCCGCAGACCGTGGCCTGCCATCGCGGTTGCGATGGCATTGCTCATCACCGGGTGCAGCACGGGGTCGTCGGCGATATCGCCGACGGCGATAGTGAGCCCCGAGGCGACCGCGGCGCAGCCCTCCACCCCGACGCCGGCCGCGGGCTCGCCATCCCCGGAGGCCAGTCCGATGACCAGTCCCAGCCCATCCGATGCACGGCTGTCATTGACGTCGTCGGCATTCGCCGACGGCGAGCCCATCCCCGCAAAGTATGCGTGCCACGGCGCGGACATCTCGCCGCCCCTCGCCTGGAGGGGGGTGCCCGCTGAGGCCAAGGCGCTCGTCCTCTTCGTCGATGACCCCGACGGCCGCGATTGGGTCCATTGGTCTGTCCTCGACATGCCCGCCGAGGATGGCCAGTCACCCGCCGGTGTCGATCCTGGCGCCAGTCGGCCGCAGCAGGGCACGAACGATTTCCGGAAGGTCGGCTATGGCGGTCCGTGCCCGCCCTCCGGCACGCACCACTACCGGTTCACCCTCTACGCGCTGGCCGCCCCGCTCGGCCTGGATGGGCATCCGGATGGCACGGCCGTTCGCCGAGCGCTCGAGAAGGCTGACGTCCTCGCCCGCGTGCGGTTGACCGGCACGTTCAAGGCGTGAGGTTACCCGCCGCGATCGTGCGCGGCTGACGATCCCGCCTAGCTGACGATCCCGGCGACCCCGAGCAGGCTCGGCAGGACGGTGCCGAAAAGGTAGCCGGCGATTCCGGCGACCGCGGCCAGGGCAAGGACCTCGAGGCCCGACGGCAACGCGCTCCGCCGAGTCCAGCGGCTCTTGACGACACCGATGCCGAACAGCACGAGCCCCGTGGCGACGACCGCGATCGGGAGCGCCATCCCGATCGGAACGAGAAGGAACGGCAGGATCGGCACCAGCGCGCCGAGGCCGAACGCGGCCCCCATGAACAGGGCGCCGCGCAACACGCTGCCCCCGTGCTCATCGACCTGGATCCCGAGCTCGCGCGTCACCATCGTCCGCAGCAGCACCTCGGGGTGACGCGCCATCACGGTCGCGATGCGACGAGCCTCCTCCTCGGGGAGACCCTCGTCCGCGAGCATGAACGCGACTTCGGCCTCGGCCTCGCCCGGTCGCTCCGCGACCTCGTGGCGCTCGTCGTGGATCTGGGCGTCGAAGATCTCGCGCTGGCTCTTGCTGCCGATGTACTCGCCGGCGGCCATCGAGAACACGCCGGCGAGGCCACTCGCGATGCCGGCGACGACGACGGGGAATGCCTGACCCGAGGCGCCGGCGACCGTCGCGACGACGGCAAGCGTCGAAACGAGGCCGTCCTGGAGCCCGAAGACGACCTCCCGGATCTCGCCCAGAAGCGAGCTGGACGCGCGCTCCTCGGCCAGGTGATCGGCGAGCCAGGTGCGGTCGTACGCGGACGCGGGCGCGTCGAGCGGTGGTCGTGTCGAGGTCTCAGTCATGTCCCGGTCAGGTTCGCATACCATGACGCCCCATGCCCGGGTCCCGTCGCCCCGGCCGTCAGCCGGGCCCCCTCGCCAACCTCCCCCGCCCCCTCGACGAACGCGATGGCAGCCGCCGTCGACGGCGAGTCCGCCGCGCGGCCAGTCTCGTCGTCGTGGTCGGCGTCACCGCGGGCATCGCGGCGACCCTCGCGAACACCCCGCTCGGTCGGACCGGCGAGGTGCAAGGGGCCGTCGCGACGCCGGGCCAGGTCGCGGTCCGCGCGACAGAGGCGCCGTCCCCGTCGCTCCCGGAGCTGACGCTGACGACCCCCCGGCCCACGCCGACCGTCTCAGCGTCGCCGTCGCTCCCGATCCCGTCAGCTCCGCTGACGCCCGCGCCGCCCGAGACCCTCGTGGGCTACCGGTCGCCCTTGCCGCACGCCCGGTTGACACTCCCGTTCGGGCCGTCACCGTGGGGCTCGCGTCTCGTCGAGGGCAAGGCGTTCCATGACGGCGTGGACCTCGCCACCTTCTGCGGCGATCACATCAAGGCGGCACACGATGGCACGGTGCTGGCCGCAAGCCGGCGGTTCGACACAGAGATCGGCTGGGTCGGCAACCTGAAGCCGTACTTCGCGCGGCTCGATCGAAAGCACCTTTGGGGAACGCTGCCGATCACCGTGGTCATCGACGACGGCAACGGGTATCGGAGCATCTACGCCCACTTCAGCAAGGTCGTCGTGAAGAAGGGGCAGACCGTCAAGGCCGGCCAGATGCTCGGGTATGAGGGCATGACGGGTCGAGCCTCCGGCTGCCACCTCCACTACGGGCTCTTCAGTCCGCTGGAGACCGCCACCTTCGCGATCGAACCGGACGTCGTGAAGCGGATGAAGGTCCCGCCGGCGCAGGTCGCTCGGATCGACCCGCTGCTCGTGATCCCCGTCCACGGCGCGCCGAAGCCCAGCCAGGCCCCGACCCCCAAGCCGAGCCCGTCGCCCACGCCCTAGGGGTGCGTCAGTCGCGGCGGATGTAGCGCCGGCCGACCATCCAGTTCGCGGGGATCGAGGCGAGCGCCGCCGAGAGCGACATCGGTCGTCCGTCGCGGCCTTCCAGTGCCAGGAGCCGGTCCGTGGCCGTCGCGTCGGCCGGCCGGGCATCGATGACCGCCAGATCGATCGCGATGCGACCCGCCTCAGGCTCGCCCAGGGCCGCGACGACGTCTCGCGGCGGCTCGCCCTCCTCGTACTCGGCACGGACCTCCGCCTCTGAACGCCAGGTGGGCTGACGGAGCAGGATCGCCCGCCAGGCATCCGCGAGGGGCTTCGCGACGCGGCCGTCGCCAGGCTCCGGATCGCCAGCGGCCTCATCGACGACGTCGAGTCCGCGTGCCCAGCGAGCCGCCTGGTGCAGCAGCGCGTACTCGTCGAGATCGGCGTACGCGGGCAACCGATCGGCCGGCGAGCCATCGCCGAAGATCGCCCGGATCGATGGCCCGAACACATCGGCGAGGTCGAGGTCGATGGCGCGGACGGTCCGGTGGAAATAGACCTGCTGGTACATGAACCGTCGCGAGCTGAGGAACATCTCGAGGGCCCCGAGACCCGGCTCGAACAGCGTCAGCCCCTCGCCCGAGACGAACGTGTAGCGCCGTAGGCGCTCGACGTCCACGGGTCCCGCGGTGACGCCCGTCAGATACGCATCGCGGCGCACGTAGTCGAGGTTGTCGACGGTGAACACGCCCGACAGGAGCGGCGCGAGCCAGCGGACCCACCGTGGCATCGACGGGTCGCTCAGCGCCGGCTTCGCGATGAGGAACGCGACCCACGCGGGATCGATCGACTCGTCGTCGCGCAGGGCATCGCGATCGGCGACCGCGCCCGGTGCCCGGCGGAGACCGCGGAGCTGCGAGCCGAGCTCACCGATGATGGCGCCACTCAAGTCCTCGTGGGTCAGTCGTTTCGCACCGGGCCGCCGAGGATCGGCGGGCGCGTCGAAGGCTGACAGGACGTGGTCGTCGAAGAAATGGGCGAACGGCCCATGGCCGACGTCGTGGAGCAGTCCCGCCATCCGCATCGTTTCGGTGACCAATCCCTCTGATGGGACCGCGGCCCCGCCGGCCGCGACCAGGGCCGTGCGGAGGCTCGGATAGAGCGAGCGCGCCCACATCCCCGCCTCGTGCATGACCCCCAGGCCGTGGGTGAAACGGGAATGCTCGGCCGTCGGGAATACCCAGCGCGCACTCTGCAGCTGGCTGATCCGACGCAGGCGCTGGAGCCAGGCGGTATCGAGGAGGTCCTCCTCGGCAACATCCTCGTCAGGAAGACCAGCGGCTGACGACTCGGAAGCCGTCAGCCGCTTGGTGAGCTCGATGTACCCGTGGATCGGGTCGCTGATGAGGTTGACGGCGGCGAACGGGTGCCGCCTCATGAGTGGGTCGTCAGGGGACCCAGATACGCGACTCGCTGCTCCATGCGCCCACATTGCCACGCCGGTCGTTGGCCCGCACCTTGATCGAGTACGAGCCCGCCGGTCTGTTGGCAAGGGTCAAGGACGTCTGGGTCGTGTTGTTGCGCAACGTGTACCAGGTGCCCAGCCCGACCCGATACGCGACGTCGTAGTGGGCGAGGCCCGCGGTGTGCGTCTGAAGGCGCGGGTCGTAGCCCGCCCACGACCACCGGACGTCATCGCCCGACCGGGTGTGCAACGTCACGCGCGCGACCGGTCGCGTGTGATCGGTCGTCTCCGCGAACACGGCTGAGGCGAAGGTCTTCCGCCCGGAGTCCCGCGACGCCAATCCGACGCCGATGTAGTTGTAGCTGCTGCTCAGGAGGATCGCGCGGTGTGGGGCGCTGTTCATCCATGCCAGGAAGATGCTCCGGGCAGACGACGCGGGCCAGCTCGCGGTCGACCAGCCGATGTCCTCGCCGTAGCTGTACCACTGGACACCGTAGGAGCTCAGCTGCGATGACAGGTTGCCGCTTATCGTGTGACTCATGGTGTTGGCGGACGCCATCCGGCTGGCGCGAAGTCCCGAGATCGACATCAGCTTGCTGTCGTATCTCAGCGGGACGAGGCCGCGCGACGAGCGGGCAGCGTTGATCCATCCGATGACGGATGACTCGGCGGTCGACACCGAGGTCGCGGTCGCGATGGGGGCTGCGACCGAGATCGCGAAGGCCGCGATCATGGCGAGGGGCATGGCGATGGCCAGCCGCCGCCGCCGGGCGGGGGTGGAGTGCATGAGGCACGTCCTCCGTGTGGGGGATCACGGGCGTGTCCGTGACCACCCTACCCCAGATCGGCGGACGTCATCCCGTGATCTCGTAACGCGCCACTGCACGACGGTGCGTCGAGGCAACGTCAAATCGCAAGGATTCGGGAGCGAGGACCTCGACGTCGTCGCCCCACGACAGGATCCACAGACGGATCTCGATGGTGCCGGCGACGACGGCCCGCCAGGTCAGGGAACCGTCCTCCTCGACCTCGACCTTCTGGGTCGGATGCCACGTCGCCTCCTGGACGCGAGCGGCGACGGCGGGGGAGAAGCGGAGCACGACCTCGGTCGCCGGCTGGTCCGCGATGATGTCCCATGCCCGCCGCAGCGCGCCCTCGACACCGTCGCCCTCGGGCAGTTCGAAGGTCCGTGGCGTCAGGGCGACGTCACGGATCCGCTCGACCTTGAAGGTGCGCAACGCGTCGCGGGTCTCATCCCAGCCGATCAAGTAGAGCGCGTGGGTCTGCAGCGACGGCTCGATCAGATAGGGCCGGACGACCGCTCGCCGAGCTGTTGCGTCGGGCACGTAGCGTGCCGGCTCGTAGTCCAGCGTCACGACCCGGCGTTCCGCCCACGCGCGCGTCAATCGATGCACGCGCTCACTGAAGGCCGGATCACGCTGGTGCTGTGCCAGGACGTCGAGGGTGCGCTCCACGTGCTCGGCGAGTGGGCGCGGGAGCACCTCCTCGAGCTTCTCGAACGCCGCCGCGAGATCGGGGTCGTACTTGTCGGCGTACCGGACCATGAGACGCGCCGACAGGACGACGGCCATCGCCTCGTCGAGGGTGAGCTTCAGCGGTGGCAGGAATTCTTCGCCGACGACGCCCCAGCGTCCGTCCTCCGACCAGACCGCGACGCCGACTTCCTCCTCCAGCGCGCGCAGGTCGCGATAGACGGTCCTCGTCGCGACTCCGGTCCGTCGGGCGATCTCGGACGGCCGGATCCCCTCGGGGTGTCCGCGCAGGACCGCCACCACCCGGAGCATCCGCGCGAGCCGATCGCGCTTACCGAAGCGCTCCTCCGGCTCCAGGACCGGATCGCGATCGGGTCTGTCGTCGGTCGTCATGCGCCGGGGGCGTGGATGGTGAGGTCGCGGCCACGGTCTGTAGCCGTCAGGAAGACATCCAGGCGCCCCTGGATGGCCTCATCCTCGAGCCCGCCCGCTTCGCCGTTCACGGAGCCCGCGAGCTGACCGAGCGATCCGTCGAGGAAGACCCAGTAGTCGAGCTGGCCGCGCCAGTGTTCGAGGTCGTCGTCACCGACGAGCCACGCGACCTGCGGGAAGCTCGCCCGGAACGCCGGCCCGTCGACCGACACGCGGCAACGGCGCGCCGGCGCGCGCTCGATGACCTCGATGCCGTAGTCCTCGGCGGCCGCCCTGGCACCTGGGTCAAGCGCCTCGCGGACGGCCTGGAGGTCTAGGGTCGAGTCCACCACGGTCTCCAGGTTGGTCCGTTCCCAGCCACTCGTGGGCGTGCGGATCCACGCATCGTTACCGCGACGGGCCATGCCGTGCTGACCCAACTCGCGGTTCGTTGCGACATAGGCGAGCCAGCGGAACTCCGAGCCGGCACGTTGGCCCGTCAGGTCGACCGTGCCGATCGGCCGCCCGTCGATGGTGCCGGAGAAGTGGGCGGTGAGGTGCGAGGTCAGCCCGGCGACCAGACGGCCATCGCATGGCGGCGGCTCGACGCCCGCGCCGAGCTGCGTCGGGCCGAAGCGGGATGCGACCTGCGGGCCTTCGAGGTCGCGCAGTGCGAACTCATTGGCGATGGCCGCCCCACCGAACGCGCTCCCCGCGAGAAGCGTCAGCGCGGCGGCGATCGCCATCCCGACCCGGATCCGTCGCCGCCGGCCTGTGACCCCATCGATCATCCGGCGCGCCTGACCGAACCCGGTGAAGAGGCTCGTGCCGATCAGCGCGAGCAGCCACGGGTAGGCGGCTTCGAGCGACGGCAGCAATGTCTGTGAGCCCAGCGCCTGCAGCTGGTTCCACACACCCCCGATCGATGGCAGCAGGACCAGCAGCGTGGCGAGTCCCAGGGCGACGATGGCCGCGTGCGTCACGTGCCGCCTGGTCAGCGGGGGCCAGACGACGCTCGCGAGGGCGATCCCGACCGGGACCAGCATCGTGATCCCGACGACGACGTCGAGCGGCCCGCCCGGCCGATACGTCGAGAGGATCAGCGCGGCGGCAAGCCCCCACGCGCCGACCAGCCCCAGTCCGATGAGCCGCAGCCCCAGCCGTCGTACCCGCACCTCGCGGAGTCTACCGGCGGGCGTCGCGATCCTTTGCCACGGCATCTGACCGCCCGGCACGGGTCGCACCGCGAGTCGCACCGGAAGTACCAGTCGGGGCTGACGGATGGGTCATGACCGACCTGACCGCTCCGGACCAGAGTGCCCGTACCGCGACGGGCTGTCCGGAGCGGGATGGCACCAGACACGAGGGGCCTGTGGGACATGGCAGGGCCGGCTCAGCGAGGTTCACGGGAACGCGGGCAAACGCCTCGCCGCGCTTCGTCGGCGCGGTCGGTCGGGGCGGTGTCCACGGTCGGACGTGGCTCCGCGGCCACGACCCGGAAGCGCTCCGCGAGCTCGACGGAGGCCCCGCCCGAGACGACGCGACCACAGACCCGCTCGACCTACCGCAGTCTCGTGACCCGGGGCTTCGCACCTGACGAAGCGGCCTCTCTGACCGCCTTCTTGTGCGGGATCCCGATCGCGGACGTCCGCTGGTCGCTCCGCCAAGTCAACGAGTTGTTGTTCCTCCGAGCGATGGCCCGGGCGGGCCGCTTCGGATCCTCCGACGGAGGTCCGACCCGGATCCACTGATCACGCATCCACCGCGATCGTCGGACGAGGCCCTCTTCCGTCAGGCGATCGATCAAGTCGAAGCGGCGCCGAACCTCCTCCCGGCGCCGCTTCGGCGTTCCCCGGGACCTGCGTCGCTGCACACGGCCGACGGGCGGAGCACGCTTGGTACCATCCGCCGATGCGCCCCGTCATCACGTTCCTCACCGACTTCGGGCCGTCCGCGCCCGCCGTCTGCCGCGGGGTGATGTTCACCATCAGCCCGGACGCGAACATCATCGACATCAACCACCAGGTGCCGCGCTACTCGATCCGGGACGGCGCGGGCTCGCTGGTGTTCGCCTTGAAGCACATGCCCGTCGGGGTCCACGTCGCAGTCGTCGACCCGGGCGTCGGGACAGAGCGGCTGCCCGTCGGCCTCAAGGTCACGCGCGGCGACGTCCTCATCGGCCCTGACAACGGGCTGCTGATCGATGCCGCAGAGACGCTGGGCGGGATCGTCGAGGCGAGGGCGCTCGAGAACCCCGAGCTGATGCTCCCGGTGATCAGCTCGAGCTTCCATGGTCGCGACATCTTCTCGCCCATGGCGGCCCATCTCGCCAACGGCGTCCCGTTCGAGAAGGTCGGGCCGATCGTGCCGATCGACGAACTCGTGCGGTTGCGCGACATCCGGCCGACCGTGGGTGACGGTGTGCTCGATACCTCGATCACGCACATCCTCATCTACGGCAACGTGACGCTCGCCGGTACGCCGAAGGACCTCGAGGAAGCCATCGGAGCGCTCGAGCCCGGGCGCCACCTGGTCATCGATTTCCCAGCGTTCGACGGTGCTGGGCCGATCCAGGAGCGGACCGTGTGGGAGCGGACGTTCGGTCGGGTCCCGCTCGGATCGTCGCTGCTGATGTCGGACTCGGAGGGGCAGCTCTCGCTCGCGGACAACCAGGGTGACGCCGCGCGTCGTCTTGGCCTCGCCCTCGATCGACCAGTGCGCATCCGCGCCGCCTGAGCGCGGCTGCGCCCACGGCGTCGATGGCCGGCCCCCTCATCTCCTTCCTGACCGACTTCGGGCCCGAGTCCTCACCTGCCGTCTGCCGCGGCGTGATGTGGGGCATCGCGCCCGAGGCACGCATCCTCGACCTGAGCCACACGGTACGCAAGTTCGCCGTTCGTGACGGGGCCTTCCTGCTCTCGCGGATGGTCGGCTATCTGCCGATCGGGGTCCACATCGCCGTGGTCGATCCCGGTGTGGGCACGGCGCGTCGACCTATCGCGATCCGTTCCGCCCGAGGCGACACGCTCGTCGGCCCCGATAACGGCCTCCTGATGCCGGCCGCGCGCGTTCTCGGCGGGATCGCGGCAGCGCACGAGATCACCGCCTCGGACCTCTTCCTGACGAAGGTCTCCTCGACTTTCCACGGACGCGACATCTTTTCGCCGGTCGGCGCTCACCTCGCCAACGGCGTGCCGATCGCCGACGTCGGCCCACGGATCGACCCGTCGAGCCTCGTCGATCTGACGTTCCCCGAACCGCGGATCGACGGGCGAGCCCTCGAGACAGGCGTCCTGATCATCGACTCGTTCGGGAACGCGCGGCTCGCCGGTCAACCAGCCGATCTCGCTCGCGCCAGCGGCGGTGAGCTGACGCCCGGCCGGGCCTTCCGCGTGACGGGCGGGTCGATCGCTGGGGGCGGCGCGGACGTCGCGTGGCACTCGACCTTCGGCGAGGTGGGTGCCGGCGATGCACTGCTGTATGAGGACGCCGACTACGGCGGGCTCGGGATCGCAGTGAACCAGGCCTCGGCCGCCGCGCGGTTCGGCCTCGAGATCGACACGCCGCTCCGCATCGAGGCGCGCGACACGTGACGGAGCCTGCCCCGGGCCCGATCGTCGAGGTCGAGGGGCTGACGTTCCGCTACCGGCGCGCCACGGAGCCGGCGATCCGCGACGTGTCCTTGACCGTGTCGGCGGGCGAGGTCGTGCTGGTCGCCGGTCCGTCCGGCTGCGGCAAAAGCACGCTCATCCGCGCCATCAATGGGCTCATCCCGCACGCGTACTCCGGTGACCTGACGGGCACGGTGAGGGTCGATGGGCAGTCGACCAGCGAGCTGAAGCTGCGTGACCTCGCCCGGACCATCGGGACCGTGCTGCAGGATCCGGCGAAGCAGATCGTCGGCGCGATGGTCGAGTCCGAGCTCGCGTTCGGCCCGGAGAACATGGGCACCCCGCGAGAGGAGATCCGCGAACGGATCCGCGAGGTCGCCGAACAGGCCGGCATCCAGAAGCTCCTCGGGCGAGAGACGAGTGCGCTGTCCGGCGGCGAGCGGCAGCTGTTGGCGGTGGCCGGCATCCTCATGTTGCGGCCCCGGGTGTTCGTCGTCGACGAGCCGCTCGCCAATCTCGACCCGGCCACCGCGGAACGGCTCTTGACACTCCTGCGCACCCTCGCCGACCAAGGCAGCGCGATCGTCATCGTCGAGCACCGGGTCGAGGAATGCCTCGACCTCCGGCCCGACCGCGTCCTGTACCTCGAGGCAGGCGTGACGCGCTACCTCGGCGAGGTCAACGGCTTCCTCGACATCGCGGACCCCGAGTCGGTCAAGCTGCCCTTCGAAGTCGTGGTCGATCGTGTCGCGGCCGGCTCACCGGACGAGGAGCTTCCGGCGACCACCCTCGCCGAGCGGGGCGCCACGTCGAACGAGGGCACGGCCCGGCTTGTGTTCCAGGGGGTCACCGCGGCCCTTGGTGGGCACGAGATCCTCCACGGCGTTGATGCACGATTCGGGCCGCGCGAGACCGTGGCGGTTCTCGGGCCGAACGGGTCGGGCAAGACGACGATGTTCCGCACGGCCATGCGCCTGTTGCAGGTGACCAGCGGCGCCGTGCTGGTCGATGGCGCGTCCATCGCGGACAAGCGCACGACGGATCTCGTCGAGACGTTCGGCTACGTCTTCCAGAGCCCGAGCCAGATGCTGTTCAACCGGACCGTGGTGGACGAGCTGCTGTTCGGACCACGGACGCTCGGGCACGACGAGGCGACATTCGACGAGCTCATCGACGATGTGCTGCGGCGGACGTCGCTGGCTGACCTCGAAGACATCCGCGAGCGTCCGCCGCTGGCGATGTCGTTCGGGCAGCAGAAGCGGCTCGCCCTCGCCATCGCCCTCGCCCTCCGCCCATCCACGCTGATCCTCGATGAGCCATCAGCCGGTCAGGACCACCGGACGGCGCAGATCTTCATGCGCGAGGTGGCGGCGATCCCGGGGCTCGAGAGCCTGTACTTCGTCACACACGATGTAGACCTTGCATTGACGCACGCAGACCGTATCCTCCTGTTCCGGGACGGTCGGGTCATCGCCGATGGGTCTCCCATGGAGGTGATCGCCGACACGGCCCGCTGGAGGGCGTGCGATCTGCGAGTCACGTCGCTGATGGAGGCCAATGCACGGTACGGATCGGTGGACGGGAAGTTCCTCGACGCCGACACGCTGGCACGTCGGGTCATCGCCCAGGATCCGACGCGGCGACACGGGCCCGGAAGGGAGGCCGCGGCGGGTGGACTGTTGACCGACCATTGAGCTCGGGGGGTGTTCATCCCTGTTTCTGTGGAGGGAAACGGATCCGATGACTACCGCAACCATGAATCGCGACAACCTCTGGGAGGTCACGTCGCGGACGATCGTCTATTCGGCTATCGGCGCCGCGCTCTACGGCATCCTGCTCGTGGCGCAGATCCCTATCCCGGGCAGCACCGTGTCGGTCCGCCCGGCGTTCGCCCTCGTCCCGTTCTTCGGCTACGCATTCGGGCCGATCGTCGGGTTCTTCACGGGCACCGTGGGCAATGCCATCGGTGACCAGATCTCCGGCTGGGGCGCCCTCACCTCGTGGAACTGGAGCCTCGCGAACGGTTTCGTCGGTCTCATCGCCGGCCTCGCGCCGGTGTACCTGAGCCGCTGGACCAACGGGTCGCTCCGTGATCGCGCCATCGGCGGCGCGGTCGCTGGCTCGATCGGGGTCGTGATCGGGTTCCTGTTCGTGTTCACGGACGCGATCCTGCAAGGCATGGATCCGGCGACGATCCTTTCGACGCTGTATATCCCGGTCATCGTCGGCGACCTCATCGGGACGATCATCCTCGTGCCGATCCTGGTCTACGCCTGGGAGCCGGTGAAGGCCCAGCTGGGCCGCTAGCCTCTCGCGCCGCGGGGCCGTCCTGTGAACATCGCCCCGCGGTATCTGGGCCGGGGATCGTGGCTTGCCCGTCGCGATCCCCGCGTCCTGATCCTCGTCGTCGCCCTCTTCATCTTCACCGTC
>Ga0105239_10005659_pt1 | contig 14602 bp, 16 predicted proteins | sample KBSC44metaG_FD_92761 | JGI IMG/M metagenome (GOLD analysis project Ga0105239, IMG submission 92761) | Corn rhizosphere microbial communities from Kellogg Biological Station, Michigan, USA - KBS C4-4 metaG | ecosystem: Host-associated > Plants > Roots > Rhizosphere > Soil | place: Michigan, USA... | reverse complement strand
TGGACGGAGGATCGACGACTTCGCGGATATGGGCTGACGTCACACCAGGTGGCGGGCTCTCGCGACGCGTCCTCGATGTAGGTGCGGCTTCACGCAGGTCGCACCGGAACCACCGTCCCTGGCGAAGGGTGACGCCGAGGAGAGCCCGTTCACGCGGGCTCTGGGTCGAGTCAGCTCACATGACCGAAGTCAGAGAAGCACCACTCGCAGGTTCAGATCCACTCAGCCAACCCAAGACAAGGAGGCGACCATCATGTTGCTGCGCAGCACCGACCCGTTCCGCGACCTCGATCGGCTCACCCAGCAGGTCATCGGACCGCCCTGGGGCACGACGAACCGACCGGCGGTCATGCCCATGGACGCCTGGCGCGAAGGTGAGCGGTTCGTGATCGAGTTCGACCTGCCGGGCATCAGCCCCGAGAGCATCGACCTGGACGTGGAGCGGAACGTGCTCACGGTCAAGGCGGAGAGGGTGGCCCGCAACGGTGACTGGGAGATGCTCGCCACCGAGAGAGTCCGCGGCGCCTTCAGCCGACAGCTCGTCCTCGGCGACAACCTCGACCTCGACCACATCGAGGCCGGCTACCACAACGGCGTACTCCGCCTGACCGTCCCCGTCGCCGAGAAGGCCAAGCCGCGCAAGATCGAGGTCACCGGCGCTACTCAGGAGAACGAAGCCATCGAGGCCTGACCACACAGCGGTCTCGGCACGACGGCATCACGCATGCGGTGAACAGCGCCTCGGCCGGCCCAGCCGGCCGGGGCGCCCAACCGGGTCGACGGCCCACGTGGCCGATGGGTCACCCGCCCGACGGATGGCGACCGTCATCGCCACCTCAGAACCAGGCGCGGGTGTGGCCGGAGCTCACTCGGCTCAGCCGTCCGCCGGCCCACGAGCCTGATGCTCGATGTCGCCACAGCGTGGCTCGAGGAAACCACGATCCGCAAAGGCGCCGGTCGATCGATTATGAACCGCCACGATGCCCCTCCCGGCCGTGGGTGACCTGCTAGGCCGGGCGGGAGCGGTGAGGGCCCATCCGATGGCGACGACGGCCCATCCCCCGAGCACGTCGAGGATCCAGTGGTTGGCGGTTCCGACGACGACCACACCTGTCACGAGGGCGTGCGCCCATCCGGCGACGCGCGTGATCCGACGTCGCCCCCATCGTTGTGCCGCCAGGGCGACCCAGAGTGACCAGCCCGCGTGGAGCGAGGGGAAGGCGGCCAGTTCGTTGGTGAGGCCTCCGAGGCCTCGCGGTGCAGACGCGTCGGTCCCCCACCATCCAGCCGCCGCGTGCAGAGACAGGATGTCGGCGTATCCGCTCAACATCCGGGGTGGCGCGGTCGGGAAGAGGAGATACGCGAAGAGTCCGAGGAGCGTTGCAAGCAGAAGAGCGCGCCTGGTCGGGAGATAGGCGTCGCGGCCCTGCCGGTACAGCCAGTACAAGGCCGCGGGCGTGACCAGGTAGTGGGCCGCGCTGTACCAATAGCAGGAGAGGACGGCGATGGTCCGGTGCGCGAGGAAGAACTCGACGATCGCGTGTTCGCGGTCCAGGTGCAGCCCGGCCTCGATGCGGAGAAGCACACGTGCCCTGTGTACCGCCGGGCGCGGATCTCGGGCGGCGAGCAGCCGCGAGCCGGTGTAGGCGAAGTACAACATCACCACCAGGCCAAGCTCGCTGACCCCGGCCCATCGACTTCGGTGCCTGTGCTGCTGATGATGAGCGCTCGGTACGGCACTGTCCGTGAGGTGGGGAGGGTAACCCTCGCAGTGGGTGCGCACGCCTATCCGCTGTCTGCTCGATGTCGTGTGCCGCGGTGGGGGATGGAGTCTTGAACCTGCGGCGTCGTCCTCCTTGACGAGCCGCGGGGGCCGAATGTGACCTCGAGCGACCTGAGACCGAGGTGACGGCGATGACAGGACGGCGGGGAGGAGCGCGCCTTCCCGCTGGCTGCGCAGTGGAGCTGTGACTGGAATCGGGCCATCGCACCGGTGCATCGGACGCAGGCCCCTTCCGGGCACCGACGGTGCCATGGCCTGGCGACGGCGGCTAGGCCCGGCAGCCGCTGGCCATCGTCGCGGAACACTCCGGGTCTCCTCGCTTCGTCACGTACTCAGGGGACTCCGAGCGTGCGGAGGCTCACCTGACGATCGGGCGGACCCTCTCGTCGTACAGCACGAGGCCACTCGCCATCGGGCGAGTCACCAGGCCCGCAACGTGCCGGCGGTGACCGTCGACGCTCACAACGAGGAAGGCAGAACAACGACATGCGTGACCTTGGAGACCTTGCGGACCGTATCGAGATCGAGGCGCTCCGCGCCGAGTTCACGGACGCCGCCATGATGAACGACCACGAGCGACTCGGATCGCTCTTCACCCCGGACGGCGCAGTGCGCATCCCGGACGCCGGGATCAATGCCGTCGGCCCGGCCCAGATCACCGGAATGGGCGAACGACGAGAGTCACTCGCGGCCTGCTTTGTCCAGAACGGGCACCCCGGCCGGATCGAGATCGACGGCGACACGGCGTCCGGGCGGAGCTACATGTATGAGCTCTTCCGACTGCACGACGGCACCTGTCACGTGAACTACGCCGTCTACCACGACCGGTACCAGCGCACGTCGGACGGGTGGAGATTCGCCGAGCGGGTCTACCAGATCAAGTACCTCGACACCACTCCCCTTCCTGGCGTCGCACCCACCCCTGCCGAGGCAACCGACCAGAGCGCGTGACCTGTGCCGCCTCGGCCGGGCCCTGCCTCAGCGTGACTCCGATGCCGAGCACTCTGCAGCGAACCACGGGCGCTGACTGCCTGTCGGCCCGAACGCCGCGACCTCCAGAACGCCTGGGAGACGGTGGTAGGCGGGCTGCGTGGAAGGACGCCCGCCGCCGCATCTCCCAGCCGGCGCGCCGTACCCAGAGCCGACATCCGCGCAGCCTGGTCCTCCGCGTCCCACGTGCGCCGAACTGCCCGCACCCGGCCGTGACCGAGACCACCACCCTGCGCCTCACACGACCTGGGACGGACTCGTCAGACACGTGTCACCCACCATTTCCGAACAGGAAGAAGAACACGATGGACCCTCGAGTGAACCTTCTCGCTCACCCGGAGATCGCCAAGAACCTGCGGCAACTGCTCTCGGCAAGGCACATCCCGGACTCGCTGATCCCGACCACCACCCAAGAGCTGTGCCAACTGCGCGCGAGCCAGATCAATGGATGCGGGTTCTGCACGGACATGCACGCCAAGGATGCGGCTCGTGCGGGCGAGAGCACTCTCCGTCTCAACCTGGTCGCCGCGTGGCGCGAGGCCACGGTGTTCACCGACGCCGAGCGCGCTGCCCTGGAGTTGACCGAGCAGGGCACCAGAGTCGCGGACAGTGCTGGCGGTGTCACCGAGGAGGCCTGGCTCAGCGCCGCCAAGCACTACAACGAGGACCAGTTGTGCGCGCTCGTGTTGCTCATCTCGTGGATCAACGCCATGAACAGGCTCAACGTCATCACCCAGCAGCCTGCCGGCGACTACCAGCCCGGCCAGTTCGGCTGACCCGGAGCGACCACAACCAGCAGCCCACAGACGTCACGGCTCTTCGGTGAGTCGGTCGGCCTCCGAGCAACGTGCGCACCGACAGTTGGCTCGGACTGGCTGGTTGCGAGTCGCAGCAGACCCCCAAGGACCGATCGTGAACGCACACGTGTGGATCATGACCTCGAGCCTCGATCCTGGTCGCATCTGCCGCCCGCTCGGCGTCGTCAAGGCCGCGTCGTGACGAACAGATACTCCTCGATCGCGGCACGCATCCGCCGAGGACGACTTCGACTTCTCGAGCTCCATCGGCCGGTTTGAGCACTCCGGCGTCGGTGCCGCTCCGCTCCCGGCCTGGTTGACTCCGCGACCGTAGGGGTGCCTCGGCGGGGGTCCCTGTCCACGCTGGATATGGGCTTCGATCAGCGCCCGTCGGCGTTCGAAGAGGAGCGACTTGCGTGCTCTGCCGGTCTCCGGAACCAGGTGCTGCTTGACGGGGGACCGGCTCCCGAGGGTGCGCCATGCACCGGAGCGGCGCGCGAGCCAACGCCGTCACATCCTCCGGCCCGCACAGTCGGCGCGCCGGCGCCCGAGGCGGGGGATGATCCACAGGCGCCGGCGCTGACCGGAGGACCTGCGGATGAGACGACGCTCACCCCGGCTAGATCAGACAGCCGGCCATTCGTGTGACGAACGCCTGGGGCCGAATGTGAGTCGTATCGGGGAATCCGGCCTGACCCGACCGTCGGCCCGTCGTCCGGCGAGCCGCCTGCGGAGGAGATCCCGGATCGTTCACGCAACCATGGAAGCGCGGACGGTCTGGAGATCACGGTCACGGACTCCGGATCGGCAACCAGACCGAAGACATGTGCCTCCGTCGTGCCCGCTCGGGCACATCTCCAGACGCGCGGTCGGGCGGCGTGACACGCGAAGCCTTGAGGGTGATTCCAGGTGGTACGCCCTCCCAGGCGTGATCTCACAACCCCTTCCACGTCCGAAGCTTCTCGGGGTTGAGGACGATCCAGATGCTCTGGATCCGGCCTTCAGCGACCTCGAACGCGTACACGCCGACGGTCGTCCCCTCGTGGACCGCCACAGGTCCCGGCTCACCATTGACCGTTCGTTCCATCAGATTCACCGTGGCTGGATGCCCAGCGAGATCGATGAGGCGGCCGGCGATCTGCGCTCCGCCCTCAACAGGCTGCAGCGCGGCCGTCACGTGTCCACCGCCGTCGGCGACGGCAGTCGCCGAGGGATCGAGCAGGCCGATGAGGGCATCGATGTCCTTGGCCTCCCACGCCTGCTTGAAACTCCGCACCAGCCTTGCCCGCTCGGCCGTCGGCACGGGCGATCGGCTGGGCTCTCCGAATCCGCAGGCGCGCCGAAGTGGCGAGCTGTCGACAGGCTTGAGGCGTGCGACCCACGATGGCAGCGACGTCGGCGGACGGGTGCTCAAAGACGTCGTGGAGCAGGAAGGAAACCCGCTCCGCGGGTGTCATCGACTCAAGGATGACCAGAAATGCCCTGTCGTGCACCTGGCCACTCCGCGGTGTCCGGCAACGGTTAGGGCAGCCACTCGCCGACGTAGCGCTCTCGCCGGGCACGCGCAGGACGGAGCACCTCCAGACAGACCCGTGTCGTGACCGTGTTCAGCCACGCGTCGGGCGAAACGACGGCCGCCTGCTGAGATCGCGATAGCCCGTACCAGTGCGCATCGGCCTCTTGGACAGCATCCTCGGCCTCGGCGAGGGACCGAGGAACCGGTATGCCAGGTTGATCAGCGACCTTGTCCAACCATGAGGGCGCTCGGTTGTCGACCACACGAGGGCGGCGTCCCTCCATCGAGCGAACGGCTGCCTTCGTCCATCGTCTGTGCGGCTCTCGTCGGAGTTGTCCTCATATTTGCGATGCCACGGGCCGAAGTGTGAGCCTCGGACCGACCGCCTGACCTTCCCGGCCGCTGTCTCGTCGTACTGGCAAACACCGGTATCGAAAGGTTCGAGCATGAGTGCATCGTCGATGAGGATCGGCATCATCCTCGGGAGTACCCGCCCCAACCGGGTCGGAGAGCAGGTAGCCCTGTGGGTGGATGGCATCGCTTCCACCCGAAGCGACGCGGAGTTCGAGTTGGTCGATCTTCGCGATCACCCACTCCCACACCTGGACGAGCCGCTCTCGCCGATGCTGGGTCGGTATCAGCACGAGCACACCAGGGACTGGGCAAGCAAGGTGGCCTCCTTCGACGGATTCGTCCTGGTCACACCCGAGTACAACCACGGCCTGTCGTCGGTGATGAAGAACGCCATCGACTACCTGCACGCCGAATGGCGCAACAAGGCGGTCGGGCTCGTTTCCTACGGCATTCTGGGTGGCAGCGGTGCGGCTGCACAGTTGCGGCAGATCTGCGGCCAGCTCGGAATGGCCGACGTCCCTGGACAGGTGGCGCTCATGTTGCGGACCGACTTCGAGAACTACACCGCCTTCAAGCCCAACGAGTACAACCTCGCAGCACTGAACGACATGCTGGACAATCTCACCGCGTGGAGCGCGGCATTGTCGCCCCTCCGTAGCCCCGAAGGGCAGTTGTCTCCAGGGCGAACCGAGCGATCCGCGTAGAGACCCACGTGAGCGGGACAACCGTCAGGCGCCAGCGCCGGCCGGGCCACCCGCGCTGGCCAGGACGAGGCCGGGGCGGAAGACTAGGGCAGCCGGCAGCTGCTGATCACGGATCTCGGCTGCCCGCAGTCCGCGAGCCGCGAGCTTGACGTGCGCGAACTCAGGCCGCGTGGCTGCGAAGACATCAGCCAGTCGATCGGCGAAGGAGCGGTTCCAGTAGCCCTGCCCGCCGCCACCGACCCGGCACAGGCCGCCTGTGCTCTCGAAGCAGTAGCCACCGGCATCACTCCAGCGCGGATGCTGCATGGAGATGCGGACGTAGCCGCGTGGGCCCTGCGCACCATGCGCGTGATACTGGGCGCGGCTGAGTAGCGGCTCGGGCCGGAGTGTCGTGTCCGATTCGCAGGACCGGTTCAGCACAGGTGGCGTCAGGCGCCGTTCCAGGGCCGGAGCTTGTCTGGGTTTCGGATCGCCCAGACTCGCTGGATCCGATCGCCCCGGATGTCGAAGGCGAACACCGTTGCGGTGACCCCGTCGTGCCTGGCGACCAACCCGGGCTGCCCGTTGACGGTGCGCTCCGTCAGGGTCACGTCACCTGCCACGTTCGCCAGCTGGACCAGGTAGTGCGCAATCCGCTCGGCGCCCTCGATCGGCATGAGCGAGGCCGGTACGACGCCGCCACCGTCAGCGATGACAGTCGCGTCGGGATCGAGCACGTTGATCAGGGCACCGATGTCCTTGGCCTCCCAGGCCCGCTTGAACTCCTTGATGATCCCGGCCCGCCGAGGAGGTGGCACAGCCGGCGGCCTCGCCTTCTCGATCCGACGCCGGGCCGACGCGGCCAGTTGTCGACACGCCGCCGGCGTCCGGCCCACGATCCGGCCGATCTCAGCGAAGGGATAGCGGAAGACGTCGTGCAGCAGGAAAGACACCCGCTCCGCCGGGGTCATCGAGTCGAGCAACACCATGAAGGCCATGTCAACCGACTCGTCCAACGTGATCCGGTCGACCGGGTCAGGAGCCACGTCGACCCGACCACCCCACTCCGTGCGGTCCGGCAACGGTTCTGGAACCCACTCCCCCACGTAGCGTTCTCGCCGAACCCGCGCGGACCTGAGCACATCCAGACAGATCCGGCTGGTCACCGTCGTCAGCCACGCCCCCGGCGAGCTGATCGCCTCCCGCGCCTCCCCCGACAGGCCGTACCACCGCGCGTACGCCTCCTGGACGGCGTCCTCCGCCTCAGCCAACGAACCCAACGCCCGGTAAGCGATATTGAGCAGCCTCGGACGTTCGTCCATGACCATGCTCGAGCCTGCGTTCTCGGCACGCACACCCGAGTCGAGATGCTCCGCCATCCTCGTCACCTCGGTTCGCCGTACGTTCTGACTGTCGCGGGCCCGCCGTTCGGATACTGATGAGCCGGTGAGCGCTGGCCCGAGTGGTCAGGTCGGGCCGGTTGTGTGATCGAGGTCAGAGGGCTGCTCGAGGAACTCGATCGCCACCATCGGGCACTGCTCGCTCGCCTCGCACGCTGCCTCCTCACCTGCCAGGTCCGCGGAGAGTCGGGTGGAGCGGTGCGGAGAGTTCGCGTGCCGGTTCGTCTCGGGGGTCGTCGACGGCAAGCGCCCAGGACCAGGGCCCCGACACTCATGGCACCCAGCCGCCGGACGCCCCGACGCGGTGGGCAGCGCGGAGTGGGAGTGGCAGCCTTCCGCTCATCGCCCGCTCGAGGGAGCCGGAATGTTGGGCGTGCCGTCTGGGCCGCGCGGATCGCGGAGAGCCCGGGCACCCCGTCGAGCACGGCGAACCGATCGGCCACGGTCAGCCCTCGAGGGCCTTGACGACCGCTGGGAGGCGATGCATCGCCCGCGCGACTGCGAGCCCGTCCATGTAGTCCCTCACGTGCGTGATGCGTCCCCGATGCACGTGCAGAACGAGCACGCTGGGAAGCTCGAAGCGCTCCCCTGTCGCCGCATTGACTCCCACGACGACCTGCTCAATGACCAGCACCTCAGGGTCCTCGCAGCGGTGCACCGCGATCGTCTGCACCTCTTGGGGTCGCGCAGGGCTGGCGTCCCAAGCCGCCCCGTAAGCGGCGCGCAGCTGTTCCCTGCCCTCGTATCGGGCGGGCATGCCGGGGAACAGGAAGGGCAGCTCGTGTACGGCGTCGGGGGCGTACAGGTCGGCGAGCTCGTTCGCGTCCTGATGCACCATGGCCCGCTGGTAGCGGCGCAGGACGTCCAGCGGCGACCTGGAATGCGGAGATCTCGCTGACTGTGGGTGGTTCGTACCGGACATGCCATCCATTGTGATCGTTGATATGTATACTGTCAATATGTCAACGGATCTCGACTACCCGGCGCTGCTCGCGATCGTTCACCGTGTCGACCTGCTCTCCCGGCGTGTGGCCGACCAGCAGCTGTTGGCACACGTGGGCGTGGGACGGTCCACGTTCCTCATCCTCGAGTTGCTCAGCACCACCGATCCCTCCGGCATCTCACAGCGCGCCATAGCTGAGAGCGTCGGACTGACCAAGGCCGCGGTGTCACGCCAACTCGCCATCGCGCAGAAGGAAGGCTGGGTCGTCGCCCAGCAGGCGGCCGAATCACGCCGTGAGAACAAGGTGGCACTGACGGTCACCGGCCGGCACCTGGTCGAGCGCGGCCAAAGGCATCGCCTCCAGGCAGCACAGGCAGCCACGGCCAGTCTCGGATCGGAAGCGATGGTCCGGGCGACGCAGACGCTCACCCAGCTGGCCGGGCTCCTCGAAGAGCGACTTCTCGCATAGCTCTCTCTGCGGTGCTGCGGGGACGGTTCTGACCGTCGTGCAGACCGCCACCATGTGCCGCTCCTCGACGTGTGGGGATGAGCGCGAAGGGCTCACCGACGCCTGCTGGACCAAACGACCAGGAGCTGCTCGGATCGCTGTTCCCGCCCGACCTCGCGGTACGACGCATCCCGGACGCCCCTTCGAAGGCTCGGCCCGGCCCAGCTTCCCGGACCGCCGGCCTCGTGAACCTCCCCCGGGCGTGAGCCAGACCACCCAGGAACGTTCCTCACAAACCACGTGACGACTTCGTCGGACAGGCGTCATGAAGCATCACTCGAACAGGAGCCGACAGTGGACGCTCGCATGAGGACCCGCGCTCCATCCGGAGGTCGACAGGACCCTGCGGCAGCTGACGGCAGCCGGCCACGTCTCGGGCTCCGGTCGCGCTCGGCTCCAGGCTCCAGGAATTCCAGCACAAGGACTCGACCATGAATGCAACTCTGTGGACCGTCGCCTCGATCCTCAGCCTGATGGTGCTCGCAAGCGGCATCGCGAAGCTCGCCCGCTCCAGGCAGAGGCTGATCGAGGGTGGCTACGCGTGGGCTGAAGACTTCTCCGACCCTGCCGTCAAGAACATCGGTCTGCTGGAGGTTCTCGGTGGGCTCGGTCTGGTTCTGCCGGGTCTCTTCGACGTCGCCACCGTCCTGGTGCCCGTTGCCGGCACCGGACTCGCGACCCTCATGCTCGCGGCAGCGGCCACCCACCTTCGCCGCGGTGAGACCAAGGAAGCGGTGACGCCGCTGGTGTTGGCCGCGATCGCCGGCTTCGTCGCCTTCATGCGCTTCGGGACCTACGGGCTCTGAACGAGCGACCGCCCGACCGCCCGACCACGAGGTCATCGCTGACAGGAGGCACTCATGCCCCACACCTCGGTACTCAGTTCAACCATCCACCACCGTGAAGTCGGTGCGGGTGCGCCGGTCGTCTTCTTGCATGGAAACCCGACCTCCTCCTACCTGTGGCGCAAGATCCTCGGCGCCGTCGGCCCAGGGGTGAGAAGTCTGGCGCCCGACCTCATTGGGATGGGCGAGTCCGGTAAGCCCGACGACATCGCCTACACATTCGCCGACCACGCGACCTACCTCGGCGCCTGGATCGAGGCCTTGGGTCTCGACACGATCACTCTCGTCGGCCACGACTGGGGCGGCGCCCTCGCACTGGACTGGGCGGCTCGCCACCCAGACCGGGTCTGCGGCCTGTCGTTCTTCGAGACCATCGTGCGGCCCATGCAATGGGACGACCTTCCAGAGAGCGCGCGTCCGGTGTTCAAGAACTTCCGCGACCGCGGATCCGGCGAGAGGCTGGTGCTGGAGGAGAACGTGTTCATCGAACAGGCGCTTCCCTTCAACATCAAGCACCTCGCCCCTGAGGATCACGAGATCTACCGGGCGCCCTACCCGACGCCTGCCTCTCGTCGGCCGCTCCTCGCTTGGCCGCGCTCCATGCCCATCAGCGGCGAGCCGGCCGACGTCGACGAACGCGTACGCCGGTACGACGAGTGGCTGTCGACCAGCGAAGGCATCCCCAAACTCCATCTGACCTTCCACGACGGGCCCGGCCTGATGGGACCCGCGGTAGCGGCTTGGTGCCGCGACAACATCGTCGACCTGGAGACGGTGGACTGTGGCGACGCGGGACATCACGCGCCCGAAGACCAGCCCGACGCCATCGCCGCCGCGATCTCGAGCTGGCTCGATCGTCACGGTCTGCGGGACACCGGCACCACACCGGGCGGACCGTGATCATGCTCGCGATCCGTCAGCACGAGTTCGGGGGACCGGAACAGCTGCTCATGGAAGAGGTTCCCACGCCTCACCCGGAGCTGGGCCAGGTACTCGTCGCGGTGGAGGCCGCGGGTGTGCACCTTCTGGACACGGTGATCCGCAGCGGGCGCGGTCCCGCGCGCGCAGCGGTTCACTTGCCGATGACACCGGGCCGAGAGGTCGCCGGAGTCGTTCACGAACTCGGCCAGGGCACCGATCCCCGGCTGTTGGGGCAACGCATAGTCGTCGATCTCGGTCCCGGAAGCGGAGGGTACGCCGAGTACGCGCTGGCGACGGAACACGCCCTGCACGTGATCGACGACGCACTGGATCCGGCCGAGGCAGTGGCCGCCGTCGGCACCGGGCGCACCGTCCAGGCGATCGTGGAACTGGCTCGGATCGCCCGAGGCGAGACGGTCGTGATCACGGCAGCCGCTGGTGGCGTGGGAACGTTGCTCGTGCAGGCGGCAACCAACGCGGGAGCGAGCGTCGTCGCACTGGCAGGGAGCGCCAAGAAGACGGCTCATGTGACCGCACTGGGTGCCGGTGCGGCCGTCGACTACTCTGCCCCGGCCTGGTACGACGAGGCGGACGCCGCGGTGACTCACCGCCGCGCCCACCTGTTGCTCGACGGCGTCGGCGGCGAGATCGGCCGGCGGGCACTCGACCTGCTGGGCGTCGGAGGCCGCGCCGTGATGTTCGGCTCAGCGTCGGGGACAACTCTGTCGCTCACGGCCGAGGACATCTATGGCCGTGGCATCACGGTCTCCGCAGCTGTGGGCGCGCGCCTGCTGCGACGCCCCGGAGGTCTCGTGCCGCTCGAGAGGCGTGCGCTGAAAGCCCTCGCTGACCGTTCGCTGGTGCCCTCGATAGGTCAGCGTTTTCCGCTGAGCGCTGCCGCCGCCGCACATCGGGCTATCGAGGCCAGGGGCACGATCGGAAAGACCGTGCTGGAGCCCGGGTGACGTCCCGCCGTGTTGGCCGAGTCACTCGACATCGGATCACGGGCTCTGACCATGCCGTCATGTGTTCGGGCTCGGCCTCCTTCCTGCTGCCGTGGCGTGGTTCCGGGCGAGAGAGGCATGGATCGTTCGGCGAGGTCGCGGCGCTCGACGGTGACCCGGGTCGTGGGCCCCTCGCCTCCACCGGTCCCACGGCGCCCCGATCGGGCAGGGCGGCGGCCGCAAGCCGCCACCGCCTGGCGCGGACGGGTGCGTAGCTGCCCGTGGCCAGGAAGCGGTCCCTGGCCCGGGCCATGGCCGTGTCGCCCCCGCTGGTGGCGCGCCGTCCGGTCAGGAGGCTGGCGCAGCCGCACCGGGCGATGCCGTAGGTGTGACCGGTTGGGCAGCGCAGCGCGGTCGCGCCGCAGTGGTCGGGTGCGGCAGGCCGGGCAGCGCAGCAGGTCGAGGGACCGCTCGAGGGCCGGAGGAAGCAGAAGGGGCACGTGGCACTCCTTGGGAGTCGCACCGACCCGCGGGCGCCATGGTCAGCGTCGACTCGGCGATGCGCGTGGGACGGGGTCAGGACTCGCACACGTGAGGCGGCCCGAACCAGCGGGTGAGCGCGCCGTTCAGTCCGGACTGCGACGTGCCCTCACTGACCCAGGCCGCATGCCCGTCGGGTCGGACCAGCACGGCGGTGGGAGACGTGACCGGGCCGAGCACGGGCAGCTCCCAGGCGCCGGAGTAGGACGCGTCGACGAGTTCGACCCGGTCGTCCCAGCCTGCCATGACGGCGTCGAAGCGACCGGGGTCGCCGAGATTGAGCAGCACCGGCCGCGCCCGGTGGAGAAGCGCGAAGAAGGGCAGACGGCCGTGCTGCGTTTCCAGATCGAGGTCGGGCATCCGGCGTCCCGAGAGCGGGTGCGACGTTCCTGCCTCCAGGTCATGGTCCTGTTCGTGGCCATGGTCGTGGCTCTGGGCGAGGTCGTAGTACACGTCCAAGCCTGAGACCATGCCAGCGATGTGCTTGCGTGGCTCTTCCAGGCCGAGCAGGTCGGAGATGGTGCCCCGAAGGGCGTCGATCCGGACGTCGGAGCGGGTGAGTGGGAGCTGGGCCATCGTGGTGCGCAGCACCCGGGCGGCGACCGGATGCCGTTCCGCTTGGTAGGTGTCCAGGAGGGCCTCCGCGGAGGTCCCGGTCACCACTCGGGCGAGCTTCCAGCCGAGGTTGACAGCGTCCTGCAGCCCGATGTTGAGGCCCTGCCCACCGACCGGGTGGTGGATGTGGGCGGAGTCGCCGGCCAACAGGACTCTGCCTTTGCGGTAGGTGGCGGCCTGCCGGGTGGTGTCGGTGAACCGCGTGATCGAGGTGGGGCTGTGGACGCCGAAGTCGGTGCCGTAGACGGCGACCAGCGCCTCTCGCAGGTCGTCCAGGGTCGGTTCGCTGGTCTGCCCCGCATACCGCTGGGTGAGAATCACCCGGACCCGTCCGTCCTCGAGTCGGCCCATGGCCTGGGTGCCGTTCTCGTCGTACCGGATGCCCAGGGACGGGTCGTCGGTCATCTCGACCTCGGCCAGCACCGAGCTGACGGTGGGGTCCCAGCCGGCGAACTCGATCCCGGCGGTCTTCCGGACCTGGCTGCGTCCGCCGTCGCATCCGACCAGGTACCGGGCCCGGATCGGGCCGTGGCCGCCGGACAGCTCGACGTCGACGCCGGTGGCGTCCTGGGCGAAACCGGTGACGTCGTGGCCGCGGACGAACGGGACGCCGAGCTCGTCGACCCAGGCCGCCAGGATGCGTTCGAACTCCTTTTGCCACAGTGCCAGGCCGTAGGGGTGGCGCGAGGGGAAGTCGCTGATGTCCAGTGGGGTGCCGGCGAACATCTGAACCTGCATCGGCCTGCCTTCGGCCAGGAAGCGGTCGGCGACGCCGCGCTGGTCGAGGACCTCGATGGTGCGGGCGTGCAGGCCGCCGGAGCGAGAGCTCTCCAGGCCCTGCCCGGCCTCACGGCGTTCGACCACCACCACATCCACCCCGGCCAGGGTCAGCTCGGCGGCCAGCATCAGCCCGACGGAGCCGCCGCCCGCGACCAGGACCTGGTGTTCTTTCATGGGCTGCTCCTCGTGTCCGGTTCCGGAGAGTCTTCTGGCTCGCGATCGGGGAGGGTGACGGGACGCCGGCCGTCGAAGGTCACGGGGCGCATCGTGTCTGGCCTGATGGCGGCACGGGCGGTGGTCGCGGCCACCGTGGCTCCGCAGAGGTGGAGCGGGATCGTGCCGTCGAGGTCGGACAGCCTGAGCCGGATCCTGTCTCCCGCGCTGGAGGTCCGCAGCTTCCCGCGGACGGTCTGGTCAGCGAACCCCTGTTCGGACCCGTTGGGCCCGAACAGGGAGGTACTGGGGGCGGGTTGCTGCATCGCCGGGGTCCACGTGGCGGACCAGACAGGCCTAGGGCCTCCAGTGGATGCGCTGGCTGCCGTGCCGGGGGGAACGACGGCAGCCAGCGCGGCTCCGGTGGCGGCGACGGCCGCGATGGTGGTGACGATCGAAGTCAGCTGGGATCTCATCGGGCGCTCCATGTCGAGTCACCAGCCTCGGTTCGGGTGGCCGGTTCGGTCATCGGCCACGTGGCCTACAGCCACGGGCGGTGTCGCCCCGGGCATCTTTCGTCGCGTTCGTATCGGCGGCGTGGGGCCTGTCGGAAGGCACGCTCGCATCCCGGACGGGTGACGGCCCGACCCTCGCGGGGTCGGTCGCGGCCGCGCCGGTCGGAACCACCACTCCCTCGAGGAACACGCGACCTCCCCACACCCCCGGCTCTCGGCGCTGAAGCGCGTCAGCAACCACCGTTCTCGCACCGGCCAGCCCCGGCACGTCGCCCCGAACGGCCGGCTCAGTCCTCGGGGCGCCCGTCGGCCAGC
>Ga0105239_10005657_pt1 | contig 14605 bp, 13 predicted proteins | sample KBSC44metaG_FD_92761 | JGI IMG/M metagenome (GOLD analysis project Ga0105239, IMG submission 92761) | Corn rhizosphere microbial communities from Kellogg Biological Station, Michigan, USA - KBS C4-4 metaG | ecosystem: Host-associated > Plants > Roots > Rhizosphere > Soil | place: Michigan, USA... | reverse complement strand
CTCTGCATCCAGCGCGATCTGGAACTGATCGAGTATCTTGACCGCCTCGGTTACGAGGAAGCCTGGGTCGGCGAGCACCACTCCGCCGGCTACGAAATCATCGCCAGCCCCGAAGTCTTCATCGCCGCCGCGGCCGAGCGCACCAAGCGCATCATGCTCGGCACGGGCGTGGTTTCGCTGCCTTACCACTCGCCTTTGATGACGGCGAACCGGATCATGCAGCTCGATCACCAGACGCGTGGCCGCGTGATGTTCGGCGTGGGACCGGGCCTTCTGCCATCGGACGCGTTCTCGATGGGCATCGATCCCTCGACCCAGCGCGACCGCATGGTCGAAGCCATCGAAGTCATCATGCGGCTGTGGAGCGGCGAGCGCGTCACGCTGAAATCCGACTGGTTCAACCTCGTCGATGCGACCTGCCAGCTCCGCCCCTACACCTGGCCACATCCGGAGATCGCAGTGGCGTCTTCGGTCACCCCCTCTGGCGGCAAGCTCGCCGGCCGTCATGGCTTCGGCATGCTGTGCGTGGCGGCGACGCAGATGGGCGGCTACGACGCACTCGCCATCAACTGGGATGTCGCCAACAAGACCGCAGCTGAAAACGGCCGTGCAATGGACCCCCAGAAGCTCCGTCTCGTCGGGCCCGTACACATTGCAGAAACGCGTGAGAAGGCGTTCGAGAACATCAAGTTCGGCTTCCACAAATGGCAAGATTATTTTGCCGGAATCGCTGCCGTCGCCGGCCGCCAGGCGATGGAAGCGCAATCCATCGACGACCTCATCAAGCAGGGAGTCATCGTCGTCGGCACGCCGGACGATGCGATCACGCAGATCCAGCGCCTGCAGCAGAAGCAGGGCGAGTTCGGCTGCTTCCTGCAGCTCGCGCACAACTGGGCCGACTTCGAGGCGACGAAGAAATCCTACGAGATGTGGCAGCGCTATGTGACGCCGGTGATCAACAAGTCGAACGAAGCGCGCGCCATCGCCTTCGACTGGGCGCGCGACAACAAGGAGCGCTTCATCGGCGCCGCCATGAGCGCGGCGATGCAGACGATCCAGAAGCACCACGAGGAAGAGGCGAAGAAGGCCGCAAAGGCGGCGGAATAGCAGCCATGCATTGCTGCGGGACCACGGCGGCGTGGTCCCGCGTTATCTTTGCCGCATGACAATGAATCGGTTCGCAGGCGGATGCCACTGCGGCAATCTCAGCTTCGTGTTCGAGGCGACGGCACCCCTCGAATCCCTCGGCTTGCGCGCCTGTATGTGCAGCTTCTGCCGCGCCCACGGCGCCCGCAACACGTCCGACCCCAATGGTTCGATCCGGATTTCCGTGCGCGATGGCGCGCGGCTCGAACGCTATCGCTTCGGACTGAAAACTTCGGATTTTCTCATCTGCCGAACCTGCGGCGTCTATATCTGCGCCCACCTACCGCACCCGGGCGGCGGCTGGTTCACCGTCAATGTGAACGCGTTCGATGACAAGCCATCGCTCGATTTCCCGCTCGCACCGCATGTGTTCGATGCCGAAGACGTACAGGCACGCGTGTCGCGGCGCGAGGGCCGCTGGACGCCGGTCGCCGAATTCCGGTTGGAGAAGTCATGACGAAGGCGCTGGTGGTCATCGATGTGCAGAAGGCCATGTTCCAGATCCCGGAGTTGGTGCCGTTGGACGGCGAAGCGGTGGTCGATCGCATCGCTGCGTTGATCGCCGCCGCGAGAGCAGCGGGCACGCCCGTGTTCTTCGTGCAGCATGACGGCGGACCGGAGGATCCTTTCCATCCCGGCAAGCCGGGGTTTCCGTTCCACGACAAGCTCACGCCGCGCGCCACCGACGACGTGACGGTGAAGCATCATGGCAGCGCCTTCAACGGCACCGACCTCGACGAAAAGCTAAAAAAGGTCGGCGTCGATACCGTCGTCATCTGTGGCATGCAGAGCGAGTACTGCGTGGATTCCGCGGTGCGCGGCGCGGTCGAGCGTGGCTACAAGGTGGTCCTCGTGGCCGACGGGCATTCGACCTTTGATACCAAGGTGCTCCGGGCCGCGGATATTATTGCCCATGAAAACGAGACGCTCGGCGGTTCCTATGCCGAGATCGTTCCGGCCGCTCAGGTCATCTTTTCTGGTTAACTCCGCGGATTAGAGAAGCGCCACAAACTGCGCTATGATGGCCGTCTGTTTGGGGGGTGACCATGGCACACAAGGTTCCGGTCGGCGGCACGATCGCAAATGCCTACGGCTTCGCATTCGGTAACATTCTCAACAATCTCGGCGCCATATGGATACCGGCCGCGATTCTGTACGCGATCGCGTTTGTTCTCCGCGGAAGCTACACAAACACAATCCTGAGTATGAGCAGCAACCCACAAGCCGCGATCGCGATGCTCCAATACGGGTTCCTTGCCATGATCGTTTTCGGAATTCTGATCGCCGCTCAGATCGCGGGCCTTACCAAAGAAGCGCTGGGGCTTAGAACAGGGAACGCCTGGCTGCAGTTTCCATTCGGCGTCGCGACGTGGCGGTTGATCGGCGCCTATCTGCTCTACTTTATCGTGTTGTTCGTTCTTTATATCGCGGTCTTCGTGGTCAGCCTTCTGTTTATCGGTATCACCGCAGGCGTGGCTGGAGCTGGTGGCAGCGGTGGTAAGGGGCTGCTCGCCGGTGCCGGAATTGCCGGGGTGGTTTTCGCGCTCTTCGTGTTCTGTGCGTTCGTTTATATTGCGGTACGTCTGTCTTTTTTCCTGGCACCTGTGGTCGTGGCCGAACACAAGGTATCGCTGATCCGACCATGGGAACTGGGCAAGGGCAATTTCTGGCGCATGTTTGCGGTGATCCTTTCTATCCTTATTCCTTTCATGGTGGTGGAAGGCGCCGTGTTCTGGACAGTGTATGGCTCAAGCTTGATCCCGCCCATCCATCCAGGCGTAACGCAGGAAGAACTCAACGCCTTCAGCGTGCACCAGCGACAGATGCTGGCAAATTCGCAGCAATGGTGGTTCATCACCTATCCGCTGGGACTGCTCATCGGCCTGATCTTCTACGGCCTGTTTTCCGGTGCGAGCGCGTTCGCCTATCGCGCGGTTGCGGCATCGGACAGCTCGGCGGAGGTGTTCTAGAACTTCGCCCGGCCTGAGACGATGTCGGCATAGGCCGCAGCGTCGAGCCGTTCGTAGCGTTCTGTGGCGGTGTTGTACCAATAGAGCGGATCGGCGATGGCCGAAGGGTCAAAGCCCTCTTTCACCAACTCGACCTTGCGTTGCTTGAAGGTGCCGGTGATTTCCATTTCGGGCTTGAGCCTCAGGAACATCGGCCGCGCGTAGGCCGGCAGGTTGTCTTTCAGCGCATCTTTCAACAGCGTGGGATCGAAGGTTGGCGCCACCACCAGCGCCGCCATTCCCGCGCGGCCGTCCTGTCCCGGCACCGCAACGCCATAGACATTGGCTTCAGCGATTCCCGGCACGACGCCGAGTGCTTCGGCGACCTCGCTGGTTGCGACGTTCTCGCCTTTCCAGCGAAAGGTGTCGCCAATGCGATCGACGAAATAGAAATAGCCATGCGCGTCGCGGCGCATGAGGTCGCCGGTGCGGAACCAGCGGTCACCCTTCTCGAACGCGTCCTCGAGAATCTTTTTCCGCGTGTCGATTTTCTGCGTATAGCCTTCGAACCCGCGCCCGGCCTCGTCGCTAATCCGGCCGATGGCTTCGCCCACTTCGTCATCGGCGCATTCAATGCAGAAACCGTCCGGGCCGCGTATGGGCTCCTCGCGCTCGATGTCGAACTTCACGATCCGCACCTTGAAGATGCCGCGCATATAGGACGGCACGCGGCCGACAGCGCCCAACTTGCCATCGTAGTTGAGCATTGACACATTGCCTTCGGTGGCGCCGTAGAATTCGATGATCTTCGGGATCGCGAAGCGCGTCTGGAAGGCCTTCCAGATTTCGGGCCTGAGTCCGTTGCCGGTGATCGCGCGGATCGCGTGATCCTGCTCATGCGGACCCGGCGGCGCGTTAAGAAGATAGCGGCAGAGCTCGCCGATATATTGAAAGAAGGTCGGGCGATATTTGTGGCAGTCGGTCCAGAACTCCTGCACGGAGAATCTGCGGCGGATGACGAGCGATCCGCCGGTCGTCAGCGCCACGCCCACCGCGCAGACGCCGCCAGTGGAATGATAGAGCGGCAGCGTGTCGTACATGCGGTCGCTCTCGCGCGCGTTCAGCGCGCCGGCAAAGCCATCCATCATGAACAGCATGCGCATATGGCTGAAATTTGCCGCCTTGGGCAGGCCCGTCGTCCCGGAGGTATAGATATAGAAAGCATTGTCCTTGCAGACGAGACCGTCGCGCACCGCGCGATCCGGTGTGATCGAAGAGGCTTCGGCCAGCGCCGCATCCAGGTCTTCAGTGCCTGCCACATGCCCGCCGGTCGCCCATGCGATGGGCTGCGGATCGAGCGATGAAGCGATCTCGTTGTATTGCTCGCAAAGCTCCGCGCCGACGATCACATGCCGTGCTTTGGCGATGGCGATGCAATGCGCAAGCGGGGCTCCGCGCAGATTGGTATTGATGAGTGCCACGATGCCGCCGAGCTTCTGGATGCCGAGCCAGGCTTGCAGATATTCCGGCCGCCCTTCCATGAAGAGCGCGACGACGTCGCCTTTGTGGATTCCCTGCGCCATCGCCCAATGCGCATAGCGGTTCGCGCCTTCCGACAGACCGGCATAGGAGAGCACGCGGTCCTGATACAGAACGGCGACGTTCGTTGGCTTGTCGCGCGCGATATCCTCGACGATATCGTTGATCGTGCGCGGGCTTTCCGGCGTGACGGTGCGCAGACGGTAGAAGGTGCGCCCGATCGAACTCAGATAGGCGTATTCGCGCGCAATCCCGTCAAACAACGCCATTTGCGATTCGCTCCGGCCTCAGGCCAAGACTATGGTCGTGTCGTAAAGATCAAGACAAGATGATGGAAACGCTCGATCTGCGCGGGTTGAAGTGTCCGCTGCCGGCACTGTTCGCCAAACGTGCGCTCGAACGCGCAGGGGAGGGTTCCGAGATCGAGATCGTCACCGATGATGCGATGGCGCCGATCGACGTGCCGCATATGTGCCGCCACGAAGGGTTCGAGTTTGTCTCCGTGACGCGCGACGGCGAACAGGCGCGGATGGTGCTGCGCCGTCCTACTTCGGGGGCAGTGGCAACGGACCGAGGTGGTTGAGCACGTCCTGCGCGCCAAGCGCGCGGGGTTCGTGGCGTGCGTCCTCGTCCTTCAGGGTCGTGATCTCGGCATAGGCGGTGTAACTAGTGATGGGGCGCGAGTCCGCGGTGCCGTCGAAGTCCCAGCTATGCCAGTACCAGCCGCCATATCCGCCCCATCCGGGCCAGCCCACAAAGTCCGTGGTGTAGCGCGTCTTCGTCTTGGTATCGCGATGGTCGAACATGAAGGCCGTAAAGCCAGCCTGTAACGTCACTTCCGCGGCACGGCGCAGGAGATAGTCCTCCACCATCTCGCGGCTGGTGACGGAATTACCATGGAAGCTCACGCGGAAGCGGTTGGAGGCGAGTTGCCGGTCGGCATAGCCCTCCGACCCGGGCGAGGTCTGCGGCGCGTAGGCCGATGGAGTCGCGCACGCCGCCAACCCCAGAAGCCCTAGCCCCGCGAAAACCGCCAAAATCCTGGATGTCATCGAACCGACTCCGCCCTTCGCTCTGCATTGTAACGCAAAACCCGCGCTTTCTCCGGCGATTCGCTTGACTCTCAAGGTCTAAATAGATAACTGACTGTTCAGTTATTTATTGAAGTCCGGACAAATGAGTGCACCGGCCGTCGCTCCTCTTCGTTGGTCCCGCCGCAAACGGGCGCGGCCTACCGAGATTCTAGACGCGGCGCTGAAGGTGTTTGCAGAGAAGGGCTATGCCGGCGCGCGGATGGAAGACATCGCGGCCCGCGCCGGCGTCACCAAAGGCACGATCTATCTCTACTTCGAGAACAAGGAAGCGGTGTTCAAGACGCTGGTGCGCGAGTCGATCGGCACCACGCTGAGCGAAGTCACCGCGAATGTGCGCGAATACCAGGGCTCGGCCAAGGACCTGCTGCGCTTTGCGCTCACCGCGATGGCGCATCTCTTGACCACCAGCGACCGCGTGGTGCTGCCGAAGATCATCATCGGCGAGAGCGGCAATTTCCCCGAACTCGCGCGCTTCTATCGCGAAGAGATCATCGACAAGGGCCTCGCGCTCATGTCCGGTCTCATCGTGCGCGGCATCGCACAAGGCGAATTCCGCGCCGTGCCGGTCGAACATGCGGTGCGCCTCTGCGTGGCGCCCGTGCTCTTGGGTGCGATGTGGCGTACGACCTTCGCCCAATTCGACGCCGAGCCCTACGACTACAAGGGCCTGATCGATACCCATCTCGATGTTCTGTTCCGTGGGCTCGCTGCTGAAGGACGCGCGTCATGAAAAAGCTCGTCGCGCTTGTGGCGCTCCTCGGCCTTTGCGGATGCGGAAGGGACGACAGTCATGCCTGGCTTGGCTATGCCGAAGGCGACACGGCTTTCGTTGCCGCGCCGCAGGCGGGCTGGGTTGCCAATCTGCGCGTCGAACGCGGCGCGGAAGTGAAGACCGGCGATCTTCTGTTTTCGCTCGACGACACCAACCAGACCGCCGCGCGCGACCAGGCGAAAGCTGCGATCGCGCAGGCGCAAGGCCAGATGGGGCAGGCGCAGGCGAGTCTAGCTTTGGCCCAGAAAGAACTCGTGCGGCAGGCCGGATTGCTGCGTGCCGGCGCCACCTCGAAGCAGGCCTACGATCAAGCGAAATCGTCTTACGACACCGCCGCCGCACTGATCCGCCAGATATCCGCGACCGAGGATCAGGCGCGCGCGACTTTGACCGGTGCGGCCTATCAATTGTCGGAGCGCGACATCGTCTCGCGCACATCCGGCCGCGTGCAGGACGTGTTCTTCCGGCCCGGCGAATACGCACCCGCGATGACGCCGGTGGTTTCGATCCTTCCGCCTGGCAATGTCTATGTGCGCTTCTTCGTGCCAGAGACGGAATTTTCCAAAGTCCGGCTCGGGCAAAAGGTCGCCATACGTTGCGACGGTTGCGCGAAGGAGATCACAGCCACGGTGAGCTTCATCGCCGCGCAGGAGGAATTCACCCCGCCGGTGATCTTCTCCATCGGCAATCGCGAGAAGCTTGTCTTCAAGGTCGAGGCCCGCGCGCCAGGCGGTCTTGCGCTGCATCCGGGACAGCCGGTCGACGTGCGCCCGCTCTGATGACTGGCAATCTCGCCATCGACGTGCACGGGCTGACAAAGCGTTTCGGCCAGAAGGTCGCCGTCAATGCGGTCGACATTGCCGTGCCGGATGGCGAGGTATGGGGATTTTTGGGTCCCAACGGGTCGGGCAAAACCACGACGATCCGCATGCTGTGCGGGCTGCTTCGCCCCGACGCGGGATCAGGTACGTGCCTCGGCTATGACGTCATCACCCAGAGCGAGGAGATAAAACGCGCCGTCGGCTACATGACCCAGAGGTTCAGCTTCTGGGAGGATCTTTCGATCCGCGAGAATCTCGAATTCGTCGCCCGCATGTATGAGCTGGAGGACGGCAAGGCCCGCGTCGACGACACGATTGCGCGCCTCGGGCTGGAGAAGCGCCAGACGCAATTGGCGGGCGAGCTCTCCGGCGGCTGGAAGCAGCGCCTCGCGCTCGCGGCCTGCATGCTGCATTCGCCGAGGCTACTGCTGCTTGACGAGCCGACCGCCGGCGTCGATCCCAAGGCGCGGCGCGATTTCTGGGACGAGATCCACAGGCTGAGCACCGAGGGTCTGACCGTTCTCGTCAGCACGCATTACATGGACGAGGCCGAGCGCTGCGACCGCATCGTCTACATCAATCTCGGCGACATCGTCGCGCGTGGCACGGTGGCCGAAGTCATTGAACAATCGAAGCTCTTCACCTTCATCGTCGAGGGCGAAGGCGCGCGGCAATTGGCGGAAAAGCTGCGCGGCCACAACGGCGTAGAGTACGTCTCATTCTTCGGCGCCGTGCTGCACGTCAGCGGCCGGGACCGGGACGCGATCGAACGCGCACTCGCCCCCTATCGCGCGCAACACGGACTCACGATCACCGAAGCGCAGCCGAGTCTCGAAGATGTGTTCATCCAACTTCAGGAAAAGGGTGGGCACAGATCATGAGCGCGCGGTTCTCCTTCGCGCGTGTGCGCGCCGTGCTCGCCAAGGAGCTCATCCAGATCCGCCGCGACCGCACGACGCTCGGGATGATTATCGGTATCCCGGTGATGCAGCTTCTGCTCTTCGGCTATGCGATCAATCTCAATCCCAAGCACCTGCCGACCGCGGTCTCGATCTCCGATCCGGGTACGTTCTCCGATTCGATTGTCGCGGCGCTCGAGAATTCCTCTTACTTCGACGTCGTGAAAGCGACGAACTCGCCCGAGGTCGCGCGCGGATTGCTGGCCCAGGGCGAAGTATCTTTTGTGGTGGAAATCCCCGCCAATTTCTCACGCGATCTGGTGCGCGGTGCTGTGCCGTCGCTCCTGGTCGAGTCGGACGCCACCGATCCCGCCTCCGGCTCGCAGGCGACGGCTGCGCTCAACCAATTGTTCAGCGACGCTCTCCGCGACGATCTCAAGGGACCGCTAGCCGCGCGCGCCCTGGCCACGCCCGCGTTCAACGTGATCCTCCATCCGCTCTACAATCCGGAGGTCATCACCCAATACAACATCGTGCCGGGTCTCCTGGCCGTGATTCTCACCATGACCATGGTGCTCTTGACCTGCATGGCGCTGACGCGCGAGCGCGAGCGCGGGACCTACGAAAACCTCCTCGCCATGCCGGTCCGGCCCTTCGAGCTCATGCTCGGAAAGATCACGCCCAATGTGCTGATCGGCGCGGTGCAGAGCACGCTGGTGCTACTGGTGGCAAAATTCCTGTTCCATGTGCCGATGATCGGCTCCCTTGGGCTGCTCTCGCTGGGGCTTCTGCTGTTCATCACGGCCAATCTGGCGGTCGGTTATACGTTCTCAACCATTGCCCAGAACCAGCTCCAGGCAATGCAGATGACCGTCTTTTTCCTCCTTCCCTCCATTCTTTTGTCGGGTTTTGCGTTTCCTTTCCGGGGAATGCCCGTCTGGGCTCAGTGGATTGGAGAAATTCTCCCCGCCACGCATTTCCTGAGGGTCGTTCGTGGAATCTTGCTTAAAGGCAATGGTGCGGGGGAAATCTGGCCCGATGTCTGGCCGCTCATTCTCTTTCTGTTCGTGGCCGGGAGCATCGCGCTCTTGCGGTTCCGCCGCACGCTGGACTAAGGGAGCGGGGCCTTGCCAATCCGGGCGGGCCGTAACAAATTCATCGTTCCTTAAGGGTCCGGCGGTGCCGGACCTCCCAAACGAGACCATCGCGCGAACGTCCGGGACAGGGCGGCGCCAACGTAGGAAGTGTGGGGGTCCGAACCCGTGATTGGCCTGTCGATTTTCCTTCAGTGCCTGCTGGCAGCGGTCCTAGTGCTGCTGGCGTTGCTGTCGGTCCAGCTGATCGCACTCGGCTTTGTGCGCCAGTTCCGGGCGCAGCCACGCCTGCGCGTCCCCGCCCTGCCGGACGAGGTCCTGCCCGAGGTCTTGGTTCAGCTTCCGGTTTGCGAAGAAGGCCCCCTTGCCGTGCGGGTCGCTGCCGCCGCCGCCCGGATGGACTGGCCCCGCGACAAGCTCCGTATCCAGCTGCTGGACGACGGCCGCACCAGCGAGCATGAGTCGCTCTCGCGCGCGATTCGCAGCGTCATTCCCGCCGGCGTGAATTTCGAAATCCTCCATCGCGGCGATCGCACCGGCTTCAAGGCCGGCAATCTCGCCTTCGGGCTCAAGCACTGCGACGCGCCACATGTGGCGGTGTTCGATGCCGACTTCGTCCCGCCTACCGATTTCCTCAGGCGCACCGTGCCGGCGCTGGTGGCCGATTCCGGTCTGGCCTTCGTGCAGGCACGCTGGGGTCATGCCAACCGCACCAGGAACTGGCTGACCCGCGTGCAGGGACTGCTGCTCGATGCGCATTTCGCCGTCGAGCAGGAGGGGCGCACCCGCGCCGGTCTTCCGATCTCCTTCAACGGTACGGCGGGTGTGTGGCGGCGTGCGGCGATCGACGATGGCGGCGGCTGGACCGGTGACACGCTGACCGAGGATCTCGATCTTTCGATCCGCTGCGCACTCAAGGGCTGGCGCGCCGGCCTGCTTCCCGATCTCGAAGTACCGGGCGAGTTGCCGGAAACCGCAGCCGGCTGGCGCGCGCAGCAGGCGCGCTGGACCAAGGGCCACGCGCAGTGCGCCAAGAAGCTCCTGCCCGAAATCTGGATGAGCGACTTTCCGCTCTGGAAGAAGGCCATTCTGAGCTTCCAGATCTGCCAGTTTGCGTTCTATTCGCTCGCTTTGATGAGCGCGGTGATCAGCCTGACGCTGATGGCGATGGGGGTGGTCTATATTCAGAGCGTGGCCGCGCTGGGCCTTTCGGTGTCGGCGCTCGGTCTCGCCGCCAGCCTCGGCTATCTCTATCTCGGCCAGGTAATCCTCGGCCGCGAGAAAGCGCCCTGCCTCGCGCGGTCGCTGCTGCTCGCGATCGTCTTCCCGAGCGGCCTCATTCTCGCCAATTCGCGCGCCACCTTCGAAGCGTTCTTCGGGTCGGAGATGGTGTTCACGCGCACCCTGCGCGCGGGCGAGCGCTATGTCGGCGGTTGGCGTGGCGGGCCGGAACTGATCGCTGGCCTGCTTCTGCCGGTCTTCGCCTTCGCCGAGCAGGCGTGGAGCGCGCCGTTCTTCGTCTTTGCGGTGGCGGGACTGGTCTCGATCGGCGCGATGGGTCTCAGCGGTTCGGGGGCCGCGCCGTCACGCGACGTCGTGCGCCGCGACTGACGTTCATACTTTCTTGACCGAAATCTCAATAGGTCGAATTCGCACGCTTGCCCTAACTCTGTTTTGAGGAGGGCTTCATAGAGTGTTCTCTTCGGCTGCTAGTCGCTTGAGCGCTCGAGAGGCTTGAGATGGTGGGGTCTTTCATTCGGTTCGCGGCAGCAGCCGCTTTTTCCGCCCTGTTGGCGGGCTGCTCCACCACGGAAAATGTCTTCCCGCAGACCGCAGCCGACCGCGGCGGTTCCATCACCGTTCCCGACAAGCCGATCTCCTGCGTGCCATATGCGCGCGACCATTCGAAGGTGAATCTCCACGGCGATGCCTATACGTGGTGGAAGCAGGCCGCCGGGCGTTTCGAGCGCAGCTCGTCTCCGAGCGATGGCGCGGTGATGGTGCTCACCGGCTATTCCGGATCCGGCCATGCCCATCTCGCGGTGGTGCGCGAGGTCGTGTCGTCGCGCGAAATCCGTGTCGATCACGCCAACTGGCTCAACAACGGCATGATCTATCTGAACAACCCTATCGCGGACATCAGCCCCGGCAATGACTGGAGCCTCGTTCTGGTCTGGAACCTGGAGACCCATGCCTGGGGGACTCACCCCTACACTGTGCAGGGTTTCATTGGGCCCGACCGCGGCAATGACCGCGTAGCCAGTATCGATCAAAACGACGAATAAGTAATTGTTCCAAATAGTTAGAAGAATTTCTGCGCCATTCCGTCTCGCCCCCTTTGAAGCGCCGGAACTCAGGGCCTATGTTCCGCGCCTTCTTAGGGCGCTTTTCGCGCCTGCACAGGGACTGCAACGCGTGCGAACTCCGGTAGCGTGCCAAGCGTTTATGTCCCGGACAAACCCCGGCCAAACACTCCCGTGAACGTCGATATCAAAGCGTCCGCGCATTCGGATGCCGATCCGCTGGCAGCCCACGACACCGTGCCGCTGAGCACGCATGCGCATGCGCCCGCATCGTCGTCGTGGCGCCATCAAGCGGCGCTAACGCTTGGCGCGCTGGGGGTCGTGTTCGGCGATATCGGCACGAGCCCTCTCTACGCGATGCGCGAGACCGCGCTCGCGACCGGCGGCTCCGTTCCGCACCCTTACGCGATCATGGGCGGATTGTCGTTGATCCTGTGGGCTCTGATCTTCGTGGTGACGCTCAAATACGTCATCCTGATCATGCGCGCTGACAACAATGGCGAAGGCGGCGTGCTGGCGCTTGCAACACTCGCGCATCGTTCGCCCGGTATCGGCCGCAAGATCAAAACGACCATCGGTGTCGGGGCAATCCTGGGCCTCGCGCTGTTCTTCGGCGACGGCATGCTGACGCCGGCCGTAACGGTGCTCAGCGCCGTGGAAGGCATGGCCGTGGAAAGCCACGCGCTGGAGCCGTTGGTGGTCCCGCTGGTGCTGATCATTCTGATCAGCGTGTTCGCGATGCAGAGCCGCGGCACCGCGCATATCGGCAAACTCTTCGGCCCGGTGATGGTCGTGTGGTTTCTGGTGCTCGCGGTCCTCGGCGTGACGTCGATCATGCGCGCGCCACAGATTCTGGCCGCGATCAATCCCTGGTATGCAGTGAGGCTGTTCGCCCATGAGCCGTGGACGGCGTTCGTGGCGCTCGGCTCCGTCGTGCTGGCGGTCACGGGGTGCGAGGCGCTCTATGCCGACATGGGGCATTTCGGCCGCAAGCCGATCCAGCGCGCGTGGTTGTTCTTTGTGCTCCCCGCGCTGGTGTTGAATTACTTCGGACAGGGCGCAGCCCTGTTGATCGCACCGCAAAACGCAGCCATCGCGTTCTATTCCGTGGCGCCCGGCTGGGCGCATCTTCCGCTTGTGTTGCTGGCGACCATCGCAGGTATCATTGCTTCGCAGGCCGTGATTTCGGGCGTCTTCTCGATGACACAGCAGGCCGTGCAGCTCGGCCAGTTGCCGCGCATGGAAATCCGCCACACCTCCGCCACCGAATACGGCCAGATCTATGTCCCGCGTGTGAACACCATGCTGTGCATCGGTGTGGTGCTGATCGTGCTCATCTTCAAGAGCTCGGCGGCACTGGCCGCGGCCTATGGCATCGCCGTCACGGGCGTGATGGTGATCGACACGTTCCATGTCAGCCTGATCGCCGCGCGGCAGTGGAAGTGGCGCATCGGGGTCGTCATCGGTGTGTTCGGCCTGCTGGCGCTGATCGACTGGTCGTTTCTCGCGGCCAATTCGCTCAAGATTGTGGAAGGCGGCTGGCTGCCGCTCGCCATCGCCGGCACGATCTTCCTCGTCATGGAGACGTGGCGCTACGGCCGGCGTCATCATCAGGAGATCGTGCGCAACGAATCCATGCCGCTCGATCTCTTCCTCGAGCGCGCCGACAAGACCCCGATGCGCGTCGCGGGCACGGCCGTGTTCCTCAACGCGCGCACCGATGTCGTGCCGGCCTCGCTGCTGCACAATCTGAAGCACAACCGCGTGCTGCATGAGCGCGTGATCCTGGCCCATGTCTCAGTCGACGACACGCCCTTCGTGAAGCCCGAAAAGCGCATCGAGGTGAAGAAGCTCGGCAAGGGCTTCTTCAGTGTGACGGTGCATCACGGGTTCTTCGAAACGCCGGACGTACCACTCGCGCTCCAAGGCGCGCGTCCTTTCGGCCTCTCGGTCGATGTCGATCACACGACGTTCTTCGTCGGCCGTGAGACGCTGGTGCCGTCGGCGCATCCCGCGCTCGGGCGTTTCCGCACCTGGCTCTACATGCAGCTTGCCGCCAACGCGCTTTCCCCCGCGCGGTTCTATTGCCTGCCGCCCAACCGCGTCATCGAGCTCGGCGCGCAGATCACGATCTGACGGAAGCCCGAAAACCATGAACGCGCCCATCGACCGCCGCGCCGGAAAGCATCACTCGCTCCGGCGCAATGCGCTGTTGACGCTCGGCGCCCTGGGTGTGGTGTTTGGCGACATCGGCACCAGCCCCCTCTATGCCATGCGCGAATCCGCGCTCGCCGCCGGCGGCGTGCATCCGGGTCCGGCTGCGGTGATGGGTGCGCTATCGCTGATCTTTTGGGCGCTCACCATCGTCGTCACGGTCAAATACGTCACCTTTATCATGCGCGCCGACAATGATGGCGAGGGTGGTGTGCTGGCGCTGGCCGCGCTGGCGCACCGGTCGCAAGGATTGGGACGCTGGTCGAAAACAGCGATAGGCATCGCGGCAATCATCGGGCTCGCGCTGTTCTACGGCGACGGCATGCTGACGCCGGCGATCTCCGTGCTGAGCGCGGTAGAGGGACTGAGCGTCGAGAATGCCTCCTTCGGGGAGGCGGTCGTACCGGTGTCGCTGATAATTCTGATCGGTCTGTTCGCTCTTCAAGCGCGCGGCACGGACAAGATCGGCAAACTTTTTGGGCCGGTGATGATTATGTGGTTCTTCACGCTTGCCGCGCTGGGACTCAAGGCGATCCTCAAGGCGCCGGAAATCCTCATGGCCGTCAACCCCTATTACGGCATCGACCTGTTCCTTCGCGAGCCTTGGATCGCGTTCGTCTCGCTCGGATCGGTGGTTCTGGCGGTTACAGGCTGCGAAGCGCTCTACGCCGACATGGGTCATTTTGGGGCCTATCCGATCCGCGCGGCTTGGCTGCTGATCGCCCTTCCCGCGCTTGTGCTCAACTATTTCGGTCAGGGCGCCGAAATGCTGAT
>Ga0105239_10005656_pt1 | contig 14605 bp, 10 predicted proteins | sample KBSC44metaG_FD_92761 | JGI IMG/M metagenome (GOLD analysis project Ga0105239, IMG submission 92761) | Corn rhizosphere microbial communities from Kellogg Biological Station, Michigan, USA - KBS C4-4 metaG | ecosystem: Host-associated > Plants > Roots > Rhizosphere > Soil | place: Michigan, USA... | reverse complement strand
CGTGTGCGACGCAGACGCCATGAAAGACGCTCGGTCGATGGCACCCGGCACGGCAGGCCCATCCCCCAGCGTTGCTACAAGGTCCAACGACGGCACTGCTTTCTGAAGCGCCTGGATCTCAGTGACGTAGTCGCGATTCCCGATCCGCGTCCTGGTCAGCAAGATTCGCGGCGCGCTGTCGGCAACGGCATATTTGAGCTCCTCGACCTGATGCCGAGGATTGAGCCCGAGCCAAATACCGCCGATCGACACCGTCGCGAGGAGTGACACTAGGAAGTCGGCATTTGGTGGCGTCAGAGTGGCGACACGATCGCCCTTTCGGACTCCGTTTGCGAGCAACGCTCGGGCAAGCCTGTCGATCTCGCTCTTCAGCTCGGCGTAGCTGAATCTGGTGTCGCCAGAGACGCAGGCACAGACATCAGGCGTCTTGCCCGCCCAGTAGCTGACCAGTTCGTCCAATCGTTCAATATCATCGAGGGCTTGTGCCATCTGTCTCTCCGAAAGGGTCAATTCACGCGGCATATGGATAGATCCGGGTATGCTCACAGACTGACTCCGTTGTTCACTTATCGACGGGCACCCAAACGGAGATCCATTGCGCAACCAGCGCGGGCCGTTCCTGATTTTCGATTTCAACGATGACATCGAGGCGTTGCACGGTTCGACCCTTCTCATCGATATCGCGCCCGACGAGCGAGAATCGGCCGCGGATTCGGCTATTCACGGGTACTGGCGACACCAGGCGCAAGCGGTTGAAGCCATAATTCAAGTTGCTTCCTGCCTCGCTGGATATGATTGCACCGGGCGCATTGATGGCCTGCTTGAACAGATAGGACAGCAGAGACATCGTCTGGAACCCATAGGCGATCGTCACACCCAACGGTGTGTTTTCCGCAGCCCATTCGGGATCATCATGCATGGGGTCGGATTCGAGCGTCGCGCTTGCGAAGGCGTCGATCATGGGCTGCGTGACCGCGAGCCAAGGCGATACCCATTGCGTTTCGCCAACTGCGGCAATCGCAATGGGGTCAGCTTGACTTACATGAGGTTCCATCACGCGTCGCTCCCTATGATCAACATCTTGATTTTAAAATTGCGGAACGTCTCAAGGATGCACGGATCACGACCTTGCGCCCTTGGCACTACTGGGATTTTTCTAAACTATCTCGGAGGTCGGCGCTATCTTATTTTTGAGGAATAACTCACTTTATCAACTTGACATGGAGCAGCGAAGGCGGAAACAGGCGCATCGCCCTTTCGACGGAGCCCGCTGATGCGCCGCTTATTCCTCGCACTTCCGCTCTGTATTGCCACCCCCACGCTGGCCGATCCGCTGCGTGATGCGGTAGCCAAGGACATGCCCTCGCTGCTGGCAGTCTACCAGGATTTCCATGCCAATCCGGAACTGCCGTTTCAGGAGGTCAACACCGCGAAGAAGCTCGCCGCCGAGTTCAAGCGGCTCGGCTATTCCGTGACCACCGGCGTCGGCAGGACCGGCGTGGTCGCAGTCCTGAAGAACGGTCCCGGCCCGGTTTTGCTGATCCGCACGGATATGGACGCTTTGCCGGTAGCTGAACAGACCGGCCTATCCTTCGCGAGTAAGGCGCGCGGCACAACCGAGGATGGGAAGGAAACCGCGGTGATGCATGCCTGCGGCCACGACACGCACCTGACGACGATGTTCGGCGTCGCTCGCCAACTCGCGACGCGCAAGAGCGATTGGTCGGGAACACTGGTGCTGATCGGCCAGCCGGCCGAGGAAACCGTATCGGGGGCCAAGGCGATGCTCGACGATGGGCTCTACACTCGCTTTCCCAAGCCGCAGGTCGTGTTGGCGTTCCATGACGTAGCCGATTTGCCGGCCGGGGTTATCGGTCTCCACAGCGGCTATGTAATGGCAAGTAACGACTCGCTCGAAATTCTTGTAAAGGGGGTTGGGGGCCATGGCGCATGGCCTCACACCACCAAGGATCCAATCGTACTTGCGTCGCGCATTGTCACGTCGTTGCAAACCCTGGTCTCGCGTGAGGTTGATCCGATCGACTCCGCAGTGGTGACGGTCGGCAGCTTCCACGCCGGCACCGCCGATAATATCATTTCCGATCAGGCGGTGCTGCAGCTCACCGTGCGAAGCTTTTCACCGGAAACCCGGCAGATGCTCCTCGATGGCATCGCCCGGATCGCCAAGGGCGAGGCGTTTGCTGCCGGAGTACCGGAGGACCGCTTGCCGGTGGTGACCGTGAAGGACAACTACACACCCTCCACCTTCAACACCGATCCGCTGACCGGCGATCTCTCAACGCTCTTTGCCCAGCGTTTCGGCCGCGATCGGGTCGTCGACGTGAAGCCGTTAATGGGCGCCGAGGATTTCAGTGAGCTTTGGCGCGCCGACAAGAGCATCCAGAGCGTGTACTTCATGGTCGGCGGCGTGCCTAAGGCCAAGTGGGACACCGCCCAGGGAAATCCAGCCAAGCTGCCATCGCTCCACTCTGCCTTTTGGGCGCCTGATGCCGAGGCCGTGATCTCGACCGCTACCGAAGCTATGACGGCGGCGGCGCTGGATGTGCTGAAGAAACCGTAGCCGCCACCTTTCAAGTTGAGCATGAGCATTCCGGCGAAAGCCGGAAGCCATGGCGATGCAATGCACTTGGCGCCGGGCCTCCGACTTTCCCTCTTTTATCACCCTCGCCGATTTGAATTTTCCAGCAGCCTCGGTGCGGCCGCGACGACGCAATCCAACGCAAAGCCTTCACGCGTTGTAATCCTTTCGCCTGCCGGTGCCGTGCCGCAGATCAGTGACCCCGCCGGAAGCAGGTCGTTCCATATTTCACATCGTCTGATCAGCGCACTGCCGCCGCCGATTGTTGTGCGAAGGGGCCGGCCCCGATATGCACAGGGCAGAAAATGTGGCGAGCAATAGGGCGTCATGCAGCCCGGAGCGCGATGCGAAGGGTCGGAGGTTCGGACAAGTCACTATGAGGAAACCGTCGAGCGCCCCCCTGGGGCTGAACTTTGTCGAGCGGATGGCAACGCGCCTCGAAGAAATGCCGCCTCCTCGCAAGGCTGAACGAACGCGCGAAATCCTCAAGGTTGCTGCCGCGCGAGCGTTGGAGAAACGCGGGTACAGCCAGTTGCGTGCGATCGACATTTCAAACGAAGCGGGCATGTCCGAGGGAATTTTCTACAAATATTTCAAGGATAAGATCGAGATCTGCCATGAGGTCTTGGGCGAGTTCATGCATTATGTGCCGATGCAGCGGCACGCCTTTGACGTCGGCATGGTAGATAGCCCCTTCAGCGCGATCCTCAGGGCGAATATCGCCTGGTTCGCGTGCGCTCGAGCCAACTCTCAGATGATACGCAGCGTTTTCCAGTTCCAGGATAGCGAAAGCAGTTTTGCCGGCCGATCGCAACGTGTTTTCCGTGAGTGGCACGACGTCACGCTCCGGAAAGTGCTGGACCATTATCCCGAGGGAGTCGCCGATCGCGATACGGTTGAGATACTGCTTTATGCGCTCGGCGGCATGATCGACGAGATGACGCGATTGCTGTGGGTTAATCCCAACAGGTCGCTTCTTCATCTGCTTGAACGAAACAGCATCGCCGACGAGGATCTGGCCGAGGTAATGACCGTCATCTGGTATCGCACGATCTATCCGTCGCTTCCCCTGCCCGAAATCAGAAGTTCGGTCGGCCAAGCCATGATCGCGCTGGGAAAGAGCGGCCTTCTCACTGAGAGGCCTTGACGTAAGTTTACGCGGAGTGACCAGTTGCATCACTACGTTTGCAGCGGCGCGACGAAGGTGAACGCCCGTAACCTAAGGAAGACGGCCGTCAGTATGCGACCGGTTTCGAATATTCATGTCACCGCACGTCGGCACCGGGAACTTCGACGGCCACGGCCCACAGGTGCCCAGAGCGTGCGCTTGCATAGGTTCGCTCGTCGGAAGGTTCCGCGGTCAACATAAACAGGCTTTTGCCGTCCGCGCCTCCCAGCGCGCAGGCATAGCATGGCCGATCGGTCTCGACGACGTCGAGCACGGCACCGCCTTCCGCGATGCGGACACATTCGTTGGCGAGAGGGTTCGCGATCCAGATCGCGCCGGATGCATCGAGCGCGATCCCATCGGGCACGCGAGGCCAAGTCGGCGCCCATAGCCGGCGATTGGACAGGCTACCGTCGTCGCTAATGTCGAACGCCGTGATGGCACCCGCAAGCGTTTCCGCGACCAAAAGCGTATTGTGGTCGGTGGAGATGGCAGAACCATTCGGGAAATGCATCTCATCGGCGACGATACGCGGGACTCCGGACGGTGAGACATACACGAGATTGGCCGTCGGATGATCCGCCAGCACGGCTTCAACCCCTTTTTCGTCCATATCCCTGTTCAGGTCGAAGCCGAAATTTCCAACATAGGCCCCGCCCTTGGCGTCGACTACCATGTCGTTGCAGTGAAAGGTGGCGAGATCGCTTAGATCCGCCCAGTGCGACAAGCGGCCGTCCGTGGTCCGCCGCAGCACAGCTCGGTTCGTCATCGATACGACGAGCAGGCTCCCATCGAAGCACCAGCCCAGTCCCGACGGCCGGTCGTCGAGCTCGAACTCGATCCGCAGGTCGCCTGCTTCGGTGACCGACTTCACCGCGTGGTCGAAAAAATCGCTGAACCACAATCGTCCCGCATGCCATCGTGGCGCTTCGCCAAAGGCGAGGCGATCGGCAATGAGCTTTCGTTCGCGCGCCACTATTGAAACCGGTAGCTCACCCGCACGCCATAGGTCGCCGGCATTCCGGTATAGCGCGTGATCACGTCGACGAGATGCGTGGCCTGGGTCCAATAATATTTGTTGGTCACGTTCTGGCCGAAGACGGAAACCGTCCAGCGATCGTCGATGTCGGCGATGCCGGCGCGAAGATCCAGCAGCGCATAAGATCGGATCCGGAACTCCGGCAGTTCGCCGAAGCCGCCATTCGTTTTGCCTTGATAGGAAAGATTCCCGCCGAAGAACATCTTCAGCCTCGACCCGACCGACTGCTCATAATTCACATCGACATTGCCCGACCATTTCGGCGTGTAGGGAAATGCCTCTCCGGAGAAATTGCCCGCGTCTCCCAAGGGCGTGTAGTTCGAAAAGGCACCCTCGATCTTCGATGCCACCAATGTAACGGCTGGGGATATCGTAAGACCGCGAACCGGACGAGCCGTCGCTGACAACTCGAAGCCACTGATATGCGATTTCGGGATGTTGATCAGGCCTTCCAGCGTCCCGAAGATCGGATCCGGCAGCTTTCCACGGATCTGCTTGTTGGCATAGTCGTAATAGAAGGCCGCCGCGTTTAGCTGCAGCCTGCGGTCGAACAAGGTCAGCTTGGTGCCCGCCTCATAGGCGAGGACGCTTTCCTGCGTGACCGGAACGAACTGCACGGAGGAGGAGGCGGATAGGGTTGGAAAGCTTCCGGACTTGTACCCCTTGCTCACATTCGCATAGAATAGCGCACCCGCGCCGGCTTGCCAGTCGATACCGACCCGCCACGAGATATTGTCCTCGTCGAGCTTGTTGCGCACCAGGCCGGAGTTGAAGTTGGCGTCGAGCGTGACGCATCCGCCTGTGGCGACCACCGGCCCCGGCGCGCCACCGCGCAGAACCGGTCCGAGAATGTTAAAGATCGCGGTCGCCTCTCCGTTGCCACTGTCGGCGGAACAGCCCGAGAACCTTCGATCGGCCGCGGTGTAGCGTATGCCGCCGAGCAGCGTGACATTGGTAAATATCTCATAGTCCAGATTACCGTAGACGGCCTTGGTCCGAATGTCCTGCCGGGTATGCGATGTCACTTCGGTGAGCGGCAAACCAATGACATTCGAGGCGCTGGAAATCTTGAACTGGAGGAAATTCTCGTCATAGGTGTTGTCGGCTTCATAGTTCGCGCCAACAATCCAGTTGAGCCGCCCCATCGCTTTCCCGCTCAACCGCAATTCCTGGAAGAAGGTCGAGATCGTGCCTTTGGCACGGACGAAGGTATCGTTGAAGGTCGTCCCGTCAGTGTCGAAAGGCTGGTCGCGCTTATAGTGCTGATAGGCCGTGATCGCTGTGAGGGTGACCTCGTCCGACAGGGAGTAATCGGCTCTCGCGGAAACCTGGTAGAAGAGATTGTCTCTTCGATAACTGCGGCCGAGGTCCCAGTCCGCCGCGCGAGCATCGGATGGAGCGAGCGGGTAGTTGGTGAGGCCGGCGGGGATCGGAACGAGCGTGGATTGGGGAAAGATTCCGACCGCCTGAGGGGCCGGAGTATCCGAGCGATCCCGGAAGAAATTGAGATTGGTTACGATTTTCAGCCGATCGGTCGGTCGCCAGTCGAGCAGCAACCGCCCTTGAATCTTGTTGATGCGGCCGAGCGTATCGCCCGTGGTGTAGCTCTTCTGCCAATCCCCGCCCTGAACGAACCGCGCCGAGAGCCTCGCCGAGAGCTTGCCGGTGAGCGGCCCGCCGACATAGCCCTGGACGTCTGCGAGATTAAATCGCGCATAGCCGGCGTCGAAGCCGGCCGCGAGACTCTCCGTCGGCTTCGCCGCGATATAGTTGATCGCGCCACCGGTCGAATTTTGACCGTATAGCGTTCCCTGCGGCCCCTTCAGTACCTCGACCCGCTCAAGATCCAGCGTCGAGCCTTCCGTTTCAACGGGAAACGGCAGCGGAATCTCGTCCACATAGACGCTCACCGCCGGGCTGGCCGCCAGGCTGTTTTCCTGGAAGCCGATCCCACGGATCGTGTAGACCGGCGTCGCATAGGCGGTTGCGGTGAAGTTAAAGCCCGGAATGGCTTTGACCAGCTGCGCGGTGTCTGTGATCCCGCGAGAGACAAGCGCGTCACCCGACACCGCGGTGATCGACATCGGCACACGATTGATTGACTCGCCTCGCTTCTGCGCAGTGACGATAATGTCCGTTTCGTTGTTCAGTTGCGGCTCGGGAGGAGAAGTGTTGACCTGCGCGTGCGCGAGGCCGGGCGCGGCGCACATCAGCGCGAGCAAAGCAACCCGGGACGCGCCGAACGCCTCGAGCGATAGCCTGATTGCCGGCCCATGGGTTTTGCGCCCCACGGCAGTCCTGCACGCTATTCCCCTGTCCGACGCCTGCGTCCTGATTTTTGGCGACCTATTCGACTTGGCCATGAGGAACCCCCTCCCCGACTCACGTCACGATTAAGCCACATTAGTTCGGTTGGATCAATAATAATAGTCCATCAGACTATTATTATTGTGACGGTGGGTGAGCCATCCCGCCAAGGGACCAACGTCGGTGCCGAGCGCCATGAAGAACGCAGTCATGCAGCCCCGCAACCGCAGCATGCCGGAGCGATAATGATTTTGGATTCTATGAGGCATACGCGGATTTGACCGCCGTGAGGAACGCCTTCCCCATCGCCTGGTCGTTGGGCGTGCCCATGATCGGCATCCGGGTACGCAGCGTGACAACCACGAGGCGCGCCGCGGGATCAACATGGATCATCTGTCCGTAGATACCTTCCGCGGCGAACCCGCCCTTGCCGTCCAGCCACCAATGATAGCCATATTCCGGGTTTGCCGGGGATGGTGCGGTCGATTCGGCGATCCAGCTTGCCGGCACGATCTGGCGGCCTCCGGCCCTGCCGCTGTCGCACATCATTTGCCCGAACCGGCCAAAGTCCCGCAACGTCGCGCAGATGCTGCCGTCCTCGATGCCGCCGCCCTGCTCAATCTGCCACCAGCCATTCGATTCCATGCCCAGCGGCTTCCAGACACGTTCTGACAGATAGGCCGAGGGACGGATTCCGGTGGCGCCCTTTACCACCTCGACGAGCAATTGCGTGTTTGCCGAATTATACTCGAACCGTGATCCGGGCTGCCAGGCGATCCGCTTCCCGCCAATATAGCGCAGCAGGTCGCCCGGCCGGCCATGCGTCCAGATGGCGATTGCGGCGTTGGCGTCAGCCTCCGGCTGGAGATAGTTTTCGTTCCACTCCATACCGCTTGACATCTGGAGCACGTCGCGCAGCTTGAGCGTCTCGAGCTCCGAGCCGCGGAGTGCGGGAACATAGCGGCCGATCCGATCCTCGACGCTCGCAATATGCCGCTCCTCGATCGCGATGCCAATCAGGACCGACACGAACGATTTTTCCATCGAGAATGAAGTCCATCGGTCGCGCCGCGTCAACCGGTCCGCGTATCGCTCCTCGGCGACCGATCCGTCCTTCAGGACCAGCAGCCCGGCAGCCCTCGCGTCCCGCGCATAGGCGGCGAGATCATAGTCCTCGCCGCCGAAGGTGAACCGCACCGGCATCGGCCGTCCCTTGGGCAGTGCGTGCGCTGTGGCACCGCGGGCGATCGTGCGGACGGGAAAGACCGAATCGAACCGACGGAAGCCATGGGACTGCTCTTCGAGCGACCAGTACAGCAATCGCTCGCCATCCGGGGCCGGCCGCTTTCCGATCGCTCGCGCTGTCGCCGGTGCCAGCCAGGCGGCGGCGGCCGATCCGCCGGCCGTCAGAAGCGCTCTGCGCGAAATCATGGTTTTCTCCGCTCTATGCCGCCATGGAGGCGTCCAGCTGCACGATCACCTTGCCGACCGCCTTACGGTCCTTGACCCGTTGGATGGCGTCCGCACCATTCTCCAGCGGAAAGATGCGATCGATACGCGGGTTGATCTTGCCCTTCTGCCACCAAGCGAAAAGCTGATCGACATTCTGCCGATTATGTTCGGGCGCGTGGTCCATGAAGGCTCCCCAGAACACGCCTCGGATGTCGCAGCTCTTCAGCAAGGTGAGGTTGAGCGGAATGCGCGGGATGCCGGCCGTGAAGCCGATGACCAGATAGCGTCCGCCCCAGCCGAGCGAGCGGATGGCCGGCTCGGCATAGTCGCCGCCGACGGGATCATAGACGATATTCACACCGGCCGAGCCAGCCGCTTCCTTGAAGGCAGTCGCGATCGCCTTTTGCTGTTCGGGGCCGGAGACGTCGCGCGGATACAGGATCGTTTTGTCCGCGCCGGCTTCCTTTGCAGCCGCGGCCTTTTCCGGCGAAGAAACGGCAGCAATGACCTTGGCGCCCAGCGCCTTGCCGATCTCGATGGCCGCTATACCGGTGCCGCCCGCCGCTCCCAGCACTAGGATAGTCTCGCCCGGCTGCAATTGCCCCCGGTCAAGTAGCGCGTGAAGCGTCGTCGCATATGTCAGCAGGAGCGCCGAACCCTGCTCCATCGAAAAGCGATCAGGCAGCGCAAAGACCCGGAAAGCCGGTACGACAAGAAATTCCGCCAGACCGCCGGCGGTCGACGTGAACGCGATGACCCGATCGCCCTTCCGCCAATTCTCGACCTTCGAGCCGACTTCTTCCACTATGCCGGCGACCTCGGTACCGGGTGAAAAAGGACGCTGCGGCTTGAACTGATATTTGTCCTCGATGAGAAGAGCGTCCGGATAGTTGATGGCGCAGAAGCCGACGCGGATCAGGACATCACCATCGCCATAGGTCGGGTTGGCCACCTCCGAAACATGCAACGTGTCGGGTCCGCCAGCGGTTTCAGACAAGAGTGCCTTCATAATCAATTCCCATCCCGTTCCAAAGTCGAGCCAGATCGGTCTGCCGCTGGTCGAACCTTCTCTGCGATTGCCGCAACTGCGCTCCAGCCGAACCGATCGAACCGCGCTCGCCCGAACCTTCAGCGCCAGATCAAAAATCGATTTGTCATCCAAGATGAGTGCCGTATATGAAAAATGAGGTCAAGCTCAATTAGTCACCAGCCGTGCGTTCACGGCTCAGCTGCGCGCCGGGGCAGATTCCGGTCCGGCAGGCGGTTTCGATCGGATAGGATCATGGATTTCGCACTCACCACCAGACAGACAGAACTTCGGGATCGCGTGCGCGACTTCGTTCAAGATCGCATCCGGCCGCGCATGAGCGAGTTTCACTATGAGGCGGCATCTGAGCCGCGCTGGAAAGCCATTGGGGTTCTCGAAGAGCTGAAGTCCGAAGCCAGGAAGGCGGGCCTATGGAATCTCTTCATGCCTCCGGCTTCGGGCAGTCCTCTGGTCGATAACAGTTTCGTGTTTGAGGGGGTGCAGCTCAGCAATCTTGAATATGCGCTGTGCGCCGAAGAGATGGGCCGCATCCACTGGGCATCCGAGGTGTTCAATTGCTCCGCGCCCGACACCGGCAATATGGAGGTGTTGCTTCGATACGGAACGCGCCAGCAGAAGGATGAATGGCTGATCCCCCTCATGCGCGGGCAAATCCGCTCAGCCTTCCTCATGACGGAGCCGGACGTGGCCTCGTCCGATGCCACGAATATCGAGACGTCGATCCGGCGGGATGGTGACGACTATGTCATAAATGGACGGAAATGGTGGTCGTCGGGCGCTGGTGACCCGCGCTGCAAGATCTCCATCGTGATGGGCAAGACCGATTTCGAGGCGGAGCGTCACCGCCAGCAGAGCATGATCCTCTTGCCGCTAGATGCGCCAGGTGTGACGATCGAGCGCATGCTGCCCGTCTACGGCTATGATCATGCGCCGCATGGTCATGGCGAGGTCCTGCTGCAAGATGTGCGCGTGCCCGCCTCCAACATATTGCTGGGCGAAGGGCGCGGCTTCGAGATTGCGCAGGGGCGACTGGGTCCGGGCCGGATCCATCATTGCATGCGCACGATCGGGGTCGCCGAGGAGGCGTTGGAGGCGATGGCCAAGCGGTTATTGGCCCGCACCGCCTTCGGCAAACGCATCGCCGATCACAGCGTGTGGGAGGAGCGGATCGCGCGGGCGCGGATCGACATCGAGATGACGCGGCTGCTCTGCCTAAAAGCTGCCGACATGATGGACCAAACCGGCAACAAGGCCGCACAGAACGAGATCGCGATGATCAAGGTTCAGGCACCGAACATGGCGCTGCAAATCCTCGACAATGCTGTCCAGGCGCATGGCGGCGCGGGCGTCAGCGACGATTTCAGTCTTGCTTACGATTGGGCGACGATCCGGACATTGCGTTTGGCCGATGGGCCGGACGAAGTGCATCGCCGCGCTATCGCGCGGGCCGAGTTCCGGCGCTATCTGGATCAGGCGGCACACGTCCGGGAACGCCATTGATGAGTGCCGATTTCGACCAGGCTCGGCTGGAACGCTGGCTGACCACAAAGATTCCAGATTTTTCCGAGCTGCTCGCCTTTGAAAAATTCCCGGGCGGTCAATCAAATCCCACCTATCGCCTGACGACTCCAGGTGCTTCCTATGTCTTACGGCGCAAGCCGTTTGGCCCCCTGCTGCCGTCGGCCCACGCCGTCGACCGGGAATATCGGCTTCTGACCGCGCTGCATCCGACCGGGTTCCCGGTGCCTCGCCCCATTCTATTATGTGAAGACGACGATGTCATTGGGGCCATATTCTATGTCATGGAGCTGGTCGATGGGCGGACGCTCTGGCCAGGCCCGCTGCCTCACGAAACGCCCCAGGTCCGAGGCGAAACCTATCGAGCCATGATCGAAACGCTCGCGCAACTGCATGCGATCGATCATGAGGCAATTGGGCTGTCCGACTATGGGCGGGGAGGAAATTACTTCGAACGCCAAATCGCCCGATGGACGAAGCAGTATCGCGCGTCGCAGACCGATGAGATTCTTGAGATCGAACGACTGATTGAATGGCTGCCGAACACGCTTCCCGAACAGTCGGGCAACGCCATCATCCATGGGGATTACCGCCTCGATAATCTGATCTTCGCCCCCGACAAAGCCAGCGTCGCCGCCGTGATCGACTGGGAGCTTGCAACCATCGGCGATCCGCTCGCCGACCTGGCTTATTTGATGATGAACTGGATCATGCCGATCGATGGCCGGGCCGGGCTGCTCGGCACGGATTTCCGGGCAAGCGGGATACCGACGATCGAAGAGGGCATCGCGATCTACTGCCGGGCCGCCGGACGCGAAGCTGTGCCCGATCTGACCTGGTATTTCGCGTTCAACCTCTTCCGGCTGACCGCGATCGTCCAGGGGGTGAAGCGCCGCATGATGGACGGAAATGCTTCGAGCGCACAGGCCGAAAGGGCTGTGGCTCAGCTTCCGGCCCTCGCCCTGGCGGCTTGGGAGCAGGCAAAACGCGCAGGCACCCGATAGCGGCACTGCTGCTGCCGCGGGTGACTGAACGCTTCGCATTCCGCCCGCGACATTTTGGTCACACCGATCGGATTCTTCGGCGGACGATGGGTTTTCATTGACCGATCTCTTATTGAGGATTAACTCACTTTTTGATGTGGGAAATAAACGGTCCCGCAAAAAAGGGGGGAGTCTTATGATTAAGAAGACTGTGCTATTTGCCGCTTGTTCGTCGCTCGCTCTTTCATTTAGCGGCGCTGCGCTGGCGCAGGATGCTCCTGCGGAGCAGGGCGGCGACACTGTCATCGCCGATATCGTCGTCACCGCGCAGAAGCGCTCCGAGCGCACGCAAGATGTGCCGATCGCAATTACAGCGGTCTCCGGCGATTCGCTGAACGATCGCGCGATCATCGACCCGAAGAGCCTGGCCAAAGCCGTGCCCGGCCTCAACGTCGCGACGACATCGGGCTATGGCGGCAAGCTCAACTACACGCTGCGGGGCGTCGGCCTCAACACCTACTCGTCGGTTCAGGAGCCGGCGGTCGCGGTGTACCAGGACGAGGTCTATGTCGCGTCCTCGGACGGCGCGCAATTCTCCCTGTTCGACACCGATCGGGTCGAGGTGCTGCGCGGGCCGCAGGGTTCCCTTTTCGGTCGCAGCGCAAGTGGAGGCCTCGTCAACTATATCTCGCGTGAGCCGGGCCGAAACAATGAGGGCTACCTCACCCTGGGAGTGGGAACGTACGGCGCGCGCGTCGTTGAAGCCGCACAGGATCTGTCGCTCGACGCAACGGGTGACAACGCGTTCCGCGGATCGTTCCGCTACAACGGCTCCGATGGTTTCGTGCACAATCGAGCGGGAGGCAAGAATCTCGAAGGGGGTGATCTGTTCACCGGCCGTGCCCAGCTCAAGCTGCAGCCGGCCGAAGGCCTGCGCATCCTCCTCAAGGGTGAATATGGCCAGTTCGACAGCGATCATGCGACCGGCTACCGTCCGTTTCCGTCCTACGCCGACAGCACCGGCCTGCCGCAATTGGTCGGCCCCAACCAGAACATCTACGGCACGCCCGGCGGCGACCTGTTCGGCTATCGCGACACCAGTTCCGACTTCTGGAGCACCAACAGCGCGAATCCGAGTTTCATCCACACCAAGCGTACGGTCGTAAGCGGCCGGGTCGATTGGGACCTGGGTGGTGTGACGCTGACGTCGCTCTCGGCCTATCTGCACGGCTCGGGGCGCGGGCTCGAAGATACCGACGGATCTCCGACCAACTTCGTCACCTACGCTTCCAACCTCAAGACTGACGAGTATCAGCAGGAGGTCCGGCTGGGCTCGGATGTCTCGTCGCCCATCAAATGGACAGTTGGTGCGTTCTATTTCAACTACAGGGTCCGCGCTAATGCTGCAGCAGCGCTACCCATCGGCGTTCCGCCTCTGGGCGTGACCGATCCGATCAGCTTTTCGACCGCCGCGGACCAGAAACGCCATAGCCTCGCCGGGTTCGGACAGGTCGAAGTCCCCCTCGGCGAGAGGCTGAGCGTGAGTGTCGGTGGCCGTATCGAGCGCGAGAACGCCACGTTCAACTATGCCCAAGCCTATGATCCGCTGGCGTTGACCACCGCGATACTGGGATCGCCGCCGGTCACCTTCTCGACCGCGAACGCCGGCGGTCTGGCGCGTATTCGCAAGACCTATTATTCGGGTGGCGTGACGCTCAATTACAAGCCGACTAACCGTGTCCTGCTTTACACCTCGCTGAAGCGCGGCATCAAACCCGGGGGCTTCTCGACGCCGTTGTCCGGCATCCCCGCCACCGATTTCAAGTTCAACGAGGAAAAGCTCGACGCTCTCGAAGGCGGCATCAAGTCAGACTGGCTCGGCGGCAAATTGCGCGTCAATGCGAGCGCCTTTCACTATTGGTATAACGGCTACCAAGCCGTCCAGTTCAGGAACACGCGCGTCGTTACCGGCAACACGGATGCTCGGGTAAGCGGCGTCGATCTCGAAGTGATTTTCGCTCCCGTTCGTGCGTTCGAATTGGGCGTGAGCGGCGGCTATGTCGATGCGGTCGCCGAAAACATCCCGCTCCGCGGCGTCGAGCGCGACCGTCGGATGCCCAACGCTCCAAAGTTGTCGTTAAATGCCTATTTACAGTACAAGACAGATGTTCTCGGCGGAGACCTCTCGCTGCGTGTTGACGAAATCTATCGCAGCAAGACGTTCTTTGAGATCCAGAATAGTCCGGCGCTCGCCCAGGACGGCTATCACATCGAGGATGTTTCGGCGACCTGGAAGAATGACGACTGGTCCGTCACCGCCATGGTATCGAACGTCTTTGCGCGGAAATACGTCGCTTTCGTGCAGGATCTCACAGATTTTGGTTTTATCCAGATCACGCCGGCTAGACCGAGAACCTTCTCGCTGCGCGTAACGAAGAGCTGGTGAATTCGACCATGCACGGCGAGCGAATGCCGACCCTCGCCGTGCATG
>Ga0105239_10005655_pt1 | contig 14607 bp, 20 predicted proteins | sample KBSC44metaG_FD_92761 | JGI IMG/M metagenome (GOLD analysis project Ga0105239, IMG submission 92761) | Corn rhizosphere microbial communities from Kellogg Biological Station, Michigan, USA - KBS C4-4 metaG | ecosystem: Host-associated > Plants > Roots > Rhizosphere > Soil | place: Michigan, USA... | reverse complement strand
TATTAAGTGTTTATGCGATAGTTAACCATATGGTTGACTATTCGGTGACTGACATTTAATATTCAACCATATGGTTAACCTTCAATCAGCACAACTTGATACATTGTTTTACGCGCTCTCCGATCCCACTCGCCGACAGATCTTGAGCATGTTAAATGAAGAAACCCACACCGTGAGTGCCCTCGCCGATCCTTTTAAGATGTCGCTCGCGGCGATTTCAAAACACATCAAAATTCTTGAGAGAGCGAATCTTTTAAAACGGAAAAAAATAGGTCGCATTCACGAATGTGCGATCAATCCAGCCGCTTTGAAATCAGCGGAAGAATGCATTCAGTTTTATACGAAGTTTTGGAACGAGAGTCTTGATTCATTTGCGCAGAGTTTGGAATCCACTCCGCCAACCCTAAAAAGGAAGAAAAAATGAGCTACCAAGTAAAAACAGAAAAGTTAATTTCTAAGCCAGCCGCCGACGTCTTTCGTGCCTTAAGCGAGGGTCGCCTTTTTATGAACTGCGGTTCCGATTCTCAATCGATGCAAATTGATTTCCGCGTCGGCGGAAAATACAAAATCGATTTTAGTCAGAAAACACTTTCTAATTTTGGCGAATTTCTCGAGATCGTTCCTGATAAAAAGATCGTATTTAGTTGGTGCCAAACTTTTGGTCCCAATCAAACTCCTGATACAAAAGTCTCGATCGAACTCTTTGCCGATGGCCCTAAGACACGCCTAGTGCTCACGCATACCGGTTTTCACGATAAAGCGACTTGTGACAATCACGAAAAAGGATGGACTTCTGGAATGCATGATCTTGCTGCCGAAATGGAAAACGGCAAGTTACGTTTTTTACGAAGCTACAAAGTGTCGGCGGCGAAACTTTTTGAAACTTTGAACACGCCATCAAAGCTCTCGGCCTACATGGGGGAACTTTCTCAGGGGCGCGGCGAATCTCTCGAAACTATTCCGAATCAAAAAATCGTTCTCGCTTGGCGATCTGGCAGCAAGGAAAGCAAAGTGACGATGACCGTGACGTCGAAAGGCGATGCGGGATCGACGTTGGAGCTTGTGCATGAGGGGCTTTTGACAGCCGCAGATCAAAGGGCCTATCGCCGCGGCTGGGAAAATGTAACCAATAAACTTTCAGAGGTGTTGTCATGAAATCGAATCAAAATAAAGACTTTACCGTTTCGATCACCGTCAAAAAAACTCCGGCCGAAGTTTACCGAGCCATCAACGACGTCGCCGCTTGGTGGGTCGGCAAAGTCGAAGGGCAAGCTCTGAAGGCAGGCGACACGTTTACCTATCGCTATAAAGATCTGCATGAGAGCAAACAACGTGTCGTAGAACTTTCGCCGAATAAGAAAGTCGTTTGGCGTGTGGACGACGCAAATCTTAGTTTTGCGAAGAATAAAAAAGAGTGGAAAGGCACGGACATTGTCTTTGAGATCATCCCAGATGGCGACAACTCCACTATCAAGTTCACGCATGTAGGGCTCACTCCGGCGTTCGAGTGTTTCGACGCTTGCTCCGGCGGCTGGGAGTTTTACATCACTAAGAGTCTTAAGAATTTTCTAACGAACGGCAAAGGGATCGATCCCGGCTTTTGAGCCAATAGGAGGACCGATGGCGAGAATGATTGTGATCTACAAAACTCCGAAAGACGTAAACGCTTTCGAAGAGCACTATTGGAAAGTACATATTCCGTTGGCAAAAAATTTGCCGGGACTAAAAAAATATGAAGTCAGCCGCGGTCCCATCTCCGTCGTCACAGGCGACAAAGACACCTATTTAATCGCGACACTTTATTTTGATTCAATGGCGGCGATCAAAGAAGCGTTTGCCTCCGAGTGTGGGCAAGCATGTGCGAAAGATCGTCGCATCTTGGCCTCGGACGAAGACGTTCAAATGTTTTTGGTGGGTGATGTCGCTGAGGCGTGATGAGAATGGTCGCCTCCTGTCCGCGGTCTCCTTAGAAGTTGCACGGCCGCGATCAGCAGGTTTACACAAATGACCAGATAAAATAAAAATGGCGGGATATACCAAAATCGAAGAGAGAGATAAGCGCCGACCACGCAGCACGCGGAGATGACTCCAGAAATCAAACCGACCTTTCGTGGAGCCAGATGGGCGAGATCTGACAAGAGCCAAAGTAGAGCGGCCAATGTCAGCAAACTCGCGCCAGTCCAGACACCCCATCCAAAATAAAGATTCCAATAGGTCGAATGCTCACCCATGAAGACAAATTCGACTGATTTCATCGAATCTGCAAGCTGTGCCTCTTTGGGAACTTGGCTTGAAGTCCAAGGATATGCCGACATATGTCCGATCATTAATCCGACAAAGAGGATGGCGGAGAATCGAATCAAAACGACCGGTGAAGCAAGAAATCCTAGAAGCCGAGGCATCAAAGATCCCCCTTGCTATAACTCAGCTTGACGATCTTCGAGTAAACCTTCGTGGCAGAAAGTTTCAGTTTTAAGGTTTGAGCTTCGCAAGAAAAAGGATGGCCTTGGCCTAACATAATGGGATGGATATCGAGATCAAGGCGGTCGACGAGATCGTGTTTGAGCAGAGTCCGACTGAGTAGACCATTGCCGAAGACAAGTAAGTCGCGTCCGCTTTGTTGTTTGAGCTTCTTCACTTCCGCCAAAACATCACCGCGAATGATTGTCGTATTGTTCCATTCAGCACGTTCGAGTTTCGATGAAAAAACAAACTTCTGAATCGAATTCGCACGCGAGGCGTAGGGGTGGTCGCCCACATCTTTTCGGGTCCAAGTCTTCGCAAACATTTCATAAGTAGTTCGACCAAACAGGTATGCATCGCACCTCTCGAATAGGCCCAAATTGTCCAGGAGATACGCATTGTCGTCCCAGTATTCTCCGAATCCAACGCCGTGTGGATCGTCTGGAACAATTCCGTTCGCTGAGATGAGTGAGTACAATATTAGTTTTCGTTTCATGGAGTTTCCTTTCAATCGTGATCTTTAATGGTAAGTATATACTTACCATTAAAACCCGTCAACTCTGAGAGAGGACGATCCATTTTGGATCACTATGTCTCTTGACGCGAAACCAATGGTAAGTATATATTTACGGTAAGTTATGGCTAACGCAGCAGCAGCGCTACAGGCATTGGGAGACTCCACCAGACGGCAGATTTTTGAACGTCTGGCGAGACGTCCGCTTGCCGTTGTCGACATCGCTAACGAATTCCCAATATCTCGCCCGGCCGTCTCGCAGCACCTCAAAGTTCTAAAAGATGCAGGCCTCGTGATTGTTCACGAACAGGGCACTCGCCGTCTGTATCAAGTAGACCCGAAAGGCGTCGAATTGATGCGCCAATATCTTGATCGCCTGTGGGACAAATCGCTCGCGTCCTTTAAGGCTTTCGCAGAGCTTGAGGGCGAGGAAAAGTAAATGAGTCCAAAAAAAATCGAGCCTGTCCGCAAAGAGCAATTGATCAAGGTGTCGCAAGCCCGTGCCTTTCAGCTTTTCACGGAGAAGATGGATCGCTGGTGGCCGAGAACAAATAGCGGCCGAAAACCAGAGACAAAAGAGATGTTCCTGGAGTGTCGCGAAGGTGGCCGATGGTATGAAATCGGTGTTGACGACTCGCTGTTCACCTGGGGAAAAGTTCTGATTTGGAGCCCACCCGAAAAGCTCATTCTTGCCTGGCAGATCAACGCCGAGTTTAAGTACGATCCGAACTTGGTCACCGAAGTCGAAATCAATTTTATAGAGGAAGGCCCAAAACTTACGCGATTAACACTTGAGCACCGGAACATCGAGAAAGTCGGAGTCAACGCTCATGCATTCTGGACGAGCGTGGATGGTGGCTGGCGTATCGTCCTGGATTCAATTCGGAAAATGGCCGAGAATTCGTAAGCCGACCGTTCTGGTCCGAAGATGGCGAGTATTATAAATTACATCGGTTTATAATCGTGGGGCAGAAATAGGAAACATCAGAAATCTGGAGAGGGTTTGGTGGATTCTGCTGACTTTTCCCTAGCGAGCCGGTGAGCGATGTCACGCTCTCGCGTGCCACTTCATATAAAAAAGCTCCACTGGAGCTTTTTTATATGAAGCGAGTCGCTCCCTTCAAATCCCGCCCGTGGGGTCGCGTGGTTCAGAAAACAATGTGCATTTTGTACTGACGCTTTTGTGGCGTGGATTTGATGGCGGAGAGGGCGGGATTTGAACCCGCGGTACGCCTTTTGAGCGTACGAGCGTTTAGCAAACGCTTGGTTTAAGCCACTCACCCACCTCTCCAGCTTAAATATTTTACGAAACTTGTGGGAAAGTCGGAGTTTTCACGATTTCTGCCGAGAAATCAAGCGATTGAATCCTTGATTTCCTGATCGGCTTTGTCTAGAACCATGACTTCCCCGAATTTAAAGGGTGAAGGGCGCCCGTAGCTCAGCTGGATAGAGTACTTGACTACGAATCAAGTGGTCGGAGGTTCGACTCCTTCCGGGCGCGCCATTTTTTCTCTTACATCGAGCGGCATGCGAGAGCATCACTCGCCTCTAATTGACTTCAATTTAGTCGCGTCTCAACCTTAAAAGATCGCGATCTTCATGGAGGAGACAATATGAGCAAATTTATTTGCGCTTTTCTTTTCGCCGCTGCGAACTTCGCTTTCGCCGGCCAAACAACACCGCCACCAAGTCAGTCCAATATGGTCGACGTTGTGGTGAATCCGACATCACCAGCCATCATCACGGCCGATTTCCAATTGAATTCGACTACCACGATCAAGGCACCTTGGTTTGCGAACACGGTCACTCTCAATAACAATTCGAACAAACCCGTCACGATCATCGCGGTTCAATATTTGGTCACAGCAAAACGTGCGGACGGAACTTCGATTACAAAAGACATCACGATCTCGCCAAGCATGTATAACTTCACTGCGAGCTGCGCAGATGGCCGCACTGAAGAAGTGAATTTCACTGATTTCGGCATGTTTGCGCCAGGTCAGAGCGGAAGACTCTCACTCGCTCCACGCAACGTCGTAACCGTTTGCGGTAGCCCTTTTACACCGATCGCGCCACTTCTTTATGTTGGCGGCAATCCATCGAGAAACATCGATGGCGTAACTGATTACACCTACTCGGTCGAAATGAAGCCAATTGGTTGGTTTGGGACCGTCAACGAGCCGGACTCGCGCTTCGACAAATCGGTTATCTTCACAACGAATTGATTCGTTCATGCGCGCCTTTCGGGGCGCGCTTCGTCTCATTTTGAGACGTTTCTTTTCGGCTCAACTTTTTTGCAGGACTTCCGATCAGTACCTTGTATGACAATGGGAACTGCTGCAAAACTTGCTTTTCTTGTGATCGCCTTGGCCTTTTTCATGGGTTGCGCTGGTGCGGGCTCTGGCGCTGGCGGTTCTGCAAACGGTGTTCAGTATTATTCGGCCACTTGTTATCAGCCTTCATATGTCGGAACAGGCACTTCCGCTTATCCCGTCTCGCCTTCTGTTTCACCAACGAGAGAAGGCCACCCCACTTATTGGTGTACAAATCCACCGAAGGTGACGACGACTCCGACGCCATCTCCTTCGCCTTCGCCAGGCACTACACATTAATTTTCACTTGCCCCACCCGGGCCTGACTTGATTCTATGAGCCCATGGGAATTGGATATTGGGTTCGCGCCGTTATTCTTTGTCTTTCGTTTTCGCTCGTTGTTTGGTCGATGTACTCGATTCGCAATCATGGGCTTGGCTCAGGTGTGAACGAGGTTTTGACCGGTGATCGAACTGCAAAAGTTCAGTCCTCACGAGTTGAAATTTGCGAGACCCGAGTGAAGGGTCTAAAAACTTCAGCCGGAACAGAATTTTACGAAAACGGCATGAGCTGGTTTAAAAAAAGTTCGGAGTCGCACGAAACCAAGCTCGATCCGGTCGACGTCGAAAAATGGTTCGGCCACAATTGCTCTTTAGCGACCGAAGATTTACGGCCTGTCGCGTCTAACGAATCGGCCGGCGCCTTGCCAGTTTTAACTCTCAACTTCATTCAAGGCGGGCCCGAATCGGTTCGCCAAACTCCCTCTGGAATGTTCATCTGGAAGCAATTTTCATTTCGCTCGCCACAATTAGAGGGTGCATTGAAGGACCTAAAAAATTTGCGCGAAGCAGGCCCTGCCGGCCGCGCCAACCCGAGTGAAGATTGACATTGCCGCACGCAATCCGTAAACATGTTTGTCTCACCAATGTTCAGGCGTAGCTCAGTTGGTAGAGCAAGCGGCTGTTAACCGCTTGGTCGGGGGTTCGAGTCCCTCCGCCTGAGCCAATTCAAAAGCCCATTTTTTACGGACAACGAAAGATGGCATTAGAATCTAAGTTTCAAAGTAAATTCAATTAACTAAGAAGCATGGAGCTTCGAGTTTCATCTTTTTCAATATCCCGCAAGATCACGCGAAATCATGGGAGTTGTAGTAACTTTGTCGTAATCGCTGTAGTAATCGGCAGGATCACTACAAAATAACTACGGCGTTAAACGAGACAGACATGGCATTAGTTCCCGATGAATGGTTGAAGCGATCAGACATGTTAGATTTTAAACCGACGAACGACGCTTACAATTCGAGCGGTATACTTGTGCCCATATCAGGTATTCGACCTCCTCGTCGGAATCCTGGCGTCAGAGATTTCGATCAAGAGCAAATGCTCGCGATACTAAATGGCTTTGCTAGTGGAACTATCATTCCGCCGATCAAGGTGTTTGAAGCACGGCAAGCCGGTGAATGGAAGTACGAGGTTTACGATGGATTCCATCGCTTCCATGCCTCGGTGTCCGTAGGCTTTAAGTCCATTCCCGTGGAGGTGATCCAGTACGGAGACCTCAACGCCTTGTGGCCCGATCGATCGGTCACTCAAAAAAATCGCTAATTTTGACCTTAAAAATTTTTGCCAAGCGAAACAGCGTGAGAAGGTTGTAAACCGTGGACCCGGATTCGAGCCTCTGATAGTGCCGATAGTTGGTAAGCCGCGCACCACGCGCGACTTAGCGATCGAGATGAACGCATGCAAGGAGAATGAGGGACGTTTTTTTCAGTTCGACTTCGACGACATCAGACATCGGTCATAGCAAGAATTCGCGTTTTTCGAATCACCTTCAAAAAGCGCGTGACACCTGTCTGTGCAAGCATTGTATTCATGGTCTCCTTTGCTAACTGCATTTCCGCTATTTTCGCCGGCCTTCGCAACCGATGCTGTTTGCCGAGGGAGATGGCTGTTCGGATATTTCGCACGACAAATATTCCCATAATATCGCCAGGAACTAACTAAGTTTTGCTGATTCAAAGTAAAGTCGACCTTACAGTAATTTTCATAGACGTTGAAACTAGACGAGTATGCCGAATAGGTTGCGTTGCCGGACATACCGTTTGAAAAATAGTATTCGAATACCTGACCACCATTTTGCATTGGAAAGGTTTTCTCCGGAGGCCCCCAGACTTCAACTAGTTCGTTTTCGTCATGCCAAGACCAAGCACTCAACGTTTTTTCGAGTTTGCCAGACGTCGCACATCCGGACACCATGAAAATGGAGAGGGCTAAAATTCCAATTCCAACAACATTTATTTTTTGCATACTGATCAGATTCCTTTTGTACCTCGGCGTCGCCAGAACATCCCCCCTGATGAACATTCGAAGTTTTAAAAAATAATATTCAAATTATTTTGCTATCGACGAGACTCCGCGCCTTTTTATGGTCGTTGCTTTTTTCACGCCCTCAGCGTCGGCTATATGTTTAATGACGTCGTCAATCGTGGTGTTAAGTCCGATTATGTCGAGCTTATTCCAGTATGAATAATCACAATCCGGGCCCTTTGCTCCAGTTCCACAATATTGTGACCATACTTGCCCCGTTGCCGTGTCGAGCAAATACTGATCTCGTCGAAAGGTTCCCAATTGCACAATCGTATACCGACCAACTTGTAGTTGGTTTTGCACAGTGGATTGTGATTCTTTTTGAGTGCACCCGGACAACAAAATCGCCAACAGAATAGTTGTTTTTTTCATTTCAGCCCAACCTTTCAGTGCATTCTTTATCGGAGCCCAAAAGCCATTATATTAATGGAATATTCTTTTTCGAACGCAACACTTGGCAAAGGTCGTGCGGTAAACTAATTATATTTTGTTAAGACTGCATTTAAGAAATATTGAACTGATATCTTTGTGCTGAATGGAGACATCAGTACAACCCTCCATCGTTTAGACTCTTGTAAACTAAAGAAATAATATCGTGTTGTCGGCGCTAGAACATGAAGAATTTCATAGTTTTTGTTTTTATCCTGCTGACTCTTTTTTCTCCTCGAGCTTTGTACGCACGAGGCGGAAGACATGGTGCCTCAGGATCTACAATTGGCCGTTCACCATCAACTAGCTCAAAATCAGCAGTCCACGTTCGTGGTTACACGAAAAAGAATGGTACATATGTTGCCCCTCATTACCGAAGTGCACCCAATCATACTAAGGCAGACAATTGGTCCACCAAAGGAAATGTAAACCCTTACACGGGTAAATCTGGAACTAGATAAACAATCATTCAAACTTCTATCTGAGGAGAATCCGTGCTTGAGCATGCCCAACAAATGCAAGGTTTAACCGACCAAGAAAAATTTCTTTTCATAACCGAATTCGACAAAGAAAAGAAATCCGCAACTACGGGGCAGCTTATGGCGTTGTTGCTCGGTGGTATCGGTGGACATCATTTCTATATGGGTAATACCGTCATGGGCATATTTTATCTTATCTTTTGTTGGACGGGGTTGCCCGCATTTGCCGCTCTGATTGAACTATTCCTTATGCGAGGCCGAGTTTCGAAATTCAACGAAGAGATTGCCACGACGATTGCGATCAAATTGAAAGCGATGCGACCGAATCCAGCGACAAGTACTGCCATGTAGATCATTTTTACGCTCACTCGCCCGCGGAGATAAGCCTTACTAAGGCAAAAGCAATCTTAAAAGGCTGCCTCTCCGAGCGGGAGACGCGAACACTCAGCTAAAATTCCCAGTCGTATACGCAACCTCATAAAGAGCCGGCGCTGTGCCGTTGATCAGCGGCTGCAGGCGCGCGACATGCTGTTGAAATTCCGGGAGGCGGCGAATGGCCTCTGTTGCTTCGACGCTTTCGAACACGCTCAACAGAACTGCCGATTTACCGTCGACTCCCTTATACATTCTTCCACCAATGAGTCCGCAGCGAGAATTTACCAATTCTTTTGCGAATGCATTTTGTGTCTGAATGAACTCGTCGAGCATTCCTTCTTTGATGGAAAATTGATTGATGATCGTAACAGATTTCATATGTGCTTCTCCCTTTTTCGAAAAAAGATGTAAGACGTAATTAGAATTCCCAAGAAAACTAAATGCAAAACCGTGTACCAGAGTGGATCTCCGACCGCTTGATGGGCAATCTCGGCCGAAACAATCGTCAATCCGAAACCGAAATAGGCGAACTCTTTAATCAGCGCGTGAACCGGAAGCAGGAGAACTGCGGCACCGAGAAACTTTGCCGTTGTTAGCTCTAGCCTAAACCAATTGGGCAGCAGCAAATGTTGAAAAGCCGCTTTTTGCTCTTCAACAAATGCAAAATTGTAGGCGCTCCAAAGCATAAGTGCGGCGATAAAGCCTGTTGTGGTCCAATAAATCAGATCATCACGTTTCATAAAATCCCCTGAGCTAAAACGGTTTGTACAAAGCTAAAAAACCCGCAGCCCCACCCAGGACAACGGATAACGGCAGAATAATTTTAATTGAATTTGGTTTTCGGGCCAGAACGGCAAAGAGCGGTCCAAAACTCAATAGAACGGCCATCTTCAGTTTCACCCAAAGGGGAACGCCACCCTCGTAGATCTTCAGTTCGTGCACCATCATAACTCCCGCGACTAAAATCAAAAGGAGCCCGACGGAATGAAACATACGCGTGACAAGTTTGATGCGCGTTTTTGTCCAATCGACTCCGGCGTAAGAAACGAAAGCCGCTCCACCCAGCCCGATGAACAGGAGCATGACTCCTATCAGATGCGCGAGCTTAAAGAATAAAAAATCCATCTTTTTGTTCCCCCACAGATTTCAGAAAATCCATTTGATTAGTGTTTTATATTTTGATTATAGTTAACTATGTCTAAATCGTCAAATCAGCGGTCCAGGGTGTACAAATCTGAGATTCGTGCCAAACAGGCCGAACAGACGAAGGAGAAGATTCTCTCCGCCGCGCGCAGTTTATTTCGATCCAAGGGTTTTGACGGGACTGCGATTGATGCCATTGCGGCAAAGGCCGGGGTGGCAGCTCCCACCGTTTATGCGATCTTCGGTTCGAAAAAAGAAATTTTGAAGCAGCTCGTGGACCAAGCGTCCTTTGGGCAAAACTACAACGCCGCCGTTGAGACGGTTCTTTCAACAAAAACCGCCAAAGATCGACTGAGAGCAGTGGCCGCCATTCCGCGACGAATCTTTGATTCTGATCGCACCGAGCTTGATTTGTTTCGAAATGCTGGCGTGATCTCTCCTGAGATTCTTGCACTCGAAAAAGAGAGAGAAGATCGCCGCTACCAATCACAAAAACCGACAGTTGAGTTTTTGATGAAAAGCAAGGGCGTCAGATCTGACCTAAACAAAAAGCGGGTCAGCGATATTTTGTGGAGCCTGACCTCCAGACAGCTCTATCGAATGCTCGTGATAGATAGAGAATGGACGTCCGATGAGTATGAAGAATGGTTGGCTGACACCTTGATACGGACTTTGTTAAAATAATGAAAATGAGAAGATGGTCTTACTTCCTCGCGGGAGTTTCATTACCTGGCTTCGGATACGCATGCGCGGGCTATTATACTTTGGCGCTCGCCACGTATGTTTTTGCATTTGCCGCCGTCATCGGTCTCTCTTATCTCGCAACTCTTACTCCGCTGGCTTTTGTTGCAGCCATTATTGTTGGTCCTTGTTTTCTTATTTTTTCGGGAGTGTCCTCTTACCGGCTCGCGCGATCGCCTCGAACCGTGGTTAAAAAATGGCTCGTCGCCTGCATTCTTGTTCCGATCTTTTTATTTGGGCCGATGAGACACTTCGAACGTGTGATAATGTTTGCTGTACCGACCGACTCGATGAGTCCGTCTATCATCTCGGGTGATCACTTCGCTTTAGATCAAAGACCGAGCGGATATAAGGTCGGTGACATCGTCGCGATTGAACTTGAACATCCGAACCGACTCACGCTTCGTCGAATTAAAAATATCACGGGCGAAAGTGTATCGGTGGCCACCGATACGAATGAATACCCACCTTCCGAAATCCCGTCCCACATGCTTCGCGGGAAAGCGCTCTACATCGTTTATTCTCGAGTGCCCGGAACACTGACCCTTCGCAAAGATCGTTTTTTGCTCCCAATTGCTAACTAACGAGCGGTCGACAAATTACTCCGCCGCCCGCAAAGCGGGAACGGCGTCAGCTCCGGTCGGATCCAAGTAGATCAAGCAGTTCTCAGGCGAGGTATTTTTGCGCATCATCCAGGCAGAGCCTTCTTCCATTACGATTTTCAAAAACTCTTGGTCATTCACGTATTGCTCAGCGCTTAGAATCATGAGCCCTTTCAAGGCGCCCAATCCAAATCGGCGATCAATGTGAAAACCTGACTCCACCGCGACGGCTAGAATGCCGCGCACTTTCTTAGAAATTTCTTTTTCTGCGAGTGCATCGCGAATCCCCTGATTCAATTCAGCTGTTGCCTGCGGGACTTCCGTTCGTTCCTTTACCATCGCACCTAATTGTTTCACGATACCATCGATGTTGTTCATTCCCACCGCCATAAAGAGGTCAACGAGAACTTGAATCGGATCTTGTCCACCGATGGCTGGTTGAGCCGGCGTGAAGTCTGTCAGCTGACCAAAATCTAAAGCGTAGATTTTCTTTTTTGCGACATTGACGAGCCAATTTCCCTTATGTGGATCGGCATCGAAATAGCCGTACCGGAACAACATCGCCAAACGTAACCGCACCATCATCGGCGCGATTTCTTTTTGTAGAGTTTCTGGAAGCTCCGTAAATGGAACCGCGTCTTCTGCGAGCTCAAAGAACGCAATCGCTGGACCAAACGGAAGATCCTCGTAACGCTTTGGAACCGCAAACGTCCATCCATTCAACTGAGCCGCTGACTTGCTTTGATAATCTTCGACAATCTTCGCCGCGATCGCGTTTCTTTCGGCGTCGGCAACAAAGTCCACTTCTTCAGCCAACTGCTCACGGAGCCCATCCAAAATATATTCAAGCATGCGCGATTCTTTGAGGAGGCCACGGCCTTGCAGCTCTTTTAAAAACTTAAGACCTAACTCGAGGTTCGTTGCAATTTGATTTCGAATGTCCGTCGACTGCATCGCCATCGCAGCTTTGCGTCCATCGCTGAGAGTGACACGCGAATATGTTTTCACGCTCGCGGCACCCAAACGCGATTCGATTTCAATCTTGTTCTGCCACTCTTTAGGAACCAATTCATTGAAGCGCTGACGAATTTCAAACAACGTCATCGGTGTTGCGCGATTTTTGATGTGCTCAGTTTCTTTTGCAACCTCAGGACCAAACAGCTCGACGATCGAGATTAACTGCGCAAACTTTTTTCCGACCGTTTCAAAGAGCTCAAACAAATTCGCAACGGAGCCTTTTTCCTCTTTGGATTGGCTGAGCATGTAAGCAAAACTTCCGACGACTTCATGGTCAGGAACGATCGACAAGTAAGATAAGAGCGCTTGCTCCTCAACCGAATCAGCCGTGTAGCCCAAATATTTGCGCGTTAAATTGTACGGATAATCTGGCTGCTTCATCATTGCGGATGGCCCCGAAAATAGCACCATAGCAATCAGAGGAATGCGCTCTGTCGGACTTGCATCACGCAAATAATGTTCAACTTTTAGTTTGAGTGCGAGCGAGGCCTGTTCGGCTCTTGCTCTTAATTCAAGTTCTGAAAGACCCACGAGCTGATAATCGCGACTGATGCGCAACTCGGCGAGAACCTGGTCGCGCATCTCATCGACGATCGCGCGAGGCAATCCGCTACGACTCGAAGACGGATCAATTAAATAACTCAAGAATTCTTCTCTTGAGCGAAGCGAAAGCTTAAAGATCCCCGACGCCAATGCAGAACCAGCGTTCACCCATGCCGGATCCATTCGTCGCCAGTTGGTGCTTTTTTGATCCTCAATAAACGCACCGAGCGCTGCACCTCTGAGTTTCAAGGCCCAACCGATGTCTTCAAGCACTTTGTCTTTTGCAATCGAACCTTGCGGTGCCATCGCATTTAAATCCGAGATCAATTTGTAAAGAGATTCGCGCGCCTTAAATTCCTGCTTAGCTAACGAATCAACATCCGGTTGCAGCACCATCTTCGCCAATTCCAAGCGAAAAGCGTGCGACGAAATGCGATCACGAATGAGCACTCCTTTTAACCAAAGCCGATACTCAGAAGCTTTCGCAGTTATTTCCGAAAGCAGATGCTGTCGGAAAAACTCATCGGTGCTTAACGTTGCGCCCGTCGCCGTCAGATCCAAAAACAGTTTCAAACGATCTTCAAAACCGGCTCGGTGAGAGAGCGCCATCGCTCGCGATGCCAAATAATTTCGAATGTCTTGAATGGCTGGGGTGTTGGAGTTTTCACCTTTAACGTGACGAACTCCTGGAACTTTTAAGATTTCAGTCGCCTCTGCGAGCTGGTTCCAGGTTTCTGTGGCGTCTTGCATCTCATCGATAAACAAGGGTGCCAATCGATCGAGAAACTTGAAGTAGCCTTCCGTATGGCCGTTTGTAGAGTTATCAGCAGACTTTCCACGCGCAAGTGCAATTGGTTTATAAAACGGACTCGCCTTTAGCTGAAGCGCCAAATCGGCTGGTGAAGACACAATTCCATTCAGCAAAAGAATGTAATAGATCGTGCGAACAGAATCCGGATCCTTAGTCGTCCACGCAAAATAGTCTTCGTCATAAAGCTTCGGCTCCGACGTGGCGAATTCAGCTCCGCGAATAAAGCAAAATCGCAACAACAGCTTCTTTTGAGCTACAGTGATGGCGCGGGATGCATCGATCGCCTGCGCGAGGGCCAACCGAGAATAAGATTTCAAATTCGATCCGTTATAATCGGAATGTTGAACCCAATAGTATTGGGCGAATCGCTTTTCGAAGTCGGTGAGAATATCAGAGACATTCGACGCATCAAGAGACGCCGGCCTAAAAAAATTGCTAAGAAAAAAGTTTTTGTAATTTTCTCGGGCCACTTCTGGTTGTAGCTGCATGACCGCGGAGAGCATAGGGAGTACACCATAAAGCGTATTTGTATCCGGAGACGTAAGGCGAAGTTGGGTGAGAGCCTGAGCAACCGCAGGTGTATACCAAACGGGCATCGGATTGTTGCCGACTTCTGACTGCACCAGCGTAATCGTTTTTTGTTTATAGATGCTGACATGAACCTTGTCCGTGGCAGTTTGGACATAACGGCCAAGTACAGCCAAGTTTTGTTGATTCATGCCTGTGAGAACACCGACCGTCACTTGATTAACTAAGACACGAAAATCCATTTCTAAAATTTCGGCAATCAGCTCCCAATTGACTCTCACATT
>Ga0105239_10005654_pt1 | contig 14609 bp, 10 predicted proteins | sample KBSC44metaG_FD_92761 | JGI IMG/M metagenome (GOLD analysis project Ga0105239, IMG submission 92761) | Corn rhizosphere microbial communities from Kellogg Biological Station, Michigan, USA - KBS C4-4 metaG | ecosystem: Host-associated > Plants > Roots > Rhizosphere > Soil | place: Michigan, USA... | reverse complement strand
TGGATTCCAGTCCGAACGCGACGTTCTCGCCTACGTCGAGGTGGGGGAACAGCGCGTAGTGCTGGAACACCATGCCGAAGCGGCGGGCCACCGGCGACTGGCGGGTGACATCGAGGCCCTCCACCGTGACCGTGCCGCTGTCAGGCGTCTCGAAACCCGCCAGCAGCCGCAAGGTCGTAGTCTTCCCGCTCCCACTAGGGCCGAGCAGCGCGAGGATTTCGCCTCGGCTCATCCTCAGCGAAACATCGTCCACCGCGACGGCCGGACCGAACCGCTTGGTGAGCCCAGCGAGTTCCAGGAACGCCGTCACGGCCGCCCCATCCCGCGCACGTGGCGATCCCAATAGCTCATCCAGCCGGCGCCATCCCGGGCGAGCCGACCCCAGTCCATCTGCGCAACCACCATCGTCCGCTCGACATCGGTGACCCACGGCGGCACCGAGTCCGGCGGCAAGTCTCGGCGAGCGGGCAGTCGGTAGACTCGTCGCGCGGCCAGCAGCTGCCCATCCACACTCCCCACAAAGTCGATGAACTCCTTGGCAGCGGCGGGATGACGCGATCCTCGCACCAGCCCGATCGCGTCATCGATCACGACCGTGCCGCTTCGCGGAAAGACGTAGTCGAAAGGGAGTCCCTTGGACCGGCTGATCAGAATGTCGGGCAGGTCCCAGAGGGTTACCACACCCTCCTGCCGGGCGAGCTTGGCATCGAGCACTGCCGGATTGAGGGTGTACGCTCGAGTCTGCCGGTCCAGCCGGCGAAGCCAAGCCATCCCTGCAGCCGTGTCGCCCGTTGTGCGGATGCTGCGCAGCAGCACCAGTCCCCAGATAGCGCGCATGGTGCCGCTCGCCATCGGGTCTCGAATGAGCACCTGGTCGTGCCACCGCGGAGCGAGCACGTCGTCCCAGTCCTGCGGCGCATCAGACCTGCGAACGGCTCGGCTGTTGAATGCGATCACGGCAGGTGTGCGATACACCGGGTAGTACAGGTCATGCGGCCCGACGCCGTCCGGGCCGACGTGATCGGCCCAGGCCGGCCGGTAGGGCGCGAGCAGCGAGTCCTCCACGCCCCGATCGAACAACGTCGTCGGGCCACCGAACCAGACGTCCGCTTGCGGATTCACTCGCTCGAAGCGAAGCCGATCGAGAATCTCCTGGCTGCCCATGTCGAGCCAGCGCACGTCCACATCGGGGTGGCGACGCTCGAACTCGTGCTCGAGCAGCGTCAGCTGGTCACGTCCATGAGGCGAATAGAGCAGGAGTGGGGTGCGTGGGTCTCTGCTGCACGCGCCGAGCAGCCACACCAGTACCGCGGCACCCCGGATCACCGGGATGTGGGCCGTGCGAGGGCGAGCAGGTTGGCGAACAGCCGATACGCCCCCGGCACGCCGGCGGGCAACTGACGGAAGAAGCTCAGCCCGGTGTAGACGTAGGTCCCCTTTCCCAGGTGGGCGACGAGGAGTCCGCCCTCGCGCGGATCGTCACCGGGGTCGTGAGTCTCGAGCAGGGGCTGATAGGCCGAATCCCAACTCCGCGCGAAATAGAGTCCTCGCTCCTGGACCCAGCCATCCCAGTCGCCGGCGCCGATCCGATTGGGCACGCGAAAGACGGGATCGGAGGGACGCAGGATATGAACCGGAGCGGCTTCATCGGTGACGCGGTCGTGGCTCACCGGCGCGCCGGCCGGGCGTGGCGGCGTCGCTCGAGCCCCGGTGCCCGTCGCAGGGGCGGCTTCCAACCGCAGCGCCTGGCCGGCCACCGTCATCGGGTATGGCGCGTAGCCGCCCAGGAAGAACCCGTACTGCTGATACTGGACCAGCAAGAGCCCGCCGCGACGGACGTAGTCCAGAAGGCGGCCGTTGAAGCGCTGCAGGGCCGCCTCGGTCTCGTAGGCGCGGCTCCCGACGACGATCGCGTCGTAGCGGGAGAGGTCGCTGCGCTCGAGCGCCGCCCCATCGAGCATCGTCACCGGGACCCCAACGCTCTGGAGGGCCTCAGGCACCCGGTCGGCGGCGCCGCGCACATAGCCAACGCGCGCGAGGCGCGGGAGCGCCAGGGGCGCTACGCGCAGGGACACCGCCGCGACTCGCGTGAAGGAGCGGGGGCGAACGTGGGGATAGTCCACCCTGAACACCCCCGTGTCGTACCGCGCTCCGCCCCGGTCGGTCGCTTCAGCCCGGATGGTGAACGCCCCGGGTTGAACGTTCGCGGGAGGCCTCAGGTCGAACCCGAACGATCGGGATTCATCCTCGCGGGTCAGCGTGAACGACGCCACCGGAGACACAGTCCAGCCCGGAGGAGCCACTAATCTGACCGTCCCTGCCGTGGTGTCGCGCGCCCCATGCACGAGCGTCACGGTGAACCGGCGTGCGCCGCGCGAACCCGCCGCCCAAACGAGCGTATCGGGATCGACCTTGACGTCGATCCTCGGGACCACGGTGAGCGGGCGTCTGCCTTCCCCCGCCGTCTGATCGCGGAATTGGAACGTGACCTCGCGCGGCTCGACCTCGGCCCCGAAATCGGCCGTCAGCGGTGGCTCCCCGAACGGCAGGCCGAGCAGCTCGGGGGGCCCCGCGGGCCACACATACGAGTCGCCTTGGCGTGGACTCTGGAGAAAATAGGGCGTGGTCGGCGTCGCGCTGTCGGGGATGGGCACATCGAATGCCCAGCTCGCCACGGCGCCGGGCTGCACGGTGGCGCCCTCCTTGGATTCCTGGACGCCGGGCCACCGCGCGTTACCCCGGATCGCAACCAGCGGAAGCGATACCGGGTGAGAACCGGCGTTCCAGCAGGAGGCATCGACATGCAGGACCTGGCCCGGGACGACCCGTTGGTCGTCCGCCACCGCGTCACACACCATCCCGGATGCCAATTGAATCGCGTGCTGCAGCCGGGTGAGCTGATCCCACTGCTCGGCGGTCGCCCGGGTAACCCGGACGCTGCCTTGCGACTGAGCTTGGGGCAGCGCCGCCGCGAAGCGATCGAGCGTGGCTGCCAACGGCGGGGCCCCAGTGCGCCGATAGTCGGCGATGGCCTTTGCCAACGAGTCCCAGGGACCTGGTGCGGGTCCATTTCCGCCGGTCGAGGCGAGTCCTGCAAGAGTGGTATCGATCCCGGCCCACAGGCCATCGGCGCCCTTTCCGGTCCGGTCCTGGATCAGGGCCAGTCGAACTACCGATGGCCCGATTCGCTGGAGCTGTCCCATGTCCTGCGAGCGGTGCAGGCTCCGGCTTTCCATGGCCACCTGGTGGTAGGACTTGCCCACCGCCGAGTCGAGTACGCCTCCCTGGAGAACGAGCGTGGTCGCCGCCGTGTCGAAGCGGGTACTGCGGTAGAGCTTGACCGGCATCCACGGCGCCAGCTGATCGCGCGCAAGTTCGGGGAAGCGGGTTGGGTCTCCTGCAATCCGAAACGCCTCCTGTGCGGCCCACCCCGCCGCCTGGTGTTGCCCGTGACCGTCTCGCGGCGTGCCGCTGAAGACGGACACGACTATCTGGGGGCGAAACCGCCGGATTATCCGAACGACATCCTTGAGAACCGAGTCGCGCGGCCAATGGGTCCAGGTTTCGTCGAGCGTCTTGGAGAAGCCGAAATCGTACGCCCGGGTGAAGAACTGTCGTGCTCCGTCCAGGCGCCGGGCCGCCAGCAGCTCCTCGGTCCGCAGCAGCCCGAGCGCCTCGCCCAGTTCGGGCCCGATGGCGTTCTGTCCGCCTTCGCCCCGATTGAGCGACAGATAGGCGGCCTCGGCGCCCTCACCACGAACCAGCACGGTGAGCAGCTCCGTGTCCTCGTCGTCGGGGTGCGCCCCGATGACGAGGACGCGCTTGTAGTGGCCCAGCAGACGAAGCTCGTGCTCCAGTGCAACGACCCCGCCGGTGGAGGGCGGCTCGAGCTGAGCGGCGAGCGGAACTGTGATGACAACTAACGCGGCAACGAGAGAGGAGAGAACGGCGCGCAGACAATCCCGCCGGCAGGAGGATCGGGGGAAGCTAAACCGGTACGGTACTAGACGTAAGAAGGCGAGAGAGGCGCCCTACGCTACCGGGGAGCCGCGCCCAGCGGCACCTCGCGGAGCAACTGCCGGAACTCGGGGTGTTGCCACCACAGATAGAGTCCCATCGCGACCGCTGCGAACGTGTTGGCGCCGAGCACGGTCCAGAAAGGGAACAGCTCGCGGGTGGCCTGAGACACCAGCGTGAGCAGTCCATAGAACAATACTTCGAACACGAGGAAGACCTGAAGAATCGCGTATCGGACCGCGGACTCGCGAGCCGCCCACCGTATCAGGGCCACCAGCCCGATACCGAACGCAAGGAACACCGCAAAGTGAACCGCGGTGTACGCGATTACCGCAGCGAACTGGACGTGGGTGAGGTCCGGCCTCGATTCGCCGAACAGCAAGACCTGGCCTAGAACGCTGGGAGTGCGGAGTGGGTGGCCTTGAATCAGGTCACTTACGAAAAACCAGAGGGCGACGGACCCGGCACCGATGGCACCTACGTAGGTGCCCTCATCGCCCTTCGAGAGATCGGACCGAGCCATGGCCCTTCCTCCCCCGTTGCAGGAAGGATCGGCGTCACCCGGGGCAGGTTGCTCCGAGGGACGGCCCGGAGCGGCGCTCCGGACGCCGCACCCCGCGGCCCAGTTGTACAGTGAGGAGGTTGATCGGGTGGCGCAAGTGCGTGTCACTCAGGCGGGCGCAGCGTCTCCCCGGACCGCCTGGCCCGGCGCTCCTGTTCGGCCTGGCGGCCCAGCACAAATGCGGCTCCGAAGGCGACCAGAGCCACTCCCAGCAGAGTCTCCCCGAGCAGGCCGGCGTAGGCCCAGCGCAGCGGATAGAGGAGCACGAGCATGCCGATCGAAACCAGAATGGTTCCGATGGCCCGGAGCACCTCGTCCAGGTTGCGCCAGTGGGTCCGCCGGCCCCAGTGGACGGAAGCCGCCCATCCCAGAAGACCCAGCAGCAGAACCCCGTACCAGATCACAATCCAGTACCGCCGGCCTACGATCATAGCCGACCTCGCGAGAACTGAGCTGGGGGGAGAGGGTGCCTACGTTACCTCCGACGGCGCCGGTTGACCAGTCCCTTCAGGGTTGGCGGCAGCGGGGACAGCCACAGCGTTTTCGCAGCAGCTCGAACGTGTAGATGCCGGTATCGTGTCCGTCGCTCCAGCGAATGCGCAGACCATACGACCCCACCAATTCCAACGACATCGGCTGGACATCGACAGCCACGCTGACCGGGTCCAGCAGTGCCCGTCCCGTCATCTCTTCCATGCAGGCGGCACAGGGGCAAGCGAGTCGAAGCTCTCGAGAAGGGTAGAGCCAAACGTGCTCCGACTGGTCCCACTCGATGCGCACTCCGTCCGGCAAACGGCTGATGGCATAAGGGATCGGGGGAAGCGGCATAGAGATCCGTCCGGCCAATTACATTCTGGGAGTGACCAATCTACCCTCACCCCCGTTCCGATGACCGCATCCAACCACAATCCCCTGGGCACTCGCGGCACGCTCGATCTTGGCTCGGAGCAAGCAACGGTCTATCGCCTGCCCGAGCTCGCCCATCAGGGGCTCACCGACCTGGCGCGCCTGCCCTTCTCGATCCGCGTCTTGCTCGAAAACGTCCTGCGCCATGCCGGACGGGGAGCCGTGAGCGAAAATCACGTCCGCGAGCTGGCCAAGTGGACTCCTTCGAGCAGCGCTAGGAGCGAACTCCCCTTTATGCCGGCCCGAGTCGTATTGCAGGACTTCACCGGCGTACCCTGCGTCGTCGACCTAGTCGCGATGCGAGACGCGATGGCCGGAATGAATGGCAACCCTGATCTGATCAACCCGGTCGTGCCCTGCGACCTGGTGATCGATCACTCGGTGCAAGTGGACTACTACGGAACGGGCGCCGCGTTTCAGCGGAACGTGGACCTGGAGTTCGAGCGCAACCGCGAACGGTATCAGTTGCTCAAGTTTGCTCAGCGTGCCTTCCACAACTTTAGCGTGGTGCCCCCGGGCACCGGCATCGTGCACCAGGTCAACCTGGAGTACCTGGCTCCAGTGGTGCAGTTGCGACCGCAGTTCGGCGAGCTCACGGCATACCCGGACACCGTGGTAGGTACCGACTCGCACACCACGATGATCAACGGGCTTGGCGTGCTTGGGTGGGGCGTCGGCGGGATCGAGGCGGAGGCCGTCATGCTAGGGCAACCCTATTTCATGCTGATGCCGGACGTGATCGGCATGAAGCTGGTGGGCGAGCTGCCGCTCGGCACCACCGCTACCGATCTCGTGCTGACGGTGACCCAGCTTCTGCGGGAGAAGGGTGTGGTGGACAAGTTCGTCGAGTTCTTCGGCCCCGGACTCTCGTCGCTCGGCCTGGCTGATCGCGCTACCATCGCCAACATGGCGCCGGAGTACGGGGCCACGATCGGCTTTTTCCCGGTAGATGCCGAGACCATTCGCTATCTCCAGCGCACCGGCCGGGAGCCGAAGGTGGTCGAGCGTGTGGAACGGTATTGCAAGGCTCAAGAGTTGTTCCGGACAGACGCCACGCCGGATCCCACCTTCACCGACACGTTGACGCTCGACCTGTCGACTATCGCGCCGGCGCTGGCCGGCCCTCGGCGGCCCCAGGACCTGGTCCCGCTCGCGTCGCTCAAGCGAAACTTTCACATCTCGCTTCCGGAGCTTCTGACCCCGGCCGCCCCGGCAGCTCGCCACGAGCTGGCAGAGGCGAATTACTCACGCTGGGTGAACGAGGGCGGTGGCGGCACCATCACGCTGGTCGAGGAAAGCCCTGCCGTCGCGCAGCCCCTCCTCGATGGCGAGGCATGCGAGCTGCACGACGGATCGGTTGTGATCGCGGCGATTACGAGCTGCACCAACACTTCGAATCCATCCGTGATGATCGGCGCCGGGCTGCTGGCCAAGAAGGCGGTCGAGCGCGGCCTGAAAACGCGCCCATGGGTGAAGACGAGCATGGCTCCGGGATCGCGGGTGGTCACCGAGTATCTCAAGGGCTCGGGACTTCTGCCCTACCTCGAGCAGTTGCGGTTCAACGTGGTGGGATACGGCTGCACCACCTGCATCGGCAACTCGGGGCCGCTCCCCGAGCCGATTGCGCATGCGATCGAGGAGCACGCCCTCGTCACCGCCGCCGTCTTGTCCGGCAACCGGAATTTCGAGGCTCGGGTTCATCCCTCCGTGCGGGCCAATTATCTCGCCTCCCCGCTGCTGGTGGTCGCATTCGCCCTGGCGGGCCGGGTCGACATCGATCTCGTGCGGCAGCCGCTGGGCACCGGTAAGGATGGGAAGCCGGTTCATCTACGAGAGATCTGGCCGTCCCCGAAAGAGATCGCAGACGCCATAGCGGCGTCACTCAAGCCCTCGCTATTCCGCGAGCGCTACGCGTCGGTGTTCGAGGGTGACGAAGTCTGGCGCGGGTTGCCGGTCCCGGCGGGCAGCCGGTACGCTTGGGATCCGGCCAGCACATACGTGCAGGAGCCACCGTTCTTCCAGAACCTTCCACCCGAGCCGGCGCCGCTGGTGGATATCAGGGGAGCCCGGATCCTAGCAGTACTGGGTGACTCGGTGACGACCGACCACATCTCCCCGGCCGGTTCCATCCCAAAGAACGGTCCGGCAGCCAGCTACCTCCTCGAGCACGGCGTCGAACACCGCGACTGGAATACGTTCGGCGCAAGACGAGGAAATCACGAGGTCATGATGCGCGGCACGTTCGGCAACGTGCGCATCAAGAACGCGCTGGTCCCGGACAAGGAAGGCAACTGGACCCTGCATCTTCCCAGCGGCGAGGTGATCCCGATCTACGATGCCGCCATGCGGTACCGGGCGGAGGGGACCCCGCTCATCATTCTCACCGGCAAGGAGTACGGCACCGGCTCGAGCCGAGACTGGGCCGCCAAGGGACCGGCGCTCCTGGGAGTCAAAGCGGTTATCGCGGAGAGCTACGAGCGGATTCACCGGAGCAACCTGGTAGGGATGGGAGTGCTGCCGCTTGCCTACGAGCACGGCACCCACCGGAAGACGCTCGGGCTGAGCGGCCGCGAGACGTTCGACATCACCGGAATCGCGAGTGGCCTGGCGCCGGGAGGGCGAGTTCAAGTCACTGCGACTGATGAGGCCGGCAAGAAAACCAGCTTCCCTGCCGTCGTGCGCCTCAACTCACCGGTCGAGCTGGAGTACTACCAGCACGGCGGGATTCTGCAGCGAGTGTTGCGACAGTTCCTGCGCGGAGGCCTGGGCACCTGACGAAAAAAAGCAACCAGAACAAAGAAGCCCCCCGATCGCTCGGAGGGCTTCCTTTTGTCGGCCCGGAACACCTACGCGACCAGATCGCGGAGGCGGTCGCCGGTTTCACCCTCGCGGAGCCGGAGCAGCGCCCGATCGCGTAGCTGACGAATCCGCTCGCGGGTGACCCCCATCATCCGGCCGATCTCTTCCAGGGTGCGGCTGTTGCCATCCTCGAGCCCGAAGTACAGCCTCAGGACTTTCGCGTCACGAGGCGGCAGCGAAGCCAGTGCAAGCTCGATGTCCCGCGTCTGGCTGTTGGCCAGCGCCGAGGTGTCGGTGCTCTCCTGCTCGCCGGTGGAAAAGCGTTCGATCCGCTCGTTGCCTTCGCCGTCGCGGGTGGGATGGTCCAGGCGAACCGCCTCGGAATTGAGGGCGCTCAGACTGCGGACCGCTTCGACCGTGAGGCCGGTGGCCCGGGCCAGCTCCTCAGTGGTCGGCATCCGACCGAGCCGGTCCTTGAGCAGTGTAGTGGTTCGCCCTAGGCGACTCAGGTCCGCCGTCCGGTTGAGCGGCACCCTTACCGGGCGCCCATGCCGCGCAATGGCAGCCTGTACCGCCTGCCGAATCCACCAGACGGCGTACGAGATGAACTTGACGCCCCGATCCGGATCGAACTTCCGGGCCGCCGTCATGAGGCCGAGATTTCCCTCACCGATGAGATCGACCAGCGGCACGCCGCGATTCTGGAACTTCTTGGCTACCGACACGACGAACCGGACGTTGTGCCGCGCCAGGCGTTCCTGGGCCGCAATGCTGCCCTTGAAGGCTTTGCGGGCCAGCTCCATCTCCTCATCACGGTTCAGAAGGGGTACGCGGCTGATTTCATCGAGATAAAGATCGAGGCTTTCCCTGCCCTCATCGACGGCCCGAGCGATCTGGGCCGGCCGCACCGCGCGACGCTTGGCACGTGGCTTCACGGTCACTCTAGGAACCTCCTATGGAAGCAGGACCCCGGTGGGGGATCGTACAGCGGGGGGGCGCATCAAAATCGGTCGGCCAATATAAACGCTAAACTACGGAAAATCAATAGTTTAGCGTAAGCTACTGTGCTAGTATGATTTGCACAAACTTTCCACATTCGGCGCATCGGCTTGACCCCGCGTCTACTGCGTGAAGATTAGTCGTCCGAACTCTCCCGCAGCCCCGGAGTCCCGGATGCGAATCGGTGTACCCAAGGAGAGTGCGCCGCGCGAGCTCCGCGTCGCACTGGTCCCTGAATCGTGCAAGAAACTGATCCAGGCGGGTTACCAGATCTCGGTCCAAGAGGAAGCCGGGACAGCGGCCGGCTTTCCGGACTCTGCCTACCGGGACGTCGGGGCAGCCATCGAAGCCGATGGGCGAGGCCTGCTCGGCTCGGCCGATCTCGTGCTCCGGGTCAATCCGCCCCAAGTCGGGGCTTCGGGAGACGACGAGACTACCTCGATGCGGCCGGGCACCATACTGCTGGGCTCGCTGATGCCGCTCCGGAATTTGCCTGTGGTTCGCGCCCTTGCCGCCGCCAAGATCACTGCGTTCTCCACCGACGCCATCCCCCGCACCACCCGAGCCCAGTCGATGGACACCCTGTCGTCCATGGCCAACATCGCCGGGTACAAGGGCGCGTTGCTGGCTGCGGCCGAGCTGCCGAAGTACTTCCCCATGTTGATGACTGCGGCGGGCATGGTTCGCCCGGCCAGGGTGTTCGTGATCGGCGCCGCTGTCGCCGGCTTGCAGGCCATCGCCACGGCGCGGCGTCTCGGCGCGACGGTCTCGGCCACTGACGTGCGGCCCGAGGTCAAGGAGCAGATCGAGAGCGTCGGCGCGAAGTATGTGGGAATCGAGCTCAAGGAGAGCGCTGCGGCGGGAGGCGGCTATGCCAAGGAGCTTTCCGACGAAGATCGCCGACGCCAGCGAGAGTTGCTCGCACAGCAGTGCGCTCAGGCTGACGCTGTGATCACCACGGCGCTGATCGGCGGGGTGTTCGCCCCCAAGCTCATTACAGCGGATATCGTCAAGTCCATGAAGCCCGGCAGCGTCATCGTGGATCTCGCCGCCGACGGCGGCGGCAATTGCGAGCTATCCCGTCCCGGGGAGACGATCCGAGTCGGCGGTGTAACCATTCTCGCCCCGCTCAACCTCGCCGCCACCATGCCGTCCGACGCGAGCCTGCTCTTTTCCCGGAACCTCACCGCGTTCGTGCAGGCGTTCACCACGGACAAGGCGTTCAAGCTCGATTTGAACGACGACATTCAGCAAGGCGCGCTGATTACCCACGACGGCGCGGTCACCAACGCGCGTACGCGCGAAGCCCTGCAAAAGGAGAGCGCATGACCCCCGACGCAGCGCCGGTTCAGTCGACGGACTTCTGGTCCCAGTTGTTCGTGCTGGTCCTGGCGACCTTCATCGGGCTGGGCGTGATCCGCCGGGTCTCGCGCCTGCTCCATACGCCGCTCATGTCCATCACCAACGCGATCTCCGCGATCGCGGTGGTCGGGTCCATTATCGTGACCGGCGCCGATTATCCGCCTCATATCCGCCTGCTCGGCGCGATCGCCCTATTCGCATCGATGACCAACATCGTGAGCGGATTCCTGATCACCGACCGAATGCTCAAGATGTTCAAGACCGACCGGAAGCCGGGCGCCGGAGAGCAGAAATGAGCCCCGGGATCGTCCAGTTCGCCTACATCCTGGCGACGGCGCTATTCATCTTCGCGCTCCACTGGATGAACGACCCCAGGACCGCACGCCAGGGCGTGATGGCCGGGGTCGTGGCGATGACCATCGCGATCGTAGTCACGTGGGCGCAGCCGGAGGTCATCCATCACGGCTGGATCGTCCTCGCGATCGTGGCGGGTTTCGTGGTCGGCATCCCGTTGGCTCGCGTGCCGCTCACAGCGGTCCCCCAACGAACCGCGCTGTCGCACGCCTTCGGCGGCCTCGCCGCCGGGCTGGTGGGAACCGCGAAGTACTACCTCTGGCTCAGCGAGGGACCCGAGAATCTCACGGCGTTCCGCATGATCGCGATCATCGCCGAGATCATCCTTGGCTACCTCACGTTCACCGGCAGCCTCATGGCCGCAGGAAAGCTTCAGGAGGTGAAGTGGGTCCCCCAGCGGCCGGTGACCTATCCGGGCCAGAACTTCACCAACTTGGGCCTGTTTCTCATCGCGGCCGGTTTGGGGATCGCTCTGATTCTCCATCCGACCGCAGACTGGGCGCCCAAGCTCTTCCCCGTCATCATCGGCCTGGCGCTCCTGTTCGGCGTGCTCCTGATCATTCCCATCGGCGGCGCCGACATGCCGACCGTGATCGCGATCCTCAATTCGTACGCCGGCTTGTCCGCGGTCGCGATGGGGTTCGTGCTGGACAACAAGCTGCTGATCACCGCCGGTGCGCTGGACGGCTCGAGCGGCCTCATCCTCGCGATCATCATGTGCAAGGCGATGAACCGCTCATTTACCAACGTGCTGTTCGGCGCGTTCGGGCAGGTCCAGCAGATCACGGCCGGCGGCGACCATAAGGTCTACAAGGCGGAAACCATCGAGGGCGCCGGCCAGGTGATGGAGCAGGCGAACCAGGTGGTCATCATCCCGGGCTACGGCATGGCGGTCGCACAGGCGCAGCACAAGGTGCGCGAGCTGTATGACCAGCTCAAGAAGCGGGGCATCACCGTCAAATTCGCGATCCATCCGGTCGCCGGACGCATGCCCGGGCACATGAACGTCCTGCTCGCCGAGGCCGACATCCCATACACCGACCTGGTCGAGATGGACGAGATCAACCCGGATATGCCGCAGGTCGACGTGGCGCTGGTGGTGGGAGCGAACGACGTGGTGAATCCCGCCGCGCGCTCGGAGAAGTCGAGCCCGATCTACGGCATGCCGATCATCGACGCCGATCGCGCGCGCACGGTGTTTGCCATCAAGCGCAGCAAGAACCCGGGCTTCGCCGGTATCGACAACGAGCTCTACTTCTCCGACAAAACCTGGATGCTGTTCGGGGACGCCAAGAACGTGATCGGTGAGCTGGTGAAGATGCTGGGAGGCGGTTCCGGGCTGCACTGATCGCAGCAGCGGCATCGGGCCGACGTTGCACTTTATGCGTCCCGCGGTATATCCTCCGCGACACCATGCCGCCAGCGAGACACGCCCCGCACGTCCACAAGTTCGGCGGGGCCTCCCTGGCCGACGCTGCCGCGATCGGCCAGGCTGTTGCTATCGTCCGCAGTCATCGCGCCGAGCCCATTATCGTCGTGGTATCGGCGATGGCGGGTGTTACCGACCAGCTACTGGCCGTCGCACAACACGCCGTTCGGGGCGAGTCTGCGCGAGTCGCGGAGTTGGTGGACGGTCTGCGCGCGAGACACCTGCAGGCGGCCCGGGCAACCCTTCCCGCCGGCGCCGTACGGACCGCCCTCACCGAGCACATCTCCCAGCAATTCGCCGAGCTCGCCGCATTGGCTGCCGGTCTCGGCCTGCTGCGGGATCTTACGCCCCGCACCAGTGACGTGATCGTGGCCCGGGGCGAGCGCATGAGCGCCCGCCTGGTGACTGCCGCGCTGACCGCCCATCGCGTTCGTGCCCACTATATCGACGCAACCGCCGTGGTTCGGACTGACGCGCACTTCGGTCATGCGTCGCCCGACTACGAACGGACCGACCGCGCGGCCCGGCGGGCGCTCCGCGCGCTGCTCGCGCGGGGCGAGGTCCCAGTGGTGCCCGGTTTTCTCGGCGCGTCACCGGACGGCGACCTGACGACGCTCGGCCGGGGCGGCTCCGATCTCACCGCGACGCTGCTTGCCCGGGCCCTGGGCGCAGGACGGGTCTCGCTCTGGAAAGACGTGCCAGGCCTCCTCACTGCCGACCCCAAGGTGGTGCCCGACGCACGGGTGATTCCGGCGCTGCACAGCCGGGAGGCCGCCGAGCTGGCGTACTACGGGGCGAGAGTGCTCCACCCGCGCACGCTGATTCCGCTCGCTGGCCGCAGGATTCCCCTTTTCGTGCGACCATTCAGCGACCCGGCCTCTTCAGGGACCGAGATCTCCGATCGGGTCGCCGCGACCCGACTGCCGGTGAAGGCGCTCTCGGCGGCCACCCATCAAGCGCTGGTAACGGTGGCCGGCAACGGCATGCTCGGCGTTCCCGGCATCGCGGCGCGCACCTTCGCCGCGCTCCAGCGGCGCCGGCTTTCGGTCTCGCTCATCTCACAGGCGTCGTCCGAGCACTCTATCTGCTTCAGCGTGCCGGACGCCGCCGCGCGAGATGCCCGTCAGGCGCTGGCGCAGGAGTTCAGCGAGGAGATCGAACGGCGGGAGATCGACGGTGTAGAGGTCCGCCACGGAGTCGCGACCATCGCCGTGGTGGGACTCGGGATGGCCGGCACGCCGGGCGTCGCCGCCGGGGTCTTCTCGGCTCTTTCCGCCGGTGGGATCAACGTCGTGGCGATTGCGCAGGGCTCGAGCGAGCTCAACATCTCCGTCGTCGTGGACGGCGACCGCGCGGCCGACGCGCAGCGGCGCATCCACGCCGCGTTCCAGCTGGCCCGCATCGGCGGAGGAACGGTCACCCGGCCGGAGCGGGTGGAAGTTGTTCTCCTCGGATTCGGTCAAATCGGGCGAATGCTCGCCGGGCTGCTCGCGCGGGTTCGCCGGCCAGGACTCGCGCTGCGGGTGGTCGGGATCATCGATCGGAGCGGCTTCGTGTTCGAGCATCGAGGCCTCGACAACGGGCGCCTCGCCGGGCTCGTCGCCGCCAAGGAGCGAGGCCGCCCGCTGTCAGGCGCGCCGGGAGGACGCGCGGCTACGGCGGAAGACGCGGTCGGCTTCATCGCGGGCCACGCCCTCCGGCGTCCGATCCTGGTAGATCTCACCGCCACGCACACGGGCAAGCTGCTGGAACAGGCCCTCGCGTGTGGAATGGACCTGGTGCTGTCCAACAAGGTGCCGCTCGCGGGCACGTGGACCGAGAGCATGCGACTGCACGAGCTCGCGCGCGCTTACGGGCGGCGGATCCGGCACGAGACCACCGTCGGCGCCGGGCTTCCGGTGATCGATACGTACTACAAGCTGATCGAGTCGGGCGACCGGGTTGAGCGCGTCGACGGATGCCTCTCGGGAACGATCGGTTTTCTACTGACCGAGGTCGAGCGTGGCCGCAAGTTCTCGGACTCGGTCCGCACCGCAATGAAGAACGGCTATACGGAGCCCGATCCTCGTGACGACTTGTCCGGGATCGACGTCGGACGAAAAGCCCTCATTCTCGGTCGCTTGCTCGGCTTCGCCGGCGAGCTCTTGCCGCGGCACATCGAGTCCCTGGTGCCCAAGGCGA
>Ga0105239_10005652_pt1 | contig 14612 bp, 18 predicted proteins | sample KBSC44metaG_FD_92761 | JGI IMG/M metagenome (GOLD analysis project Ga0105239, IMG submission 92761) | Corn rhizosphere microbial communities from Kellogg Biological Station, Michigan, USA - KBS C4-4 metaG | ecosystem: Host-associated > Plants > Roots > Rhizosphere > Soil | place: Michigan, USA... | reverse complement strand
CCGGGGTGGACGCCTGGTCCTCGAGGACATCGACTTCGGCGGAGCGTTCTCCTATCCGCCTAACCCGGCGTACGACCGACAGTGTGATCTGTTCAGGGCCGTCGTCGCGCGCCGAGGAGGTGACGCCATGCTGGGCCCGCAGCTGGTTGGCATGTGCCGCGACGCCGGCCTGGAGGAGATTCACGTGCGCATCGTCCACCCGGTCCACACCGGACGCGAGCCGGCAAAAGCGATGTCCCTGAGCACGCTCGAGAACATTGCCGATGCGGTCGTCGGCGAGGGGTTAGCCACCGCGGCTGATCTGGCAGACACCATCCGCGAACTGGCGAGCTTCACCGACGATCCGCAGTCCCTCATTGCGTGCCCCCGGGTGTTCCAGGTCTGGGGTCGGAGGACCAGCTGCCCCCCCGCCTGAGCCAGGAGATCCCTGGTCCGCCCACTTGCAGCTTCTGCGGCTCGATTACGTCCGACCGGTACGTGGGCGGCTACGGCAATCACATCTGTCGTGAGTGCGTCGAGTCTCCCCTGCTCGCGGAGGCTGTGCCGAGCGAGGCGGTGTGCGCGCTGTGCCACACGGAGCTGACCGATCACGATGGTCGCGCCCGCACCGCCGCTGTGGTGGTGAGCTGCAGACAGGGGCTGGTGCTGTGCAGCGATTGCCTGCGGATTGCGCGGGAGATTCTCGCGAGTTGAGGATCTACTTGCTTGCCTGTCCCCCGCGGGCGAGGTCGGGTATGTAAATGGCGGCCACCCGCGCCGCGACGTCTTCGGGACGGGAATTGTTCTCGTCCAGGTTGGTGAAGACTACGATCGTGAGCCGGTCGGCCACGTAGCGGGAAACGCTCATCGTGAACCCCTGCCAGGCCCCGCCGTGCCCGAGCAGCCGGTGCCCACTGACCGAGGTGATCCGCCAGCCGAATCCGTACGGGTAGGTCTCGCCGCTGTTGAGCTTCACCGGCGACCACATCTGATCGAAGGTGGCCCGCTTGAGCAGCCTTTCCGTGTAGAGCGCCGCATCCCATTTGGCGAGGTCGAGCACATTGGTGTACAGCGCGCCGTCCGCCGTCGTGTTAAGCGAGGGGGATACCCACTCCTGGTTCTTTAGCTGACCGTTGACGAGCCGGTACCCGCTGCTCCGGTCTGGGATGATGTCCGCTTCGCTGATAATCCTGGTGGCGGTCATGCCGAGCGGCCTGAAAATCCGCTCCTGAAGGAAGTCGCCGTAGAACTTGCCGGTCACCCGGTGAATCAACACGCCGAGCAGCACATACCCGGTGTTGCTGTAGCTGAACTTTTGGCCCGGCGCGAAGTCCGGCGGCATGGGCGCGAAGGTCCGTACCAGTTCGTCCTCGGTGTAGTCCCTCCGAAAGTCGATCACTCCCTTGCCCATGGTGCTCTCCTCGCCGCCGTAATCGGCGATGCCCGACGTATTGGTGAGGAGCTGTCGCACTGTAACGGCCTTCCAGCTGGGGGGGGCCTCCGGGAAGTATTTGGGGATGCTGTCGTCGAGGCCCACCCTGCCCTCCTCGACCAGCATCATCACGGCCGTCGCGGTGAACTGCTTTCCGACCGACCCGGTCTGGAAGACCGAGCGTGGTGTCACCGGCACGGCCAGCTCCACGTTGGCCAGGCCGTAGCCTTTCGCCTTGATGATTCGACCGCCGCGCATCACGCCGAGGCTGATGCCGGGGATCTTCTGGCGCTTGAGTTCCGCGAGAACCGCCTGATCCACTCGGGCGGAGATCGAGTCGGGGCTGCTCGACTGTGCCGGCACGCTTCCAGCCAGCAAAGTGCCGACCCACCCGACCGTTAGACCGCATCGGATGCCCCTCAGACGGGATCGGATGCGCCTGGGGGAGCCCACCGGGGCCCCAGCGATGTCGATTTTTGGTTTCATGCGGCGACTATTTACTGTTGACCGGTCGGCGTCCACGGAAGCTCAAGGAGGGACCAAGGATGAGCAGAGTACGAGTGCTGGTGGGCACACGCAAGGGTGCGTTTGTCCTCGAGTCGGACGGGAAGCGGGAGCGCTGGGACGTGTCCGGTCCCTATTTCGGGGGCTGGGAGATCTACCACCTCAAGGGGTCGCCCGCCGACCCGGACCGGGTGTACGCCTCCCAGTGCAGCGGGTGGTTCGGGCAGCTGATCCAGCGCTCGAGCGACGGCGGCAAGACCTGGGAGCCGGTGGGGAATCAGTTCACGTATGAGGGAGTGCCGGGGACGCACCAATGGTATGATGGAACGCCTCACCCGTGGGACTTCAAGCGGGTCTGGCATCTCGAGCCGTCGCTCACCGACCCGGACATCGTTCTTGCCGGGATCGAAGACGCCGCCCTTTTCCGCTCGACCGACGGCGGCACCACTTGGCAGGAGCTGGCCGGCCTTCGCGGCCACGGCTCAGGCCCGGCGTGGACGCCCGGGGCCGGCGGCATGTGTCTCCATACGATCATCCAGGATCCGCGCAACCCGAATCGCATGTTCGTTGCCATCTCGGCCGCGGGTGCGTTCCGGACCGCCGATGGCGGCAAGAGCTGGCAGCCGATCAATCGCGGCCTTCGCTCTCAACACATCCCGGACCCGACTGCTGAAGTCGGCCACTGCGTCCATCGCATCGCGATGCACCCGACCCGTCCGAACGTGCTCTTTATGCAGAAGCACTGGGACGTAATGCGGAGTGACGACAGCGGCGACTCGTGGCATGAGGTGAGCGGCAACCTGCCGACCGACTTCGGCTTCCCCATCGACGTTCATGCCCACGAGCCGGAGACGGTGTACGTCATACCGATCAAGAGCGACTCCGAGCATTACCCGCCGGATGCCAAGCTCCGGGTGTACCGGAGCCGGAGCGGAGGCAACGAGTGGGAGCCGCTCACCAAAGGCCTGCCTCAGCGTGACTGCTACGTAAACGTTCTCCGCGACGCCATGGCGACCGACTCGCTCGATGCGTGCGGGGTGTATTTCGGCACCACCGGCGGACAGGTCTACGCGTCGGCCGATGCCGGCGACAACTGGAACGCCATCGTGCGGGACCTGCCACCTGTTCTCTCGCTGGAGGTTCAGACGCTGGCATGATCCGCATAGTCCTGCCGTATCACCTGCGGACCCTGGCGCGGGTGGATGGCGAGGTTGCGGTCGCGGTAGAAGGGCCGATTACTCAACGGTCGGTGCTCGACGCTCTCGAGGCCGGCTATCCGATGTTGCGCGGCACGATTCGGGAGCACGTGACCCTTCGGCGCCGGCCTTTCGTGCGATTCTTTGCTTGCGAGCAGGACTTGTCTCACGAGCCCGCCGATGCGCTGCTGCCCGACGCCGTGGCGAAGGGCGCTGAGCCGTTCCTGGTCGTGGGAGCCACGGCCGGCGGATAGCCGGCCGGCGGGAGATAGACGTGAAATACATGCTGCTGATCTACCTGAACGAGCAGGCGCTCAGCGAGACCGAGCGGGAGCAATGTTACCGCGACTCGACGGCGCTCGCCCACGAAATCAACGCCACGGGCCGCTACCTGGCGGCAGCCCCACTCCATCCCACCGCCACCGCCACCAGCTTACGGGTCCGCGAGGGCAAGAGCCTCATCACCGACGGGCCCTTTGCCGAGACGCACGAGCAGCTGGGTGGGTACTTCCTGATCGATGCTGAGGATCTCGACGAAGCCATTGCTATCGCGGAACGCATCCCGATGGCGCGACGGGGCACCATCGAGATCCGGCCCATCATCGAGATCGCGGACCTGCCCACGCGTTAGCAAGACATGGCGAGCTCGGTACCGCGCATGTACCGCGACCTGGCGGAGTGGTGGCCGTTGGTCTCCCCGCCAGCGCACTATGTTGACGAGGCGGCGGACCTGTTGAGCCGCCTCGGTCCGCTTCCCGCCTCGCCGCTGCCGACCTTGCTCGAGCTGGGTGCGGGCGGCGGTAGCTTGGCCTTCAACCTGAAGAGTCACTTTCAGATGACGCTCACGGACCGCTCGCCCGAGATGCAGGCCGTGAGCCGGCAGGTGACCCCCGACTGCGAGCACGTCCTGGGCGACATGCGATCGCTCCGGCTCGGTCGCCAGTTCGACTTCGTACTGATCCATGACGCGATCATGTATGCGACCGAGCCTGCCGCGGTCCAGGCCGCACTGGCCACGGCCGCAGCCCACTGTCGCGTCGGCCGGACGGTAGTCGTGCTCCCCGACTTCGTACGCGAAACGTTTAGCCGGGCACCGACCACGGCGGCGAGGACGGAGGGGAAGGCCGCGGGCTCCGTTACCTCGAATGGACTTGGGACCCTGATCCGGACGACGACACCTACCTCGTGGATTACGCGTTCCTGCTCCGCGAGAGCGATGGAAGTGTCACCCTGGTTCACGACCGGCACGAGGAGGGTCTCTTCTCGAGGGCGCAATGGCTCGAGTGGTTTCGGGGGGCCGGGTTGCCGGCCAAGAGCGCGATGGACCGGTGGGAACGGGAGATCTTCATCGCGACTCGGGAGCCATAGAACCCGGAAACCGGAGGGCTCGTATAGTCCGGAGGACCGGTGATGGGGTTCACGCCCGGGGCGTGAGAGCAACCGCTGCAGCGCCATCTCCGATTCGCGATTTCACAGCGGTGAGGCTTCGCCCCGACCAGCTGTCGATTGAAGCCACCGTTGATCGACTAGATCTGTCGGCCGCTCGGCACCAGTAGCCGCGGCAGCTACAGAGGCCACGCAATGGCAAAGGGGGAATCCGTGTTCAAGACCACCAAGGCATTCAGCAGCTTCTCGGTCGACGATCTTGGCCGGGCCAGGAAGTTTTACGGCGACACCCTGGGCCTCGAGATCGAGGAATCACCGGAGGGGCTCGAGCTGAACATCGGGGATGGGAGCCACGTTTTCGTGTACCCCAAGGGGAACCACGTTCCGGCCACCTTTACAATCCTCAATTTTCCGGTGGAGAGCGTCGAGGACGCCGTCGGAGACCTCACGCACCGCGGCGTCCGCTTCGAGGTCTATGAGAGCGGTGAACTCAAGACCGACAAGCGCGGCATCTTCACCGATAGCGCGGGGCCGAAGATCGCCTGGTTCAAGGATCCGGCCGGCAACTTTCTGTCGGTGCTCGAACCCAACCGGTAAGAGGCGTGACCGCAGGAGCCAACGGAACGTCGATCCTGTGGCAGAGGCTGGACCTTCCGGGATACGACTCCGCCGTGCTCGACGTGGAAACGGCCGGTGCCGCGATTCGGGGCATGGCCGTTTTCCACGATGCGGAAGGCCCGACGGCACTGAATTACACGGTCCGGTGCAACCGCGACTGGCACACCACCGAGTCGTACATTCGCGGGTGGGCCGGCTCACACATGGTCGAGATACTGATCCATCGAGATCGCGACGGCCGCTGGACCCTGAACGGCGCAGGCTGTCCGGCAGTAGCAGCCTGTGTGGACCTTGATCTCAGCTTCACGCCCGCGACCAACTTTCTCCCGCTGCGGCGACTGGCCCTCGCAATCGGCGACATGGCCGAGGTCCGGTCGGCCTGGCTCAACTGGCCGGCGGGGACGCTGTCGCCACTGCTCCAACGGTACCGGCGGGACACGCGCGCAGAATACTCTTACGAGGCAGACCTCCCCGACGCGACCCGATTCGCCGCAGTGCTGCAGGTTGCTCCATCCGGGTGGGTGTTGGACTACGGGGGTCTCTGGCGGGCTCGGAACGGCGCCTGATCGCGCTTGACGGGCCGGACCGGGGACTGTAACTCAGCACGGGTCCCGTCCTCCACCGTTTCACCCCACCTGATGACCGACGCAACTCAGATTCGCCGGTATCTCGCCCTCGCCCTTCTATTCATTGCGGGGCTAGGCGTGGGCGTCTTTATCGCGCGAAAATCGTACGGCCGGCTCGGCGGCTGGGGCCTCACCGGCCGGACCCGGATTGACCAGGCGGCCATCATCGACCGGCTTCAATCGGCGTCGGATCTGGTTACGACGGAGGTTGCGTTACGCGACGTCGTCAGCTACGAGAACACCCGCCTGGGCTCTACCAAGCGAGCGCTCGTCGTGGTGACCGGGAAAGCGTTGGTCGGCTTCGATCTGGGCCGTGAGGCCCAGGCAAAAGTGGATCATTCCAGCAAGATCATCGAGATCACCCTGCCCCACCCGAGCCTGGTCAGCGTAGACGTGCTCCAGCTCAAGACCTACGACGAAACCCGCGGGCTGTGGAATCCGTTTCACCCTTCCGATCGGGATACCATCTACCAGCTAGCCCGCGAGCAGCTGAAGTCGGCCGCTCAGGAGCTCGAGGTGCGCCGCCACGCCGAATCCGGGGCCAAGGCTGTGCTCTCGGCGCTCTTTGCTTCCTCGGGCTACACCGTCAGAGTCGAGTTTGTGCCGGTCATGAGCCCGGAGGCCCAATAGCGGGCCTCAAGCCGCCCGAGCGGAGCGAGTCTTCGCGGCGATACTGCGGGCCACGTGCTCCGCATCCCTCCCCACGCCGTGGATCATCGTGGACGACATGGCATAGAGAAAATGCAGGCCGACGAAGTAGAGGCCCGGCTCGGCGGAGACTACACCGCGCCGCTGCCTAGGCTCGCCATCGTTTCCGAACACCGGCAAGTCGATCCACGAAAAGCCCGGGTGGTATCCGGTGCACCAGATCACATTGGCTACGTCCACCGTGCTGTCGTCGGCGAGCAGAGGCATCCCGTTTCGAACTCCCACGGTTCGGGGCACGCGCACGACGCCGGCAGCCGCGAGATCCTCAGGCTTGACCCGGATCAGCGGCGCCCCCTGACCGATGATCTTGGGCCGCAGCTTCCGCCCCATCGGCGTGTCCGTGGTGAGCACCCGATGAAACACGAACCGAAGCACCAGGCGCGACAGACCCATTCGCGCGGCACGCCCATCGATTCGGAACGGGACGTATCCCACGTCCCGCCCGGACAGCCAGGTGGGAAGACCGGCCCGAGCCGTCTCGAGCGCAATCTCAGAACCGGAGTTGCCCGCGCCCACGATTAGAACAGGGCCGTCATCGAGCTGCGACAGGTTCCGGTAGTCGCTCGAATGCAGCTGGACGATCCGCTGGTCGAGCTCGTGCGCGAACGACGGGATCGAGCGCCGCTGATACGTTGCCATCGCCACGACCACTTGCCTGGCCTCGAAGCGGTGATCGCCGGCGGTCACGACGTACCTGTCCCCTTCCCTGCTCAGTCGGTCCACCGCGACCCCCGTCCGCACGGGGAGCGCGAAATGGGCTGCGTACGACTCAAGGTAGTCCGCCATCTGGTTCTTGGATGGGAAGACATTCCCCCCGGCAGGAAATGGCATACCGGGAATACCGTCGAATCGGGCAGGAGTGAACAGCCGCAGGGAGTCCCAGCGACTCCGCCACGAATCGCCAATCCGCTCGTTCGCTTCCAGAATGAGAAACGGGAGGCCCAGTTGAGCCAGATGGTAGCCAACCGAAAGACCGGCCTGTCCCCCGCCAATGACCAATGTTTCAACTCTCTCCGCTTCGCGCAAACCGCTCATCGTTGCCTCGACCGTTGACTATTGGAACCGCCAATCATCCGGGCGACATCATACGGTGGTAGGCCGGTGGCCGCATCGGACGAAGCATCCACCCGTGCCGGCGCCGGGCATGGGTAGTTCTATGTACGGGCCTAGACGAGACGGTTCTGGAAGGCGTACGCGGTGGCAGCCGCGCGGCTGGAGATGCCGAGTTTGGTGAAGATGTTGCTCACGTGGCGGGCAACGGTTTTTTCGCTGATGGCAAGAGTTTCGGCAATGGCGCGGTTCGTCTTCCCGGTCGCAACCAGGCAGAGCACCTGCCGCTCTCGTGCCGTGAGGTGTTCTGCAGCTGTTGGCGCGATGGTGCGAGCCAGATCCCTGACCAGGGCGACGTCCGGGGCGGCGCCCAGGTCTTCGAATGCGTGGCGCGCAGCGTCCAACTCCATCTCCGCTGTGTCGGTATCGCCCAGGTCGCGGCAGGCAAGCCCCACCAATACGCGCACGCGGGCCGCGTCGTAAGGCGCCTCCAGCTCGCGCCAGCCTTTCCAGGCACGTCGGAACGCTGTGAGCGCGCTCCGAGGGTCGCCCTCCGCACGCAGCACCGAGCCGGTGGCCTGGTTCGATACCGCGTGAAGCAACGGCGCATCGAGCTCGGTCGCGATCCGGGCAAGCTCGTCTGCAGCATTCCGGGCGGCCGCCACGTCGCCGACCGCCAGCATGATCTCGACGTAGGCGCCCAGCAGCCGCGATCGCGTCCGGCGCTCCGACGTCTCATCGAGGGCTCGGCAGATCGCGGTGCGAGCCGCTTCGACCTGCCCCCGCGCCAGTCGCAGCTGAGCAAGGCCGGGCTGCGGCTCTCGGCCCCAGTGGCTCGCCTGGCGATAGGCCTCTTCCGCACCCGCAAACTCGCCTCGCAGGCGGTGAAGCTCTCCCACGCGATAGAACGCGGCGCCGAGCGCTCGCTGGGCCGGGGGCCGCGAGAGCCACTCACAGGCCCGCTCCGCTTCCTCGATGGCATCCGGCCAGGCACCGTGGAGCTGCATGATTTCGGCGCGGCGGACCAGGCAGAGGCCGCGATATGGCACCAGGTCGTCCTGCGATTCGCACCAAACGCTCAGCGCGCTGGTCCACTCCTGCGCCCGACGCAGATCGAAGATTTCGTGGCAGGCCTCGATGACGCTGCAGTAGATGTCCCCCACGACCAGCTGAGACAACTCGCCGGCCGTCACCGCCACCATGACCTCGTCGAGCAGAGCGACACCCCGGGCTGTGTCCCCCAGCTGGATCAGGGCCCGACCCTGCCCCTGACGCGCCAGCGCCGCAAGGTTTCGATCTGCGTGACGCTCGGCGAGCCTGCCGGCATCCGCAAACGTCGAGTACGCGCTGGCGGAGTCGCCCCCGAAGACGAACTGCAGGCCCACGGGAAGGAGCAGATAACCCTGCTCCACGCAATCCGGCTCGCTCTCGAGCAGCCGGCGCCCTCTACCGATCCAACCGCCGCCGCGGGCCTTCTCCCCTGCGAGCAGCAGCCGGACGGCGAGCCACGACGCACAACGGGCGGCCCGGCGCGCATCGCCGCGGGCGAGGAACTCCTGATGGGCCCGAGCCCAGAGCTCAGCGCTGTCGCTGTCGCGACCGAGGAGATGGGCAGCGACGGCCATCCGCTCCACCTCCTCCGGGTCGAGGCGCCCCTCCTGATCGGCTGCCGAGAGCTGCGCGTACACGTCCCCCCAGCCTTGTCGCCGCAGTGGGTCCTGGCTCTGTTCCAGTAGATCGGACTTCGTCACGACGCCCCCTTACGAGACGTATCGAAAATAGCGACAATGCGCTGTCCGGCAGGACCGCTTCTCGATACCTTGTTTCTCGAAGGAGGAACGGATGTCTTCAGACATGCCAATCAGCCAGGTCGTGATTGCTGTCAGCGCCATCGGCCTGGCGGGGTGCCATGCTGCGCAGCCTGCCAAAGCCGGACGAGGGGCTGGCATCAGACCGGTATTCAGCCAAGCCCTTCCCCATATGAACGGCGACCACCTCAAGACGGTCGGAGTCGAGGTGTCGTATGCGCCGGGCGCGTCCTCTGTCCCTCACAGCCATCCCTGCGCCGTGACCGGGTACGTCCTTCAGGGAGCAATCCGGACGCAGGTGCGAGGCGAGCCGGAAGCCGTCTACCAACCAGGTCAAAGCTTCTACGAGCCGCCCAACGGCGTGCACCAGGTCTCGGCCAATGCCAGCAGCACCGAGCCGGCGCGGCTCTTGGCCGTGTTCACCTGCGATTCTGACGCGCCGCTCACCGCTCCGGTCGCCGACAGCGGGCAGACCGGGCCCCGATAATCCGGCGTCGCCTCGCGCAGCGCCTGGGGCTGACGAGGTCGTCGGGGTCGCCATATCTTTTGGCCCGTGGAACTGGTCGAGTCCCGCACCATTCCGTTCGCCCTGGTCGAGGAGGCGCGCCGGCACGTCTATGACGCTGCCGTGCGAACGCCGCTGGTTCGCCTCCAATACGCCCACGCCCCCGCCGAGATCTACCTGAAACTGGAAAACCTCCAGCCCATTGGATCCTTCAAGATCCGGGGAGCGTACAACGCCGTTCGCACGCTGCCGGCGGACGTACGCGCCCAAGGCGTCTGGACAGTGAGCGCCGGCAATGCGGCTCAGGGCGTCGCCCTGGCCGCTCAGCGTGTGGGAGTGCCGTGTCGGGTGCTGGTGATCGAGACCGCGCCGGCGGCGAAGCTCGATGCGATTCGCCGCCTGGGCGCCGAGATCGTGCCGGCTTCCTACGACGACTGCTGGAAGGCACTGGGCGAGCGCGCCCATCCCGCAATGACCGGCGCCTTCGTGCACCCCTTCGAGGACGACGCGTTCATCGCAGGCAATGCGACCGCCGGAATCGAGATTCTGGAGGACCTCCCCGACGTCGACGCAGTGGTCGCAGCCTTCGGCGGCGGGGGTCTTTCCTGCGGGATTGCCTCCGTGATGCATCTCCGCAATCCACGGGTTCGAGTATTCGCGGCCGAGCCTGAGACGGCGGCCCCGCTGGCGCGCTCATTCGAGGCGGGATCACCACAGAAGTTTCCGGATTGGAAGGCAAGCTGGGTGGACGGCTGCGGAGGCAAGAGCGTGTTCCCTCGCATGTGGGCCCTCGCGCAACATGTGCTGGAGGGCTCGGTGGTGTGTTCGCTGGAAGAAATCCGGCGGGCAATGAAGCTGGTGGCGGAGCGCAATCACGTTATCGCCGAGGGTGCCGGCGCCTGCGCGGTGGCCGCGGCGCTCAGCGGCAGGTGCGGAACGGGCAAGGTCGTTGCCGTGGTGAGCGGCGGCAACATCGATCTGGATCGCTTCCGGGAGCTGATCGCCAACTGAGCGCCGGGCTCAGCGGCTCGGCTAGGCTGCTCCGTTGCGAGAGGCGGCTGAGTGGGTCGCCCTCACGGGCGTAAGCAGGGGCCTAGCGTCCTCGACGGCGGCCTCCTGTTCCAAGACCCGATCGACTCCGGTCGCCGTGATCGCGAGCATGCCGCTCTCCAGGCGCTGGATCCAGCTGTTTTCCTTGAGGTACCAGATGTGGAACTTCATGTGCTGCTCGGGGCAGCCGAGAAGGCGCTCGAGATCCAGCATGCCCACTCCCGGTTGATCCGGGTCATTCCGACGCGCTGTGTATAGAAGCGAGAGCACAGCGTCGCGTAGACGCCGGTCGGCCGCCACGTCGTTGGTCGCGCTCGTCTGGTCGAAGATTCGCCACCGAGCTTCGCGCCGCTCCTCGTAGCGGGCATCATACTCCGCCCGCCGTATGGGGTTGGATAGAACGCGAAACGCTTCCATGAGCTGCTTGAACCGGTCAGCGTCGCCGCTCTCGTGATTGTCGGGATGGAAGCGCTTCGCCAGAAGGCGAAAGACCCGCTGGATAGTCGCCTGATCCGCTCGGGGAGAGAGCTGAAGGATCTCGTAATGGTCGGTCGCGTCGGGCACGGCCATGGCGTCGTCGCTCTCGATATGGTCAGGAAGGACGGCGGCCCGATTCTCAAGGAGCGTGCCATGCGTTACGTCTTGTTCGCAGGAGCACAGGGGCTGCACGCTGGAGCAGCGGAATCGATCGGCGCCGGGCCCGAGCGCTGCGGATCTGCCCCTCGACGCAGTGCTAAGTGATGACGGCGCACGCAGCTACCCCGAGCCTCCGGGAGGCCCGCCGGCGAGGAAGGGTTCAAGGGCTGTGCAACTGAGGAGTGCTTCGCGGTCGAATGTTGATAACGCACCTGCACGCATGTGCGGCTGGCTCGCCACACGCACCGATCGGTTTCCGCGCCGGCTCGACACCACGCGGAGCCTGTCAACCCCTTGGCAAGGACATCCTCATGCGAACGATCCCGGCCCTGTGCGCGATCGCGGTCGCGATCACGGCTCTCGCGCCGCCAGCTATTGCTCAGATGCCACCCGCCGATCCCGCCGACGTAGGAACCATCGAGGGCATCGTCAACGCCTACTACGACGTGATCAACGGGCCGCCGGGCGCGCCGCGGCAATGGCGCCGGGACAGTACCCTTTACATGGCGGCGGCGACATTTGTGGCGATGAGCGAGCGTGACGGCAAGCCGGTCGCCCGGATGATGACACCGGAGGAGTTTCGCCGTAGCACCAACGCCGAGTTCGTGAAGGACGGATTCTTCGAGATCGAGATCGGCCACCGGATCGAGCGGTTCGGCGACGTGGCGCAAGTTCGCAGCGTCTACGAGACCCGCCACGTCGCCGATGGTCCGTTGCTCGGACGGGGCGTGAACTATCTGATGCTCTACTGGGATGGTGTGCGTTGGTGGATTACCGGCGCGGTGTGGGATGACGAGCGGCCGGGGACCAAGCTGCCCGCCTCGTGGGTCGGAACCAAAGAGCGGGTGCCCTAGAGCCTCCTTCCAGAACCTCACGGGACTCACATGCCCGAGACAACCGATGCCCTGGTCCGCGCTTTGTCGCGCCTGCTGGCCGATGCACTGGCCCACGCTCCCGGTCTCGCCTCCGACCCCGAAGGACTGGCCAGACGGATCTCCCCCGGGCTCGAGCGGAAGCTGGGCCTCGCGGATCTCGACATCACAGCGAGCCCGGGACGGGGAGGAGCCGAGCGAGCCGTCTCAGAACCGGCGTCGCCGCGAGAGCTCTTGCTCGCCGTGGTCGCACAGCACCCCGCAGGACGATCGCCGGGGCTCCCGCCGGATGCGTTGCGCGCCCTGACGGGCTTGCCGTTGGCCCTGCTGGGCGAGACCGTGAGCGCGCTGGTGCAATCGGGCGATCTCGTGCGCGACGCGTGGCTGGTGCACGTGCCGGAATCGGGCGACCTCCTGCCCCATCCGCGTCTACCTGCTGAGGACGCCTCTGGGGAAGCGGATCACTCGGAAACCGAACGGCGCGCCATCGGAGACCGCCGTCGGCTGGGAGAGCGGCGCCTGTACGAGCGGCGGCATTGAGCACCGCGATATGAGCACTGGCGACTTCGGCGGCCTGACCTTTCTCGTGACCGGCGCCAACTCTGGTATTGGCCGCGCATTGGTCGAAGCGCTTGCCGAACGGGGCGGGAGTGTCGTCCTCGCGGCGCGGTCGGAGGATCGAAGCCGGCCGGTACTGGAGGAGATTCGGCGCCGGCACCCAGGCCTCGATGCCCAATTCCTTCCGGTGGACGTGTCGGACCTCACCTCGGTCCGAAACGCCGCGGCGCAGTTTGTGTCCTCGGGCCACGGGCTGGACGTGCTGGTCAACAACGCCGGCGTCGCGGGCACTCAGAGCATCACGCCCGACGGTTTCGATCTTACCTACGCCACCAACCACATCGGCCCTTTTCTGCTCACGAACCTGCTCCTTCCAAGACTGCAGGAGGCGAAGCAGGGGCGCGTCGTCAACATCTCGAGCGTCGCGCACTTTCGGGTAAAGGAAATCGACTGGTCGGTGCTCGAGCCGCGCACTACACCGAAGCGGAGCACCTTCCCGGACTATGCCGTGACGAAGCTGATGAACGTGCTGCATGCGAAGGAATTGGCACGCCGGCTCACGGGGAGCCGGGTGACGACGTATGCGCTTCACCCGGGTGCGGTAGCCTCGAACATCTGGCGGAAGGTGCCCCAGCCGCTCCAGTGGTTCATGAAGCTGTTGATGCTCTCCAACGAAGCCGGCGCCAGGACACCGTTCTACTGCGCCACCGCACCGTAGCTGGCCACGGCGACCGGACGCTATTACGACAAGTCCCGCGAAACGGCCCCCAGTGCGTTGGCCAACAACGCAGCGATGGCCCGCGAGTTGTGGATCCGCACCGAACAGGCCGTGTCGGGCTGATCACCGCTTGGTGGCTCGCTCGATTGCCGGCTCGATCATCAACCTGGCGCAGAGCGCGCTTAGAAGCGCCAGAACGGCCGCCACCAGCATGCTGACCCGAAAGCTCTCCAGGAACGACTCCGCCAGGGCCCGAGTGAGTCTCATCCGCTCCGGGTCGGAGACACCCCCCGGCACCGTCGCTTCCGCCAGGCGGGACGCTTGCTGGCGAAGCAGGTGCCCGATACCCGGCGCCGTCCCCAGCTCGCTCAGCCGATGGTCGAGCGCGCCGCGCATCACGCTGACCGCGATCGCTCCCAACAGCGCCACCGCGAGCGCGCCGGCAAGTCGGGCCGTTGCATTGTTGATCCCGGACGCGACCCCCGCGTGGCGGTCGTCCACCGCGTCCATCACGGTCGTCGTCAGCGGCGCCACGCTCACCGCCATGCCGAGACCAAGCACGACCATCGCCGGTAGGAAGGTCGTCCAGAAGGAGCCGCCGATTCCGGGAAGGGCCAGGAGGCCGAATCCGGCCGCCACCACTATCGGACCGATCATGAGAGGCGTCCGCGAGCCATAGCGCTCGATCAGCCCGCCCGACCAGCGAGACAGCCCACCCATGATCAACGTGAACGGGAGAAAGGCCGCGCCGGCCTGAGCGGCGGAGTAACCCTGCAGCCGGATCAGATTGAACGGAAGGAAAAAGAATGCTCCGCTCAGGCCGAAATACAGCAGCAGCGTGATGAGGTTGGCGCCGGTGAACGATCGGGCCCGGAACACGGCCAGCGGCATCATGGGCGACGCTGTGCGGGACTCGAGCCAGACGAAGCCGGCAAGAACCGCGACCCCAGCCGCCACACACCCGAT
>Ga0105239_10005651_pt1 | contig 14616 bp, 5 predicted proteins | sample KBSC44metaG_FD_92761 | JGI IMG/M metagenome (GOLD analysis project Ga0105239, IMG submission 92761) | Corn rhizosphere microbial communities from Kellogg Biological Station, Michigan, USA - KBS C4-4 metaG | ecosystem: Host-associated > Plants > Roots > Rhizosphere > Soil | place: Michigan, USA... | reverse complement strand
GAGCTCGCGGGCACCGGCAACGGCTCGTGGGACGGCAGCGACGGCGTGATGACGCTCGACGGCCGCACGTTCAACGTCTACGGCACCGTCAACTACGGCGGCGGGAGCGAGCTCACCCTCGCCAACGGCGCCACCCTCGGCGTCTACGGCAACTTCGACATCGTCAGCGACGTCTCCATCAACTCCAGCGGCACCAGCTCGCTCCTCAAGATCTCGCCGAACGGCTTCTTCGGCAAGACGGGTGGCACAGGCGTCTCGAACATCTACACGCAGTCGCAGAACGATAGCGCGGTGTTCGCGGCGAGCGGCACGCTCGACTTCGCCGGCGACGGCACGCACTCGGGCTTCTTCAGCGCGAGCTCGGGCGCCACGCTCGAGTTCTCCGCCGGCAACACCGTCATTAGCTCCGCGAGCTTCATCGACGTCGCGGGCACACTGCTCTTCACCGGCGGCTCGACCGACATCAGCGCGGGCGTCAACGTCACCGGACTCCTCGAGGTCGACAACGGCAATGTGACGTTCAACTCCTTCGCGGAAGTGAACGACTTCACGATGAATGGCGGCACGCTGGTCGTGAACGACGAGCTCGAGATGTATGGGCCGGGCGTCTGGTCCGGCGGCAACATCGACGGCAGCGGCACCTTCCACGTGGCGTGCTGCGGCGCCGCGCTGATCATCGACGCGGCGAACACCGACGTCACCCTCGGCGCCGAGCTGTGGAACGAAGGCGACGTCACGTACACCGCACAGACCAACGCGCTCTACCTGCGCGGGAGCAGCGGTTTCCTCACCGAGCGCCAGCAGGCGCGCCCGAGCGTCTCGCTCACTGCCTCGGGCCTCATCACGAACAACGGCAACTTCGACATCCAGACCGATCAGCCGATCGGAATCGCGTCGATCTTCATCGGTGACGGGACCGTGGCGCCCGCAGCGGCCGCTCCGACACCGCGCCGCCGCGCCGCGCGGCACGGTGCGACGCCGGCCGGCATCATCGTCGTCCCGTTCCCGGCGATCGAGAACATGGGTACGTTCCAGAAGTCGGCCGGAAGCGGCACGACGACGATCGATCCGCAGTTCACCAACGACGGCGGAACGCTCGACGCGAAGTCGGGCGAGATGTCCTTCACCGGCAACGTCCAGCAGAACAGCGGCAACATCAACCTCGGCGGCGGCAACCTCGCGTCGCCGGACTTCGTCCTCGACGGCGGCACGGCGACCGGCGCGGGCAACCTCACCGGCGACGTCCACAACAACGACGCCAACATCTCTCCGGGCTCGTCGCCGGGCATCATCAACATCATCGGCAACCTGACGTACGCGGCCAACGGCGTGCTGACGATGGAGATCGGCGGCACGTCCGCCGGCCTCTTCGACCAGGTCAAGGTCTCGACCGGCAACGTCGCCCTCAACGGCACGCTCGATCTCTCGCTCATCAACGGCTTCGTCCCGGCGAACGGCGATACGTTCGTGCTCATCCAGACCAGCGGCGGCACGATCTCCGGCACATTCGCGACCACGAACCTGCCGACGTTCGCGGCGGGCCACGGCTCGTTCACGATCACCTACACGGCGACCCAGGTCATCGCCACGGCGGTCGTCACGCCGCTGTCGTCCGATCTCTCGCCGAGCGTCAACGGTCCGGCCAGCGTGAACGCCGGCGCCCCGCTCAGCTACACCGTCACCGTCAACAACGCCGGCGGTGATGCAACCGTCGGCACGATCACCGTCGTGAATACGCTGCCCGCCGGCGTCACCGGCGCGAGCGGCTCCGGCAGCGGCTGGTCTTGCGGCGCGCCGAGCGGCGGCACGATCACCTGCACCTCGACCACGAGCATCCCGCCGACCGGCATTTCGTCGACGCTCACGTTCAACATGACGGCGCCGGCGAACGGCGGCACGATCTCCGACTCCGCCACCGTGTCGTACGCGAACGACCCGAACGGCGCGAACAACAGCGCCACCTCCGGCACGACCACGGTCGTCTCGCAGGCGGACCTCGTCGTGACGAAGACCGGCCCGGCCGGCGTCACCGCGGGACAGAACGTCACGTACACGATCACGGTCACGAACAACGGCCCGTCCGACGCGAACAACGTGGTCGTCAGCGATCCGACGCCGGCGAACCTCTCGTTCGTCTCCAACAGCGGCGGCTGCACCGGCTCCTACCCCTGCTCGCTCGGCACGCTCACCGCCGGCCAGGTCGTGACGATCCTGTCGACGTACAGCACGTCGCCCACCTTCAGCGGCAACGTCAGCAACACCGCGAGCGCCAGCGCGACGACCGCCGATCCGAACGGCACGAACAACTCGGCCACGGCATCGACGAACGTCGGCGCGCAGGCCGATCTCGTCATGTCGAAGAGCGGTCCGGCCACGGCGAACACGGGGCAGAACATCACCTACAACATCACCGTCACGAACAACGGCCCGTCGCCGGCGACGAGCGTCGTCGTCAGCGATCCGACCCCGGTCGGCATCGCCTTCCAGTCGAACACCGGCGCGTGTACCACGACGTTCCCCTGCAGCATCGGCACGCTGAACGCCGGACAGTCGGCGACGATCAACGCGACGTACACGATCCCGGGCAACTACAGCGGCACGAGCATCTCGAACACCGCCACGGCATCGTCCGCGACGAACGATCCGAACACCGGAAACAACTCCGCGACGGCGACGACCGCGGTCGGACCGCAAACCGACCTCTCGATCACGAAGAGCGGCCCGACCACCGTGTCGCCAGGACAGAACATCGTCTACACGATCGTCGTGACGAACGGCGGCGGCACGGCCGCGCCGAACGTCACCATCGCCGACCCGACTCCGGCCGGTACGACGTTCGTCTCCAACAGCGGCGCGTGCGCCACGCCGTTCCCCTGCAACGTCGGCACGCTGAATCCGAACCAGTCGGCGACGATCACCTCGACGTTCAACGTCCCGGCCGGCTTCACCGGAACGCAGGTGACGAACACCGCCAGCGTCTCCTCCGGCATCGGTGACGCGAACACCACCAACAACGCGGCGACGGCGACCACGAACGTCGTTCCGCCGACCGGCTCCACGCCGAGCGCCGACGTGCAGATCACGAAGAGCGGCCCGGCGCAGGTCGTGAACGGCGACACGCTCAACTTCACCATCGACATCCTCAACAACGGTCCGAGCGCGGCGGCGAATGTCATCGTCAGCGATCCGCCTTCGGCCGGGCTCACCTTCGTCTCCAACGCCGGCGCCTGCACCACGCCGTTCCCCTGCTCGATCGGCAACCTTTCGGCCGGCGAAGTGCGCCGCATCGTCGCGCACTACTCGGTCACGGCCACCGCGCCGTCGACCGTGACGAACACCGCGTCCGTGACGACGTCGACCGCCGACCCGATCGGCGCGAACAACAGCAGCACGTCGACCGTGCAGGTCGTCGCGCAGAGCAACACGAACTGCCCCGGCCCCGCGCCGACTCCGATCGCACCCGCGCCCGGCGCGAACGTCCCGTCGCCGGTCACCTTCTCCTGGAACGGCGTCAACAACGCCACCGGCTACGTCCTCACCGTCATCGGCACCGGCGCACCGGTCAGCGTCACCACCGGCAGCACGACCGCGACGGTCCAACTGACGAACGGCTCGTACTTCTGGACGGTGTCCGCATCGTTCCAGGGCACCTGCCCCGCGCTCAGCTCCTCGCCGGTCTCCTTCACCGTCTGCACGCCGCCCGCAGCGCCGGTCGCGAGCGTCATCGGCGAAGCGACCTCCGGCCAGACCTACGCCGTGCAGTGGAACGGCATCGACGGCGTGACGACGTACGAGCTGCAGGAATCGACCGACGCCGCCTTCACCAATCCGACGACGACGCAGCTCAACGGCACGACGAAGTCGTTCACGAAGGTCGCGGCGAACGCGACGCCGCTCTTCTACCGCGTCCGCGGCATCGCCTGCGGCAAGACCGGCGAGTTCTCGCGCATCATCAGCATCGTCGTCGTCCCGCTGCCGAAGCCGGGCGACAACAACATCAACGTCAACACGCCGGCCGGCAGCAACCAGCCGGTCACCTTCCCCTTCCTCATCCCCGGCCTCCCGAGCAGACCGACGACCTTCGTCGTCTCCGTCGACAAGCCATGGCTCGCGGTGACGCCGACCAGCGGCGTCGTGCCGCCGGAGGGAGTGCTCGTCACGATCTCCGCCGATCCGTCCGCGCTGACCAACGGCACGTGGACCGGCACGGTGCTCATCGTCTACGGCACGCCGGTGTCGTCGTCCGATCGCGCCACGACCGAAGTCACGCTCGCCTCGACTTCGATCCCCGTCTCGATCAGCCTCGTCACGCCGGTCACCCCGGCGCCGCTGACGTCCGCCTCCGGAGCGCTCATCATTCCGTCGGCCGGTCACCTGGCGGGCGTCGCGTCGCAGTGGCAGAGCGACATCCGCATCGCCAACGTCGCTCCGATCACGCAGAAGTACCAGGTCTCGTTCAACGGCGGCACCGGCGATCCGGCGGTCCCGGTCAAGCAGACGAACGTCACGGTCGACGGCGGCGCGACGATCGCGCTCGACGACATCGTCCGCAACTGGTTCGGCATCGGCTCCCTCGGCGACTCCGCCAACGGCACGCTGCTCATCCAGCTGCTCGACAACGCCGGCAAGGTCATCACCGACAACACCATCAGCAAGTCGACCGTCGTGACGAGCCGCACCTACAACGTCGCGGCGGCCGGCACGCTCGGACAGTTCGTCCCGGCCATTCCGTTCTCGAACTTCATCGGCAACTCGTCGGCGGTCCTCAGCCTCCAGCAGATCGCCCAGACCAGCGCCTTCCACACGAACCTCGGCGTCGCCGAAGCGGCGGGCGCCGCGGTCGACCTCAACGTCAACGTCTTCGACGCGCTCGGCAAGCAGATCCTCTCGCTGCCGCTGTCGCTGAAAGCCGGCGAACAGAAGCAGATGAATTCGTTCCTCGAGCAGAACGGCGTCAGCTCGCTGTCGACCGGCCGCGTCGAGGTGAAGGTCACCGGCGGTCAGGGCCGCGTCACGGCGTACGCCTCGGTCGTCGACAACAACAGCACCGATCCGTTCCTCGTCTCACCGGTCACAATCGGTGCGACCACCGCGAATCGCTACGTCGTCGCCGGCATCGCGGATCTCAGCTCGAACATCGCCAACTGGCGCAGCGACGTCCGCATCTTCAACGGCGGATCGAGTCCGCAGACGGCGACGCTCACGTTCTATCCGAACGGCAACTCCGCGAACGCCACGACGAAGCAGGTGTCGATCGAGCCGGGTGAGGTGAAGGTGCTCGACGACATCCTCCGCTCGACCTTCGGCCTGTCGAACGTCGGCGGAACGCTGCACACGACGACCCCGGCGTCCGCGCCGCTCGTCGTCACCGCCCGCACGTTCGATCAGACCACCAAGGGCACGCTCGGCCAGTTCATGACCGCCGTGACGCCAAGCGATGCCGTCGGCGTGGGCGAGAAGCCGCTGCAGGTCCTGCAAGCCGAGGAGTCGCCGCGCTACCGCACGAACCTCGGCATCGCCGAAGTCACCGGCAAACCGGTGACCGCTGAGGTGACCATCGTGCTGCCCGACTCCCGCGTGTCGCCGCGCCTGGTCGTGCCGCTCGACGCCTTCGGCTCGATCCAAATCGCCCCGATCCGCGACCTCGGCATCGGCAACGTCTACAACGCCCGCCTCAGCGTCCGCGTCATCGACGGCGCCGGCAAAGTCACCGCCTACGGCTCGGTCATCGACCAGACGACACAGGCGCCGACGTACATCCCCGCGCAGTAACTCTTGCTATCCCAACCCCGCGCTGCGACGAGCAGCGCGGGGTTTTGGGGGGCGAGGGCCGGTAGCGCGTTGCTGCCCCCAAAATCGATGGAGGCCAGGCCACGCGGAGGAAGTGCACGCAGCGCGGGTTGGGGCAGGGAGGCTAACGCCGCTGAAATGAGAGGCCCGCTGCCACGGATTCGCCGGCGGCGAGCGCTTCATCGGTGACATCCGGCGCGCGAAGGAAGCGAACCACGCGCTCGGCCGTCTCGTTCACGTCCTGCAGAACGACGTCCGGCCCTTCGCCGTAGCCGCCTGGTCCGAAGTGGACGCCAAAGCCCTGCTCCGGCCTCCACTCGACCGCGATCGTCTGCATGCCCCGCCGAGCGTCAATCCACCAGTGGCCGGCGGCTTCCGCAGGAACATCGATGTGGACGGCGGCGTCCGGTAATGCATCCATCAGAAGATGGCGAAGCTGCTCAGCGGCGTTCATGCTCATATGTATTTCCCGTCAGCCCCTGCTTTTCGGAAGAGCACTTCGTTCGTCAGCGTAGTCACTTCGATTGCGCCGTTCGCGCCGATATACGTATTGTGCGATCGGCTTCGATACCTTGCAACGTCGGGCCTTCCTGGCACATTGCGTCTACTGTCTTCTTGTGGCGGGTACATCCGCTGATCCGTTTGCCAGGCCGAGGGATCGAACGGTATGCCGGTCAGATCATCCTCTACCGCGTTCAAGGTTGCATCCAACAACGCCTTCGCTTCGGCCGCCGAGCGTGCGGGCGGCGCCGACGCCAATCGGCGAAATACCTCGAGCAGCCGTTCGGCCTTCGGCAGCGGAGATGCCACGCGTGCATCTTAATCGGCCCCAAAAAATCGATGGAGGACAGGCCACGCGCCTGTCCTCGATCGCCGCGAACTACAGCGAGCGCAAGAACCCGCGGAGTTTCTCCTTCTCGTCGTCGCTGAGTTGGGTGAAGCGGTCGCGGGAGGCGCGGGCTTCGCCGTCGTGTTGCAGGATGGCTTGGTCCAGCGTCTGCGCGCGGCCGTCGTGCAGGTAGATGTTCGTGAAACGCAGGCCCCACAGCGGCGCGGTGCGCATGTCGCGGCCGCGGGCGGTGTTCTGCTCGATGCCGTCGCCGAGGGTGCCCATGTCGTGGAGCAGGAAGTCCGAGTACGGGTGATAGACCTTGTGATCGAGCGCGGCGATCGGGCTCGCGCCGGTGTGCAGCGTCGCCACGTGACACTCGTCGCAGCCGAGGCGCGTGAAGATCGCCTCGCCCTGATTCACGTCGGCGTTGACGACTCCGCGCGGCGGCGCAGCGAGAAAGCGCATGAAATCGGTGAGCGCGCGGACACCGTCGCCGGTGTCGTTCAGATCGGGACGCGGATTGAACGACAGCTCGGCGCAATTGCCGCGCGGGCAGTTCTCGCTCGCGAACTCGGGATTGGTGATGCCCATCTCGTTGAGATAAGCGTCGCCGGCGAACTGGAAGAGCGTCGGATTCTGTCCCTTCCATCCGTACTTGCCGACGGTGTTGCCGCCCGCTGAGATGTTCGCGACGAGCGACACGCGTCCGGCGATCCCGTCGCGCTGTCGTGAGGCCTGCAGCTGCGCAAGCGCGAAAAAGTCGGAGTCCGGCGTCGCGTCGACGTAGCCGAGGCCGAAGAGCGGCGTGGTGCGCCGCCGGGCGACGACGTTCGCGGCGGCGGGGACGACCTCGCCCTGGAACAGATGCGGCGAGCCCTCGCGCGGCCCGATGCCGTTCTGCTGGATCAGCGATCCGCCGAGGTTCGTGAGCGCGTCGAAGATGGTGCCGGTGCGCGCGCCGAAGCGCGTCACCATCCGCCGGCTCGTGCCGCCGACCGCCGGCTGATCGTGGCACTCGGCGCAGGAGCGGCCGTTGAAGACCGGGCCGAGGCCGTCCTGCGCGCGCTCGACTTCCGTGAACTCGTCGCGCCCCTCGCCGAATGCCGCGAGCTGGGCGGACGTCAAACCGGCGAGCGGTTCGCCTGCGTTCGGCTGCGTCGGACCGACCAGGCGAACCCGCTGCGCCACAGCAGGTCGAACGAATGTCAGGACAAGGAGGATGACCAATGTCTTCTGTCGCATGCGTACACAGTAGGCAGAGGACACGGGACGCACTTCATCCGTTCGAAAAACGTCTGTAAGGAATGTAAGGAGCACCGATTCCTCACGGAAATTACAGCGATTTCAGAAACTCCCTCAGCTTCGCCTTCGATCGCGCATCGAGGCCATTGAAGCGATCGCGCGCCGGGCGCGCCTCGCCGTCATGCGCCGCGATCGCGTCATCGAGCGTCTTCGCGCGGCCGTCGTGCAGATACGCCGTGAGGAATCGCAGGCCCCACAGCGGCGCGGTCCGCATCTCGTTGGCCGCGGCGTCGCCCATGACGATGCCGTCGCCGAGCGATCCCATGTCGTGCAGCAAAAAGTCGGAGTACGGATGATACGTCTTGTGATCGAGCGCGGCGACCGGACTCGAGCCGGTTCGCAGCGTCGCGACGTGACAATCGGCGCAGCCGACGCGCTCGAAGAGGTTCTCGCCATCGGACGCATCGCGCGAGGTCGCCCCACGCGGCGGCGCCGCGAGCAACTGCATGAAGTTCGTCAGCTCCTCCACGCCGTCGCCGATGTCGTTGAGTCCCGGGCGCGGGTTGAACGCGAGCTCGGCGCAGTTGCCGTTCGGGCAGTTCTCGTCCGGAAACTGCGGATTGGTGATGCCCATCTCGTTCATGTACGCGTCGCCCGCGAACTGAAAGAGCGTCGGATTCTGCGACTTCCATCCGAACTTGCCGACGGTCTTCATCCCCGCGGAGATATTCGTGACGAGCGCCGCGCGTCCGGTGACGCCGCCGCGACGCGACGACTGCATCTGCGCCATCGCGAAGAAGTCGGAGTCAGGCGTGGCGTCGACGAAGCCGAGGCCGAGGAGCGACGTCGTGCGGCGCTTGGCCGTGACGTTCGCGTCCGCGGGAACGACCTCGCCGTGGAACTCGTGGGGCGAGCCGTCAGCGGTCCCGATGCCCGTGGTCTGAATCAGCGATCCGCCGAATGCGGGGAGCGGATCGAACACGCCGTTTGTCCGTTTGCCGAAGCGCGTGACGAACTGCTCGCCGGCGCCGCCGATCGCCGGCGTGGTGTGGCATTCGCCACACGAACGTCCGTTGAAGACGGGGCCGAGGCCGTCGTCGACGTTCTCGACATCGCTGAATTCGGTGCGGCCGTCGTTGAAGGATTCCAACTGCGCGGGAGTGAGGCCGGCGAGCGGAGCGCCCGGGGCGGGAGCCGGCGCCGGAGCCGGCCCCGCGGCCGCGATCGCGGCAGCGAGGAGGATGGTGGGTAACACGAAAACCCCCTTAAAAAGCAAAAGGCGCAGCCGAAGCTACGCCGTCGTCATTGGTCTGGGACCGAACCTTCTGTTGTGCGAAGAAGGTACGCCTAAATTTTCGTCACGTCAAAATCCGGCTGCCCATGACGTCAATTTCGGAGCCTGCAGCTCGCGCGTGGCGATGCACTGGCCCGCGCGCTCGAGCGCTTGCGCGACGCGCCGCTCGGTCCCTGCAGTCGGATGCTCCTTCAGCGCGTTCGCCACCGCGTCGCGCAGCGCCGCATCGCAGATCGTCGCCACCGCCGCGATCGGCCCGCCCCGTCCGCCGCCCGTCGTCGCCTGCGGCAACTTGGCGATCATCCGATCCCAGTTGCGGATGTAGTAGTCCCACGTCTGCTGCTGCAGCGACGGGATGTCGAGCACGCCGCTCATGACGATGCCGGCGTCCTGCGTGCGCACCGCGGGCGTGAGCGACCACTCCAGCGTGCGCTCGGCGAGCTTCGGGTCTCTGAACTTCGCGATCGTGCCGCGGAGATCGCGCTGCTCCTGCGGATCGTTCGACTTCGTGTAGGCCTGCAGCAGCTTGTCGTACAGCGCCGGATCGCCGCGCACCGCCGCCAGCGTCAGCACCGTCTCCGACATCGACGGATCGACCGCCGATCGATTGCCGAGCCACCGCTTCGCGAGCTCGTTCGCTTTGTCGAGCGTGGCGCGATCGCCGCCGGTGGCGCCGAGCGTGGTGAGCACCCACGTGCGAAGGTTCGTCGTGAGTTGATCCTCGCCCGCCTTCGGCGACCAGCCGAGCTGCGTAGCCACCGGCCGCAGGTAATCGACGACCCAGGCCCGGAACTTCGCGTCGGTCTGCGGCGTCGTCAGATGCTCGCCGATGAAGTCGAACGCGGTCGTGAGCTGCTGCAGCACGCGCGGATCGCGGTCGTTGCGGAGCGCGTCGGCGAGACGCAGATAGTCGCCGACGTCGCGGCGTCCGGCGCGCGTCAGCGCCCACTCCTCGCGCAGCAGCGAGTAGCGCTCGACCGCGCTCAGCGAAGGCGAGCTCGCCATGCGCAGCACGTCGGACGGCTGATACTGCGTCAGGTAGTAGCCGCGCGCGCCGCGATTCAGATAGACGGGATCGCAGCCGCTGAAGCGAATCGTCTGCTGCTTCTCGCGCAGCAGCTCGCATTGATCGCGGAAGCAGATCGGAATCGTCCACTGCTCCGGCGACGCCTTCATGGCTACGCGCGGATCGGAGAAGAACCGCTGCTGCGTGAGCGTCGCGAGCATGTTGCCGTTCTCGCAGACGAATTTCACGGTCACCAGCGGCAAGCCCGGCTGCCGGACGAATGACGAGATCACTTCCGCCACCGGCTTCGACGACGCGCGATCCATCGCCCGCGTGAAGTCCTCGCCCGACGCGTTCGCGTACGCATTCGCGGCGATGTAGTCGTTCACGCCGGCGCGGAACGCGTCCTCGCCGATGTACGACTCGGCCATCCGCAGCACCCACGCCGTCTTGCCGTAGGCGATGGCGTCGAACATGTTCTCGATCTGCGCGGACGTCGTCGCGTCGGCACGAATCGCTCGCGTCGACTGCAGCGCATCCGTCGTCAGCGTCCCCCGAACATCCGTCACCTCGGCCGCCTCGAAGTTCCACTCCGGCTTCCACGCCTTGAGCGGCTTCGTCGACATGAACGTGGCGAAGCCCTCGTTCAGCCAGAGGTCGTTCCACCACTTCATCGTGACGAGATCGCCGAACCACTGATGCGCGATCTCGTGCGCGACCGTGCTGGCGACGCCTTTCTTGCGATCGACGGAGTCGTTGTCGCCGGCGAGCAGCGCCGTTTCGCGATAGATGATGTCGCCGGTGTTCTCCATCGCGCCTGCGGAGAAGTCGGGCACCGCGACCTGATCGAGCTTCCCGAACGGATAGCGGATGCCGTAGTAGCGGTTGTAGAAGCCGAGGATCGCCTTCGTCGCCTCGAGCGCGAAGCGGGTGTTCATGACTTTGTCGCGCGTCGCGCAGACGCGCAGCGGGATGCCTTCGGCTTCGTCTTTGAGGCAATCGAACGGGCCGACGGTGAGCGCGACGAGATACGACGACATGCGCGGGGTGGTGGCGAAGTGGAAGGTGTGTTTGCGAGGAGCCGCCGGCGCCCCACTCGGCTCCTCGGCGATGACGGCGCCGTTGGAGATGGCGAGGTCGCCTTCGTCGACGATGGCGGTGACGCTGAACGTCGCCTTCATCTCCGGCTCGTCGAACGAGGGGAAGGCGTATCGCGCCGCCGTCGCCTCGAACTGCGTCGAGGCGTATTTGCGGCCGCCGGTTTCGCCGAGGTAGAGGCCTTTGAGGTCTTTGTTGAGGATGCCGCGGTAGGCGATGCGAATCGTGGCCGGCCCGGCCTGAATCGCGTTCGGCACGGTCAGCGTCGCCATCTCCTCTTTCGGATCGACGGTGACGACGGCCTTCTGATCGTTGATGAACGTGTCGCCGAACGTGATGTCCATCGCGTTCAGCTTCACGGTCGCCGACGGCTGCGCGACGCTGACCTGGATCGTCTCCCGGCCGTCGAACGTCTCCGTCGCGAAGTCGGGCGCGAAGGTGAGGTCGTAGTGCACCGGGAAGACGGTGCGCGGGAGGCGTTGGGCGATGGCGGAGGTGGATGCGAGGAGGAGAAGAACAGCCGCGGAGAACCGAAGCTTCATCGTTTGGCCCAGTCGGTGTGGACGAATGGGGCATCCTTTCCCTGGTCGTTGCGCTGATACGTGTGCGATCCGAAGTAGTCGCGCTGCGCCTGCGTCAGGTTCTGCGGCAGGTCGGCACTGCGATACGCGTCGAAGTAGGCGAGGCTCGCGGACATTGCCGGCACCGCGAACCCGCTCGACTGCGCGATGGAAACGGCGCGGCGCCAGGCGCTCTGCGACTCGACGACGCGCGCGCTGAACTCCTCATCGAGCAGCAGATTCGGCAGCGTCGCGTTGCGCTCGTACGCGCGCATGATCGAGTCGAGGAAGCGCGCGCGGATGATGCAGCCGGCCTTCCAGATGCGCGCCATTTCGCGCATGTCGATGCTCCACTTCCACTCTTGTGAGCCCGCCTGAATGAGGGCCATGCCTTGCGCGTAGGAGCAGATTTTCGAGGCATAGAGAGCGTCGTGAACGTCCTGGATGTATTGCTTGCGATCGCGCGGCGCCGGCGAGGGCGCCGGCGCTCCACCGAGGACCTTCGCTGCGGAAACGCGCTCGTCTTTCATCGACGACAGGACGCGCGCATCGATGGCGGCGGCAATCGTCGGGATGGCCACGGCGAGGTCGAGCGCGACCTGCGCGGTCCACTTGCCGGTGCCTTTCTGCCCCGCTTTGTCGAGCACTTTGTCGACGAGCGGGCCGCCACTCTCCGGATCTTTCACCCGGAAGATGTGCGCGGTGATCTCGATCAGGAACGACTCGAGCGGGCCGCGGTTCCAGTCGTCGAAGATCTCCGCCAGCTCCTCGGCACTCGCTCCGAGCCCGCGCCGAAGCATCTCGTAAGCCTCGGCGATGAGCTGCATGTCGCCGTACTCGATGCCGTTGTGCACCATCTTGACGAAGTGGCCGGCGCCGTCGGTGCCGACATGCGTGACGCACGCGCCCGAATCGCTCTTCGCGGCGATCGCTTCGAAGATCGGCTGGACCGACTTCCACGACTCATCCGAGCCGCCCGGCATCAGCGACGGGCCGAAGCGCGCCCCTTCTTCGCCGCCGGAGACGCCGGAGCCGACGAAGTGGATGCCGGTCGGCTCGAGCTTTTTCGTCCGCTCCTGCGTGTCTTTGAACCAGGAGTTGCCGCCGTCGATGAGGATGTCGCCCGGCTCGAGAAAGGGCTTGATGGCCTCGATGGTCTGATCGACCGGCGAGCCGGCCTTGATCATCATCATGATCCGGCGCGGCCGCTCCAGCGCCTTCGCGAAATCGGCGAACGTCTTCGTGCCGGTGATCTTGCGATCGGGATTCTTCGCGACGAAGCGGTCGACCCACTCCCCCTCGAGATTCCAAACCGCGACGCGAAAGCCGTGGTCTTCGACGTTTAAAGCGAGGTTCTCGCCCATCACGCCTAGGCCGATCATTCCGAATTGCGACAGCTGCTCTGACATTTCGATACCCTCGCCAGTGACGAGTGCTGAGTGCTGAGTGCTGAGTTACACACTCAGCACTAGACTTTCGCTACAGCACTCTTCACCGTTTCCAGCAACCGCTCGAGTCCCGCGTCGACGTCGCTTCCGAGGTCGACGGAGATCGCGCGGCGGTTGCGCTTTTCCAGCGACTCGAAGTCGCCGATCGCTTGCGCGCGGCAGAGGACGCCGAAGGTGAACTTCTCGCCGGGGAGCGGGACGTCATCGCCGGCGCCGCCGGTGAGCTGCATGAAGACGCCGTTGTCGGCGCCGCCTTTGTGGAGCTGGCCGGTGGAGTGGAGGAAGCGGGGGCCGTAGCCGGTGGTCGTCGCGACGTGGAGCTCGCGCGAGATCGTCTCGCGGATCTCGGCGATCCGCTTGTCGCGCTCCGCGGTCTCGCCGACGTATTCGGTCAGCGCGACGTAATCGCCCGGCTTCACTTTCGCGAGCAGCGAGCCGACGGCGTCATCGTCCGGCCGCACTTGCGAACCGGCCTGCGTCATCTTGCCCGTCGACTTGTACTCCTCGAGGAGCCGCTTCGTGTTGTCTTTCGACTCCTGCACGTTCGGCTGATCGAATGCGTCGATGCCGAGGAGCGCGCCGGCGACGGCGGTCGCGAACTCCCAGGTGAAGAAGATCTCGCCCAGATCGAGCTCGTCCTCCATGACGATGTCGACGACCGGGTGTCCGGCGTTCGACAGCTCGCGCAGACGCGCCGTCTCGTCGCTGCCGCGCAGGCGCACGCAGACGAAGAGACGATCGTTGCCGTAGTCGCCCGCGTTCAATGCGGGCTCGCCGGCGACCGGCACGATGCCTTTGCCTTCCTTGCCCGTCGACTCCGCGATGAGCTGCTCGACCCAGAGGCCGAGCGTGTCGAGCGGCTTTGGCGTGATCAGCGTCAGCTTGTCCCGTCCCGCGGCGGCCATCGAGCCGATGACGGCGCCGAGTTGCGCCGGGGGATTCTTCTTGATCACCGGGACCCGCGCGACGTGTGCGGCGTGGGTGGCGCGATCGAGCAGCGTGACGATGTCGACGCCGCTCAGTGCCGCCGGGAGCATCCCGAAGTACGACAGCGCGGAGTAGCGGCCGCCGATGTTCGCCATGTTGATGAAAGTGCGGCGGAATTTGTCGCGCGCGGCGTCGCGGCCGAGCTGCGTGTCTGGATCGGTGATGGCGATGAAGCTCTCGCCCGCTTTGTCGCCTTTGACCGACTTCACGCGGTCGTAGAAGTAGCGATGGAACATCATCGGCTCGGTCGTCGTGCCCGACTTCGACGCGACGATGAACAGCGTCCGATCGAGCTTGATCCGCGACTCCAGTGCCCGCACCGCCTCGGGCACAGTCGAATCGAGCGTCGATAGCGCCGG
>Ga0105239_10005648_pt1 | contig 14623 bp, 20 predicted proteins | sample KBSC44metaG_FD_92761 | JGI IMG/M metagenome (GOLD analysis project Ga0105239, IMG submission 92761) | Corn rhizosphere microbial communities from Kellogg Biological Station, Michigan, USA - KBS C4-4 metaG | ecosystem: Host-associated > Plants > Roots > Rhizosphere > Soil | place: Michigan, USA... | reverse complement strand
GGTCCGTCGGCGACCCGATCGCGGTCGCCGGGATGAGGATGTCTTCGCCGAACAGCGCCGCGGCGGTCTCCGACGCGGCCGAGCCCTTCAGCGCCGCCGCCGAAGCTGCCGTGCCGATGGAGTAGTCGCCGGTCGGCGACACGTTCGAATCGATCTGCGGGATCGCGAAGCGCGAGAGCACCGGAACGAGCGTGTGTCCCGCCGGGATCTCGCCGATCTGGATCAGGTCGTTCTGCGCGATGGCGGCAGGGCGGATCGACGCGTCCGCGAGGTCGAAGACGAACGGCCAGATGAGCAACACGCCTGCGGTGTTCGCGATCGGCGCCTCGCTCTGCTTGGGGTTGGTATGCGTGGTCATGGTGATACCTCGAAGCGGAAAGGAAGGTTCGCGGTGCACGCGCGGCGCTACGGCCGCGCGTGCAGGTCAGGCCGTTACGCCTCGGGGTCGACGGCGTAGGTGTCGAGCGCGTACGAGCCGAAGTCGGCGTTCTTGAAGCGCGACTTCTTCATGCCGAGGATCGTGCCGCTCGTGATGACCACCTGGTTGCCGCGGTCTTCCGTCTCTTCGTTCCAGTCGAAACGGAGGCCCGAACCCGGCGAGCCGAATGCCATGAGCATGGCCTGGCGGCCCATGAACACGGCGCGCGCCGCAGGCTGCAACGTGTCGGCGCCCGCGTTGTTGAAGCGGATGACCGCTTCGTGGCTGTGCAGCACCGTGCCGTTGTACATGCCGAGCGCACCCGTGAAGATCGGGTTGTCGGTGCCGCGACTGTTCGCCGCCTTCTGGATGTCGATCCACTGCCCGGTGTTCGTGTTCGTGCGCAGGTCGTATTCCTGGAACGGGTGCATGACGCACACGAACCGGTCCTCGCCGTTGATCCGCATCGGACGGATGCGGACCTTGCCGTCGCTGCCGCCACCCGAGGTCTTCGCCTTGGTCTGTGCGCGGTCGAGCAGCTTCAGCGACATCTGGTCGTTGTTGCTGATGGTCGCGAAGCTGTCGGCGTCGCCGCCGTAGAGCACGTGCGCGGTGTCGGGCGACTGCAGGGAGTTGCCCGCGAAGCCGGCGTAGTCCGTGTCCTCGATGAAGTCCTCGTTGATGCCACGGGCACCGGCGAGGTAGATCATCGTGACTTCGTCGCTCCAGCGAGCCCACCACTCGCCCATCTTGCTGCGGGCGATCGCGCGCAGGTCGTGCAGCGTGCGCTTGCGGGTCATGCGGCCGCCGGCGTTGACGCCGCAACGGACCTGGTCGATCGAGACCTTGTCCGTGAACGGCTGCAGCGCCTCTTCCTTGCCGCGGATGACGTCGTCGCCGTAGGTCGGCTTCTGCTTCAGCTGGCCGAAGAGGGTGACGGTGACGGTGTCTCCGGCCTCGCTTTCGAGTTCCGTGAGCACCTGGATCGGAGTGCGGGCGTCTTCGCTCTTCGACATGAAACGCGAGCCGAAGTAGCTCTCGCGCGCCATGTCCGTGAACAGGACGGCGGACCACCGCTTGACGGCGATGGGATGGTTGATGCCGACAATGGTCTGAGCCATGGGTGTGACCTCTGAGTTGTAAGGGGTCGGCACTCATGCGCCTGGGGTGTCGTCGCGACGCTCATGCGTCGTCGATTAGGGGCCGCGGCGTAGGACCGCGCGCGGCTCTTGTTCCGGTGCTACCTGTGCCGGCGCCGCGGGTTTCTCGGTCCGGCGTTGCGGCTTGTCGAGAGACGGCGGATCGCCACCAGCTTCGTGCAGCGCGATGTCCTCGCTGCTGTCGATGCGCAGACGCGTGCGCTGACCCGTCTTGCGCTCGATCCGGACGATGGTGTTCGCGCCGATGCGGATCGAGTCGCCCGGGCCTGCGTCGAGCATCAGCGCCATTCGTCACTCGCCGCGCGTGTTGGCGCCCGGGGCGTCTCGCAGGAAAGCGTCCACCTTGTCGCGCGGCAGCCGCGCGACAGCGTCCTCGAGATCCGAGATGCCCATCTCGTCGAGCGAAGCGAAGGACGACCGACCCGGATCGATGCCGGCGGCGGCGGGCGCGTCGCGCACCGTTGTAGGCACTTTCGTCGGATCGGTCGCGCGCGCCCTGGTGGCGTCCGCGACGGCCTTGTCCGCCGCGGCGGCGCCAGTCGGCGTGTAGTTGAACGCCTCGAACGCAACGGCCTCCGCTTCCTTGAGCAGGTCCGCGGCGCTCAGCCCGGGCTTCGCCGTGTCGATCGCGATGATCGCTCGCTGCATCGCGTCGCGGCGAATCGGATTGGACATGAACGCGGCGTTCTGCTTCTCCCACGCGAGCGCGGCAGCGTTGAAATCCGACGTTGCGGCCGCCGCGGTGCGTGCCTGGCGGTCTTCCCAGACCGCCAGCTTGGCGCCGAACGTGGCCCGGTCGTTCGCGAGTGCCTCGAGCTCGTCGCTGATCTTGTCGAGCGCGGCGTCACGTTCGTCCTCGTCGATGGTGCCGGCCTTGAGCTGGTCCGCCAGCGCCGTCCGCCGCTCGATGATTGCCTTGCGCTCCGCGTCGAAGTCGCGCCCCGCTTCCGGCTTCGGGTCCGGCACTTCGACACGCGCCGCACCCTTGTCGTCTCCGGCTGCGGCTGCAGCGGCGCCGGCGTCGCCGGCGTCGCCCTTGGTCGCATCGGCGGCGGCATCGGTTTCGACCTTCGCTTCGTCTGCGCCCTTCGCGGCATCGCCTGCGGCACCGGCGTCGGTGTCACCGGAGCCGTGCGCGGCCAGCTCGTCGGCCGCTTTCTGCTCTTCCGGTGTGAGCTGACCGCCGTCGATCAGCAGGTCGTTCTGCTTGGTTTCCTGTTCCTTCTCCGTGCTCACGTTTCGCCTCACTGTTGGGGCGCGGGTTGCGCGCCGTTCACTTCGGGTCGGTACAGACGATCAGCTGCTGGCGCCAGCGGAAGGAGCGCGGCGGTGAGCCCTGCGGTGTCGAGCGCAGCGCGCTTTCCTTCGACGGTCGACTTGCGCGCATCCGCCTCGTGCTTGTCGGCCTGCGCGTTGTTGAGCCTGATCTTCGATGCGGTCTCGGCCGTCGCGAGGTCGCGCTGCTGTTGCTGCTCGCTGGCCTGCTGTTGGCGTGCGGCCACCATCTCGGGGGTTTCTTCGGTTCCGGGTGCCGGCTGGCCGTTCATTGCGCGAATGCGCTTCGTGAGCTCGCCCTTGTTCGGGATGTCGGTGAGGTCGACCGCGATGTCGAGCAGCTGGATGCCCATCTGCGGGTCCATGCGCCCGATCATCTCGAACAGCGTCTCGGACAACGCCATGCGCACCGTTTCGCGATAGTCCATCTGGTCAACGATGAAGTCGGCCTCGCTCGCGGTGATGTCGTTCTCCCACAGCACCTGGCCCGTCGCGGGATCGTAGGCCGGCTGGTTGATGCGCACCCACTGCAAGCCGCCGTCGGCGCCGGAGATCCTGATGACCTTTGGCAACGACATGAACTGCTCGCAGTTGGCGAGCGTCTTCGTGCCGCTCTCCTGGATCGATTCGCGGAAGTTGTCGAATAGCTGCGCGGTGTTGACGCTGCCCTGCTGCTGCTTTGCGAGGATCGCGCGACCGCTCTGGTCGCCTGTGCTCGCGCCGGTGTTCTCGCGCGTAACGCCGCTGGCCTCGTAGATGTTGGCCTTCGCCTCGGCCAGCATGTTGATCTGCGCGGCAGCGAGGTCGGTTTGCTTCTCGATCACGAAAGCATCGATCTTCCCAGACTTCAAGCGAATCTCGCCATCGGGGCGCTTTGCCTCTTCGAGGTTGCGCGCCTCGTCCGCTTCGTCCATCGAGTCGACTTCGTACTTGACGCGGTTCGTGCTGATGTCGAAGAGGATCTTCGAGCGCCGCTTGTTGTACTCGTCCGCCGAATCACGGCATGGTCGAACCATGCCGTACGGCATTCCGTCGCGGTGTCGGCGGTAGCCCCAGCACGGCGTGAACGGGTACTTGTTGTGCTTGTAAGGGCTCCGCATCACCTTCAGCAGAGCGCCCGGCGTCCAAAGCGCGACCCAGATCTCCTCGCTGACGCTGTCGACGAGGCTCACCGTGCCGTTGCCGACAGCCGCCGACATCGCCGAGTTCGAGCTGTCGTACCGCTTCCCGTTGTACTCGTCGTCGTCGCACACCATGAGCTTGGTGCCGACGGCCTTCTTGAACCACGTCTCGACCAGCAGCACGCGTGGGCGGTTGCCGCGATAGGTACCGTTGCCCCACAGCGACACCGTTCCGCTGCGACCATACGTGAGCGGGTTCACGCTCCCATAGAACATCTGCGGAAGCGTCGTCTCCAACTCGAGCATCTCCATGCCGGGGTCGAGCGTCGTGCAGGCGCGCGCTTTCAGTTGGTCCGCGCGGCCGGGGAACATCGCGACCGCGTAATCGCAGTCGGTGTACTTCACCCGGTGGAGGTAGCGGCAGTCGCGCAGGATGCGATCGCGGCTGTACGGATCCCACCACATCGCCTTCCAGTCCTGGTGGCGGTGCGTGATCGGCTCCTCGAACTTGTCGTTGTTGTAGCACTCCTCCGTCCAGCCGATGCCGACTTTCACCATGTCGGTGAACTGGTCGCTGCGCTGGAAGCCGCTACCGTTGACGTCGGAGATGAACTTCAGCACCTCCTTCTTGACCTGAGCGGCCTTGACGTCGTCTTCGAGGCGCGGCTTCACGTCCCAGTCGATGCGCGTGCGGCGCTCGGTGCCGATGACCCAGTCGCAGACCTGTTTGATGAGCGGGAACGCGAGCGGCGCTTGGCCGCGGTCGAGCAGCACCTGCGCATCTTCGGCGCGCCACGGATTGTTGTCGTAGTAGTCGGCGTCGATCAGCTGCTCTGCGCGATTCTGCGCGTGCGCGTCGCGCGCCTCGGCCCAGAACATCTCGAGCTGGGCCAGCAGCGCGCGATTCTCTTCGTTGTCGAGCGGATCGACAGAGGTCGAGGACGACGGGTTGTCCGGAGAGGCGGGGCCGAAGCCGTCGCCGGCGCTCTGGCGCCCCGTCTCGATGTATTCGGCCATCAGTGCGTGGTCCGCTTCCCGTCGATTTCGGTGAAGAACTCGAGCCCTTCCTGCGCGCAGCTTTCGAGAAACGCATCGAGCGACCGATCCTTGAACAGCTCCGGATCAGGACGGGCGTTCTTCAGGTCCTCAAGGAAGTCCAGGATCGCGTCGAGGAGGCGGAAGCAGCCGTCGCGCGTCGCGAACGCGTAAACGCGGTCAGCGATCGGCGGAATGATCGTGTGCATCGCGTCGCGCTCGGCATATGCCCAGAGGTCGCCCATCGGGACGAAGACGCCGTATTGCGGTCGGTTCACCTGATAAACGAAGAGCGCCGCTTCCCGACGTCGGCCGGTCTTGAAGTCGCCGTAGTGCAGCTCGACGACGAGGTCGCCCTTCCGCCCGATGTGCGAGTGCCGGGTGGTGCGCGCGTCTTGCCCGTCCGCGAATCGCTCGGGCACCAACAATCCTTGGCGATTCACAGGCGCGTCGCCGTGTACTGCACCCACGGATCGTCGATGCCGAATAGCGCAAGGCGCACGGCGTAGACGAGAGTCTTGTAGCGCGGCATCAAGTGGTTCTCCAGCTTCCGGCGCGGCGATCGCGGCGGCGCGAGTTGGTGACTTCGTCGTTCACGCCGTTCAGCGGGAAGCCTTGCGCGAACATCCGGAAGGCGTCGGCTCCGTTGGACGCCCAGTTGTGCAGCGGGTAGTCGTGCCACGCGCTCGTGGTCTCGTTCCACTGCTTCTGGTAGGACTCGAGTGCCGGCAGGCCACCACGGCCCTCGCCTGGCTTCATCTCGCCGCAGCGCGTGCGATCGAAGCGGCAGCGCGACAGCGCTTGCCGCACCATGTCGATGCCGTCGCCGATGTTCGGGATGCGCTCGACTAGCTCCGTCGGTTTCACGCCGAGGTTCTCGAGGACCTGCAGGCGCGTGAGGTTGCCGTTGCCGCCCCACTCGGTGTTCACGCCGTCGTGCGGCAAGTAGTGGCGACCGTAGCGGTAGCCGCGATCCTTGAGCACGCCGGCGTAGTGCGCCGCCTGCTCGCCCGAGTTTTCGTAGAAGTCGATGAAGTGGTGCCACGGCCCGATCTGTTGGTGGAACCAGATCGCAGTCGTGTCGTTCATGCCGATGTCCCAGAACGTGTTCACCGGCACACCGGGGATCACGGGCAGGTCGCAGATGCGGCCTTCCTTCTGGGCTCGGACTAGCTCCTTCGCGTAGTACGCACCCTCGACTGCCTGCTCGAACGCCTCCTCCGGCGTCGACGGGTGCTCGCGCTTCATCTTGTCGCCTTGCTCTTCGGCCTTCTTCGCGTACCACGCGCGCTGGCCGGCATCGAGCTCGATGCCGTGCTCGGCTTCGAGCTTCTCGAAGTAGGCGGCGAGTTCGGGCGGGATCGGCACGCCGTCGGGAGGCAACGTGTTGACCGGGTCCTCGTGCCAGGCGAAGAAATGGAACCGGTAGTCCATCGCGGTGAGCTTCGCCGCGCCCGCATCGACCAAGCGATTCAGCTGCATCGCCCGGGTTGTCATCGTGTAGAAGTCGCCGGTGCGCCCGTGCGCGGTCGACTCGATCGTGACGATGCAGTTCGGCGCGACCGTGTTCAGCGCGCCCGACTTCACTTCGCCAGCGCGCTGCGGGAAGAACGCGCACATCGGCCCGTATTCGGAGATGTGGAGGAATTGCAGCGTGCCGCCTCGGTGGCTGAGGCTCACCGTGATGGTCGAGTGGTTTTTGAACTCGATTTCGCCGGTGTTGTCGCGTCGAACGATCGGGCGCTCGGCCTTGATCCAGTCCGGTAGGCGGTCGTATGCGAACAGGATCTTGTTGCGGAAGACCTTCTGGGCGTCCTCCACGCGGTGCATGACGATGCCGCACGCGGTGTTGCTGCGGAACAGCGCCGTGTCCAGCGCGAGCAGCGCGGCGAGCGTCGTGAAGCCGTGCTGGCGCGACTTCAGCACCAGGTTCCTGTTGTGCAGGCTCGCGAGGTATCGCTTCTGCGCCCGATTGGGCGAGAAGCGGATCGTGTTACCCCACTTGTCCTCGATCCAGTAGAGGTTCGAGAGGCGCCAGTTTCGATCGGCTAGCAGCTTCTTCAGGCGGTCGCGCTGCGCAACCTCGGGATCAACCGCCTTCTTCGGCATGGCGCGTCGGCAGCCCGGTGTCGGCGCCGTCGATCTCGTCGAGGATTGCGCCGATCGTTCTCACGGGACCCCCGTCCTTGCCTGTGAGCTCGACTCGCTTGCGCAGAAGGCCGGCGTGCTCGGCCAGCATGCGCAGGTGCGCGTCCTGGTCGGCGGTGAGCACCTGCAGGCCGTTCTGCGTGACCTTGACGCCGCGATACAGCATCCGAGCCTCTGGGCTCAGCTCGCGCGTGTCCTTCGCGAATTCCTTGAGCTGCCCTTCGCCGAAGCACTCCGGGCAGTTCGCGTGTGGATCGCGTCGTGGGTCCCAACCGATGCCGCCCTCCTCGTCGAACTCGTCCTTCAGCTCGGCCGCGCGCTCGGCGTTCGGTTCGGCGTCGTCGATCTTCTTCTCGAACTCCTCGCGGTGCTTCTTCAGCTCCGCCGGCGTTCGCTGGTAGCGATGGTTGCGGCCGTAGCAGTACCGGCAGCAGCAGCGGCGCAGCTCGATCAGCTCGTTCGCGTCCGCCGTCGCGATCGCGCGGATGCGCGCGAGCACCTGGTCGGCGTCCAGGCCGGCGCGCGCCAGCCGCGCAGCCATCGCCTCCTCGACCTTGGCTTCGACGACCGGATCCGTCAGGAGGCGCGAGGCCTCGAACCGAGCGGACTCCGGGCTGAAGCCGGCGGCAATGGCGGCCCGCCGGCCATTGAAGTTGTTGGCGATGTACTCGATGGCGAACACGTCGATGCGCCGGTCGCGCTTCGACCGCGCCGATGTTGCGGTTTGTTGCCGAGGCTTCGCTGCCTTCGCAGGCGCCTTGCGCGCCTTCTTGGCCGGCTTCTTCTTGGTGGCCATAGGCCGTTTCGGTCACCGCCCGGAATGCGCGCGCCCGGGCTTCAGCTGTTCAAGCAGGTAGCGCTCGGTGCGTTGCCGCGGCGGTTGGCACCACCGCGGCAACGGGACAGAGCGGTCGGCGCGCCAGACTCGCTCCAGCCGGTCGAAGGCCTCGCGCGAGCGAGCGCGGTCGACCGTCGGGCACGCGAGCACCGACACGATGCGGTCAACTGGTCGGCGGAGCCGGCAGCGGCACCGGCGGACCACCGGAGCCGAGGCTCTGGTTGTTCGCGTGGATCGCATCCGCGAGCGCGTTCGCGGCCGCGTGCTCTTCCGGCGTCGGCTCGCGGTTGGCGTCGACGATGCCGTTCGCCCACGCGATCCACGGACCGATCGTCGCGTCGAACGCGGCCTTGTCGAGCGTGACGGTGCCGATGGTGTTGACCAGCTGCGTGACGAGCGCGCCGGTCTGGCCGCCGATCGAGCCGGCGAGCGAGGCGATGAGTGCGAGCAGTACCTGGATCATTGCGATTCCCCGTTCTTGGCGTTGATGAGGTCGACCTGGCTCTTCACCGGCGGCGACTCCCCGAGCTTCTTGAGCGCTTTCAGCGCGTCGTCCGCCTTCGCCTTCGCTGCGGCGTCGCCGGCGGCGGCGTCCGCGGCCTTGGCTGCGGCGTAGGCGACCTTGTCGGCGTGCAGCACCTGGTCGTTCACCGCTTTCGTCTTGCACGGGTACACCGGCGGTGTTGCGCAGGGGTCGAGGCCGAGGTACTGGCCGGCGAAGAAGCCGCCCGCGGCGTACGCGACGAGCGCGGACGTGCCGGCGTTACCGGCGGTCGTGGGCTTGTGCAGCGTGCCGCTGGTCGCGCAGCCGCCGAGCGCGAACGCGCACAGGACGATCAGCGCCACGAGGGCGCCGGTGATGCGAGCTTTCATGGAGCCTCCTACGGGCTTTGGTTGTCATCTGCCGGCGGGTCGCCGGGCAGCGTCTGCTTCAGCACGCGCGCGATGCCGGCCGCGATCGTTGCAATCGCCGTTCCGACGGCGAGCGCCTGCTTGAACCAGTCCGGGAAGAGCGCTTGCGTGGAGAGCGGAAGCGCCTGCACTGCCGATAGGCTCAGCGCGAGCGCGCCGGCGAGTGCGATGAAGCGGATCGACCAGAGCTTCCACCAGTCGTTCGCGTTCGGGATGAGCTGCGGCATGGCGAATGGCTCCTATGTGCCGCGCTGGCGCGGCATCCGTGGTCGAATCGTTACTGGCGCCATGCGGCGATCTGGCAGACGCCCGCGGGCCCGGCCGAACACTCGAGCGTCGAGTTCCGGTCGGTGAGCATCATGTTCACGTAGTAGTCCGTCGCCGGCTTGAGGTTGCAGGCCGTTGCCGGGCTGGTGCCGGCGAACTGCCAGATCACGAAGTCGGTGTCGGCGCTCGGCACGTCCTTGCGCAGGCAGCCCGGCGTCGGCAGGTACTTGGCGAAGTCACCGCACGCGCGTGAGATCGCGAACGTGACGTTCGGCGACGCGATGGCGGTCGGGTTGACGAACTTGCTCGCGAGCCGCGGGTCGACGACGTCCGGCGTGCGGAAGTGGATGCCGACGTAGTTGCCGCGCTTGAACGACAAGAACACCGGCGCGGAGCCGCCGACGCCAGGCCACGGCGTGACGGGCTCGCGCGGGTCGACCGTCCCGTGGCCCCAGACGTTGTCCCACTCGGTCAGCCAGACGACGGGCTTCGTCGCACCCTGCGCGCTGTAGCGCAGCTGGGTGGTCGTGATCCGCGTGAGCGTGCCCTGCGGCGTCTCGATCGAGGCCGGGCAGCCGACCGGAATCGGAGGGTCGAATCCGTTCGTGAAGATCGACGGCTGCTGCGCGCGAGCGCCGGCAACGGCCACGAGCGCGAGCGCGAGCAGCGCGGCGAGCAGGATCCGCATGGGAACTCCGTCAGGGTGCGGGCGCGGTGCTGGCCGAGCCGGCCTGCACGTTGCTGAAGTTGGGCTTGAGCGCCGCCTTCGCGCGCTCGTAAGCGGCGACGCGATCGGACCAGCCGTTGTGGCCGCCGTTGACGCGGCGCGTAACGCGGTCGAAGCCGCTGAGCTCGCCGACGTCGGCGAGCTCGTTGCAGCCGTGGGCTTCCCACCACCAGCACGCCGAGAGCGCCGCGTCGCGCGTGCGCTCGAGGTACTGCGGGTGCGCGATGTAGTCCTCGCCGAGCGCCTTGCTCGCGGCGGCGTAGTTCGCGCGCCCGGTGATCTGGATCAGGCCGCGTCCGCGGAACAGCGAGCCGTCGCCGGGGTGCGTGTTGCCGAGGGCGGCGCGCCCCTCGTAGCCGCGCTGATCGGGCGTCGGGCCCCAGATCTCGACGGTGTGCGCGAAGCCGCCCGACTCGTGCGTGATCGTCGCGAGGAACTGCGCCTGGCGCTCGAACGTGTTGATCGCATGGGCGGCCATTCCCTCCTGCAGGTGCGGCAGGAACATGGACAGGCGCAGCGCGCGGGCGCTCGGCGCGATCGCGAGCAGCTGTTCGATCGTCAGCATGGTCAGATGATCTGGTTCGGGCCGTCGATGTCCGTCGGCGCGCTACGCGCCTCGACGTGCTCGATGGGCACGATTTCCTTGAGGGTGCGGATGCCGCGCGCGAACCGCGCGTGGTCCACCGTTCGGTACTCGCGTCCCTGCAGGTGCAGCATCGTCGGCGCGATCGACTCGAGCACGTCGGCGATCGCGCCCATCAAGGTCGCGTCCGTCGTCGGCGGCTTCTCGAGCGCGGCGAGGCAGCGGCGCAGCAGCGCGGCGAGTTCCTTCTCGCGCGGCGTGGCGTTGCTGTTGTGTTCGGTGAGGTAGGCGGCCGTGCGTACCTGCTCGGCCAGGAGCGGCAGCTTCGGCATCAGGACTGCCGGGACGACCGCAGGTCATGCAGGCATTCGAGGACTTCGTCGAGCTTCGCGTCGGTGCGACTCATCTGCGCGTTCGTGATGGCACGCTCGGCGGCGAACCGCTCCTCGAGCAACGCCTTCACGGTGCGCATCTCGGCCGGGCGAATGTCCTGCTCCACGGAGGTCATACGTTCCTCCAGCGCCGTGAGGCGTCGGTCGGTGCGCCCCTGGTGCCCGCGCGTGAGTGTGATCTGCCAGACCTGCAGCAGGATCATGATCGTCACGCCGACGACCAGCGGCAGCACGGCGGGGTACGACGGCATGCCTCAGTTCTCCGGGTGCTCGAGCTTGCCGACGCGGTGCTTCAGGTCGTCGAGCTCGCGATCGCGGCATGCGCGCAGCTGCGCAACGCACTCGGCCCGCGCCTCCGCGCGAGCATCCGCGCTGGTGTCGTGCGAGCCGTTCTCGATGATGCGGGCGGTCGCCCAGCTCACCGAGGACACCAGCAGCGTGAGCGCGGCACCGGCGTACAGCCTCTGCAGCCAGTCGGCATTGCGGCGCGTCATCGCTTCTTCCTGCGTGTATGGCCGACGCGTGGCGTCGGGCATGTCCGGGCATCCGGCTGGGAAAGCCACGCCGCGACGTCGATCAGACCACTCACGACGCCTAGGTCGTGAGCCCCAAAGGGGCCAGCCGACCCGCACTGCCGGTGTTACTCGACGCGAGCGGCTAGGCTCGCGCGATGGTGCGCCACCTCCGGCTGGGCGCAATGTAGGTGCGCGCGCCGTCAACGGAGCGGCGCGCGCGGGCGTCTTCGCAGGACGCCGGATCGTCTTGCAGCGGACCGCGCGCTATTCGGGCAGGCGGTGCTGGCTCTGGGGAGCGTGGGACGTCTCACGACGACCAGACGATCGACCGGCACAGGGGTGGGCCGGAAACGACGAAGCCGCCTCGCGGGCGGCTTCACTTTTTCGCATCTGGATTGAATGCGGGCCGGATGTGGGGCCTACGCGAGGCGTAGAGTCAACTTCGGCACACTACGCATTCATAGCCCTACTCGGTTCCCGAAGTCAAATGCGGTTCGCATTTGCTGGATGCTGGATCAGATGCGTCGTTCACCGGCCCTGGTTCGACGCTCGCCTTCACGTTGCGTTTTGTTGGGGTACTTCCCCCCTTCGCCGCTGCGCTGCGGGCGAGTTCTTTAGCGTGTTGCAGCACTACAAGCATCCGGTCGGGTTCGTGCGACCACGGGAGTGACTCGCGAAACGCCTGCGCAATCGCCCAATCCTGCGGCTCTCCGTTGGAAACGGCTGGCGGCGTGGGGGCGGCGGCGAGCATGTGTGGCCACGCTCGCTGGAAGTAGAACGCGCCGATCCAGTCGCCGCGATCCTGTGATGCGGAAGCCGCATCAAGCATCGCCTGAGTTGGCACCTTCGGCACCAGCACGAACCCCTCCGGAACGCTCCCTCGGATCTCGCTTGCGCCGGGAGCGGTGGATTCGATGAGCACGAAACGGCCATCCTCCATTTCGGCGACGGGACGAATCCACGTACGGCCGTCCGATCCGCGGTAGATGTAGCAATCGGCCAGCGTAGCTTCGATGATGCAGCGGCCGAGCACGCGATAGGTGTGCTGCGTTTTCTTGTGCAACACGATGTCGTCGCGGGCGAACGACAGCGCGGCGGGGGGATTAGTAGCAACTGACGTTGCTCCTGCCTCCTTCGTGGATCCTTTGTCGTTGGCTTTCGCGTGCATAACACCTCCGTGGCAATCGCGCTTCATGGCAGCACCCGGTGGGGATGGGACGAAGGCACGAAAGGCCACGTTTCGCTCTCGGTTTCCACCACAAACGCGGTGTCATGCGACCTGCGCCAGCGGGCGACTGGCGGCGTCATCCCGACATACCTTGTGGTGCCGATAACACGCTCGCCGTCGATCAGCGCCTCGATCTTGGTGCCATCCGGATAGCACGCCTTGATCCGCTCGGACGCCTCCAACAGGATGCGCTGCGGTTCGTCGTTGGCGCGGAGTTCGTGGGATTCGTTGGGGGTCATGACAGCCTCCATCGCAGGTTGTTGCGCGTGCCAGGCAGGCGCTTAACGACACCGTCGCGCTCCATGCTCTTGAGTTCGATTCGCGCTGCGCGGCATGACTTCCCGATTGCCTGCGCAACATCCCAAGTGCACACGCCGACGCCAGTTGCTTCAAACTGCCGCTGCGCGCGGCTCAAGTACTCGATGATTGCGTAGCGCATCACGCACCACCCTGCTGCTGTTGGGCGGCGATGGCTGCGGGAGCCTTCGGAAGCGGCATCCAGTGCGTTGGCTCGATTGGCCAGCAGTTCGGAATGTCTTCCGCCTCTACCGCATCTTCGAACCAACCAGCCTCGACGCCTTCGGGGTCTTCCCAGTGCTCGGCGATGTAGTCGTCCGCCATCCATTGCCCGCGCATCGTGCGCCACTTACCGAATTCGTTGAATCGACCGAGCAAAAGTGTTCGGCCGTCCTTCGGCGCCGTCTCGATCGGCTGCCACGCATCCCGCGCATCCTGACCGCAGGACGGCTGTTCTGCGGTGGATCGCCTCGCCTCGCGGCAATCGTTCCATCCTGCGATGTACGCGCTCGACGAGTTCCGGAAGTCATCAGGCACGGGAGAGTCAGCCGTCAAGTACGACGGCAGCGCATCGCTCCCGGCAGGCAGGCCGCGCTCGCACACCTGTTTGAAATCGCGCAGGCGTACGTAGTAGCCCATGCCTTCATCGCCGAAGTCGATGCCGTAGACGAGCACACCGAGGCGATGCGCATGCTCGTGACCGTCGTCGCCGTTCGGGACCACAGGCAGGCCGCGCGGGAGGGCGGATTCGAGGGCGGCGCGAATTCCTGCCCTGTGTGGCTCTGGCGAATCTGGATGCGTAGCCAGCAACGCGTCATGCGCTTCGTTGTACGCATGGATCGCATTGCCGAACACCTCATCCGCTATCGGCCGCCGCTCCGGCTCGCCCAGGCCAGCAGGCCTTTCGACATGGTGCGGGCACGGTATCGGCTTCTCGTAGCAAAGCGGATCCAGCGCGCAGAGCGAGCCGACAGCATTCGGGTCCTGCTGCGCATCGTGCGCCGCCATCAGCTCCGCGTGCGTTGCAGGCTCCATGCTCAGCGGCGACTTCCCGCAGTTCGGGCAATCGCCCCAATGCGGTCCCGCGTCGCCGATCGTCACGGCCAGCTTTCCGGTGCCGCAGCAGCCGCATACCACGGTGTGCTTGGTTTCCATCGGTGGCTCCTAGGGTTCGGTGGTGAGCGTGAGCACGCCAGCGCGGCGCGGCCGTGCGAGCACGCCGTCGAGCAGGTCCTCGACGTCGACGGGGATGTCGTCCGGGGTGAGCGCGGGCTCCGCGCTGGTCCACACGAGGATCATTCCCTCGCGCACGGACACGGCGCGCACGCCGCGCGCGACGGGGTGCTCGACCGCCGCGAGCGCGAAGAGGTAGCGGACGGCGTCCTTCGCCGCGGTGTTGGCACAGGCCTCGAGGAAGGCACCGGCCGCCTTCAGCAGCCAAATGTAGACGCCGCGGCGCATGCGAGCGGCGCGCGCGGCCTGGCCGAGCTTGCGCTTGCGCGCGACGTCGGGGCCGGCGATCAGGTCGTGGAAGGCGTCGTGGAACGCGATGCGAGCGCGGTACGTGTTCGGCGCGTCGACGATGCCCGGGTGCTGTCGGTTGCCGCGCAGCGTCCGCAGCAAGCGGTTGTAGCCGAGGTGCTCGACCTTCGGGAACTCCCACGGCCGCTGGCAGGCCATCGCCATCGCCATTGCGGCGCCGAGCTT
>Ga0105239_10005647_pt1 | contig 14624 bp, 7 predicted proteins | sample KBSC44metaG_FD_92761 | JGI IMG/M metagenome (GOLD analysis project Ga0105239, IMG submission 92761) | Corn rhizosphere microbial communities from Kellogg Biological Station, Michigan, USA - KBS C4-4 metaG | ecosystem: Host-associated > Plants > Roots > Rhizosphere > Soil | place: Michigan, USA... | reverse complement strand
GTCCGGGCTGAACCGGCGTGCGGCGGATTCATCGCGAACCATATCGTCCATGTGCGCCAGGCCGTAGCGCAACGACTCGAGGAACACTTGGCCATAGGGTTCACGAACGACTTCCTTGCGTCCAGCCCAGACGGCGAACACCATGGGGAGGCCGGTCATGTTGACCCATTCCTCACCAAGATCTAACGTTTGAAGCGCTGGCGTTTCAAAGGGCAGCGTGGCGGGATCGACGCGCAGAGCCGCGTCGCCGATGAGCAGGGCAGCGTCGGCTGTGTCCAACATTTCGGGGAGATCGGCGGGGTGCGAAAAAACCTGCGGCCGGACGCCGAACTTCTCAGCGAGGATGACTTGGGACAGCATAGCGGAGGTGCGGGAGCCGGAGTCGGTGACTAAGGTCCGGATTTCCCTGAACGGAACTTTCGAGATCAGCAGAATGCTACGAACCGGACCGCGGCAGGCGATGCCAGTGCCGCGGAAATAATCAAGACCCTGGCGGGCCATCTCGATCACGGGTACTATCCCGATATCGGCTTGGCCGGATGCCAGCTGATCGGCGCATTCTGACGGCAGAGCGAAGCGAAGATCGAAGACATCGCGAAGGGCGGGTTGTGGTGAGTGCTGGAGGCCCCATACCAAAGGCACCGTATTCAGGTAGCTGACGGCGCACACGCGGGGCTTAAGAGAAGAGCGGGGAGAATCCAAGCGTTCATTTTAACATTCGCCGATTGCAGGCGCCTGTTCCAGTACGAATGGTACATGTTACGCCTTTCCCCCTGTGGTATCTTCTGTGAGAAGGGCGTCTCCCGCGTTCCGCCCTAGGTCGGAGAATCCTGAAAATGAAGCTCTTATGCCGTTTTGTGTTGGTCGCGAGCGTTCCCGTATGGGCCCAGGTATCGCCCACTATTAACGAACTTCCATCACGCGAGTTCGGGCAAGCGAGGCTTGTGAACCCGGTTACGTCGGGCGCTCCCAATCTTATAGAAGGTCGCGAACTCAACACACCGCTGGGAGTGGCCTTCGCTCCATCGGGCGGCCCCATGTATGTGGTGGACGCGAGTAACAACCGCGTTCTGGCGTGGCGCAACCCTGGGAACCTGACCAAAGGTGCGCCGGCCGACCTGGTGATCGGACAGCGGGACCTCTCCTCGAACATATCGCAAGGACCGGGCGGTTCCCCCAGAGACTTGTCCTCCGGCTTAACGCTTCCTGCCGGCGTGGCTGTCGATGCGAGTGGAAACCTCTACGTCCTGGACGATGGAAACAATCGTGTGCTGCGTTATCCCAACCCCTTCAATCAGACGACCACGCCGCTTGCGGTCGATCTGGTGATCGGGCAGAAGACGCAAAGCAGCGGAAACGTCGCCAACGAGAACAATCCCAAACCAAGCGCCAAGACGCTGTCTTTCAGCCCTAATGGTTCGTTTCAGCGAGCCGGTATCGCCTTCGACCGTCAGGGGAATCTGTGGGTAGCCGATCCCGGAAACCACCGGGTATTGCGTTTCCCGCTCAGCCAGCTGGCGGCCGGTACGATTGAGCCGGCGGCTGATCGGGTGATCGGGCAACCGGACTTCGTCTCGAACGGGGCGCCGAATTGCAGCCCCTGCCAGACCAACTTGTCCGTGTTGCTCCAGCCGCAGAGCATAGCCTTTGATGGTAATGGAGCTATGTATGTCGCCGACGGGTATGCCCGCGTCTTGTACTATCCGGATGCGAGCATTCAGACCACCGCATCGCAGGTTCTGGGTGTGGTTCCGGCTTCTACTACCGGGCAGCAGCCGAGCACTCCGAACGACTTCAGCCTGGGAAACAGTTTTCAGAACGCTCCACTGGCTGTGTTTGCCACCGGAAACGCTATCTTCGTGGCCGATGGAATCGCCAATCGTGTGGTCCGTTATACGACGCCGGCTGGATTCGTGCGGTCCGATACGGCGCCTTCACCCAAGATTGAAGGCGTAATCGGGCAGGCCGATCTCTTCAGCGGAAAGATTAACCGCGGAATGATCGAACCCGATGCCACCACATTGAATGCGCCCCTGGGAGGAGCCTTCGACGGCGCGGGTAATCTCTGGGTGGCAGACACCAATAACAATCGAGTGTTGTCCTACCCCGCGAGTGCGAGTTTCAACTACACAGCAGCGAATCTGGTGATTGGTCAGGCGGATTTTCCGTTCAATTCTTCCAATCTGATCGAAGGCCGTGAGGTATGGTTGCTGAACGGCAGCTCAGCCGGTGGAGGGATTGCGGTGGACAAGAATTCCAATCCTCCTCACCTTTACATCGCAGACACATTTAATAATCGCATTTTGGGATTCCGGGACGCGCGGGCGGTGGGAGCCGATGCGCGAACGCTGCTGACACAGAAGGCCGATCTGGTGATCGGCCAGCCCGCGGGCGATTTCTTCCGGTCCATTGTGAATTACCCCAACGGCGATTCGGATTTGCCGACGGCTATAGGACTGCTGCGGCCCGTCGGCCTGGCAGTCGACGACAGCGGAAATTTATGGGTGGCGGACTCGGGGAATGGGCGGGTGCTACGCTTTCCGGCGCCTTTCAGCGTGTCGGCAGGAACTATTCAGACTGCAGATCTGGTGCTCGGTCAAAGCAACTTCACGCAAAAGAACCAGAGCGCATCGGCCCAGAATCTGAGCACACCGTATGGCCTGGCACTCTATCCCGATGGACACCTGGCTGTGTCCGATCCGATTCTCAACCGCGTGCTGGTGTTCAAGAAGCCTTTTGCTAACGGAGAAACGGCATTCACGGTGGTGGGGCAGCAGAACTTCGGGTCGGGAGGGGCGTCCAGCAGTCTGGCCGGCCTGAACAGCCCACGCCATATTGCCACGGATACATCCGGCCGTCTCTATGTTGCCGATGCCAACAATAACCGGCTGGTAGTGTTTCGCGACACCTCAAATATTGCTCAAACCGGTCCTGCGGCGGCCTTTAATTTTCCCAATTTCGGCGGGCCCCAGGCGCTCGCTGTCAGCCAGATCAGTGGAGAAATCTGGATCACCGCGGGCAACACGATCTATCACCTGCCCGAAGTTACTAAATTTCAGAATACGAGCACGGTTCTTCAGCAGATCGGGGCGAATGGGCCTCTGGCGATCGCCCTGGACTCTTTCGAAAATCCGGTTGTGGCCGAAGGAATTAACCGGGTGGCATTCTATTTTGCCAAGCTCATCATTAGGAACGCCTTCAGCTTCACTTCAACCAGGCCGCTGACTCCGGGGATGTGGGCGCAAGCAGCGCCGCTAGGTAAGACGTTCAGCGCGCTGGACGAAGTGCATCAGGATCCGCCGTATCCTTTGACTGCGTCAGGTCTGCAAATGCTGGTGAATGGAACGCCCTCAGGGATGTATTCCGTGGAGCAAAACTCCTATATCAATTTTGTGATCCCATGGGAAGCTCCTACTCAGGGCAACGCGGAATTCCTGCTGTTTAATCCTGCCACGAAGGAGATTGTGGGTGCCGGAACTTCGCTGATGGCGGTGGCCGATCCTGCCTTCCGAACGACAAACTTCCAAGGCTGGGGACAGGTGATGGCCCTCAATCTTAACGCCGACGGCACTCCGAACGGCCTGAACGGTCCTCAAAACAAGATTGGTCGTGGGGAAATGCTGCAACTCGCGCTGACCGGACAAGGTCCGGTGGCGAATCCGCCAGCCGACGGCTTCCCGCCGTCCGGTCTGACAAAGACGGACCCCGCCAATCTTAAAGTGTTCGTAAATGGCGTGGACATTGGGCCGGCAAACGTCCTATCCTCCACGTTGGACCCGACCTATCCGGGATCGTGGACCATTAATATCAGAATTCCCGACGTTGGGGGACCGCCTCCATGCAATGCAGTCGCGATTACGGTGTCCATGCTCGACGTGTCGAGCAATTGGGGTTACGATCCGAACAACGGCTATGGCGACATCCCGCTGCAGTCGGGGTCGTCAACCTGTCCAGCAGGCGGCGAAAACGGCCGCGTCACGACGATCGCGGTTAAGTAGATCTAATCGTCGCTGTTGAAGATTCCGGAGATGATGTCCAGGCCTTTGTGCTCGTCGCCGCCAGTGCGATAAGGCGCAAGCTCGCGGCGCATTTTCTGGAGCGTGAGGCTCTGTACGATTACGCGGCCCGGACCCGTCAGGGTGGCGAGGAACAGTCCTTCGCCCCCGAATAGCGCGGTCCGGATTCCGCCCGCGAGCTGGATATCGTAATCCACCGTTTCCTCGAACGCGACGATACAGCCGGTATCGACCTGTAGCGACTCGCCCGCAGCCACTGTGAACTCGACGAAATCGCCGCCGGCATGGATGAAGACGGTGCCTGGGCCGGTAAGCTGCTCCAGGATGAATCCCTCGCCTCCGAAGAATCCAGCGCCGAGCCGCTTCACCAGTGCGATGTTGAGCTGAACGCTGGATTGCGCAACCACGAACGCGTCGCGCTGCACGAAGATGTTCTGGCCCGCTTTCAGCTCAAACGCCTGGACTCGTCCCGGATAGCTGCCCGCGAAGCCGACTTCACCTGGTATGGACGCGCGGAAGTAGGTCAAGAAAAGAGACTCGCCCATGAGCTTCCGCTTCAATGCTCCCAGGAGCTTTTCGCCGAGGGTTTCGCCGCTCATCCGAGTCTCCCAGGCTACCTGCGGCTGCTTGTAAACCATTTTTCCTGCCTCGGCGTATAGCTCCTGGCCGGGCTGCAGGCGGATGCGGATGACCTGGAGATTGTCGCCCTGTATGGTGTAGTCGAGTGGTTCAACTGTCGGCGGCTGAGAAGAGCCGCCGGGGGCGGCGTTTAATGGTGTACCGCAATTGGTGCAGAATCGTCCGCCGTCGGGAAGTTGACTGCCGCAATTTACACAAAAAGCCATGATGATGATCCCTCGTCGATAAGAGTTAGCTGAGTAAGAAGCTGTGACCTCTGGAAGGTTGCTGTACATCGAGCTTGAATTCCTTGCGGATCACTTCAGCCAGCGCAGCACCCTGCTCGAGCTCACCGTGCACTAAGAATACTTTCTTGAGACGGGGCGCTAGCGGGCGCATCCATTCGATTAGCTCGCTCTGGTCGGCGTGACCACTTAATTCGTCCAGCGAAACGACTTCGGCGCGGAGCGGCATGGGCTCGCCGAAGATAGGAACTTCGCGGTCACCGTTAAGGATCTTGCGGCCCAGTGTGTATTCAGCCTGGAATCCCGGGATAAGGATGGTATTACGGGGATCCTCGATGTTATTCCGCAAGTGATGAAGAATGCGTCCGCCTTCGCACATGCCGGAGGCGGAAAGGACCAGGAACGGACCATGCAAGCTATTGAGCGCCTTCGATTCGTTGACGTCCCGAATATAACGCAACCTGGAAAATCCGAAGGGATCGTCCCCGTCTGAAAGAAACTTTTGGGTTTGTTCGTCATAGCACTCGGGGTGCTTGCGGAAAATGTCCGTGACGTTCACGGCCAGCGGGCTATCCACGAAAATTGGAATCGACGGAATCTCCTGCGCGTCCATCAACTGGTGCAGGATCATCACCAGCTGCTGTGTGCGCCCCACCGCGAAGCAGGGAACGATGATCTTGCCGCCGCGGCGGGCGGTACGATTAACCACTTCGGCGAGCTTGGAAGCGACGTTCGCGACCGGTTTGTGGAACCGATCCCCGTAGGTACTCTCCATGATCAGGTAGTCGACCGGATCGGGCGTAATCGGATCACGAAGAATCGGCAGATGCTTGCGGCCTACGTCGCCGGAGAAGGCCAATCGTACGCCATCAGCCTCAATAACCATCGAGGTCGCGCCGAGCATGTGGCCGGCTTCGTAGGTCCGATAGCGAAATCCGGGCGCCACTTCCTTGGTTTCTCCTAGCGGGACGGAATGAAACAAGGGATTCACGTTTTCCGCGTCCTCGGGAAGATACAAAGGATCGCACTCGTGATCGTCGAGGCCCTTGGAGCGGCGATGTTCCCGGCGGCGATTGCAGAATTCGACGTCCTTCTGCTGGAGAAATGCCGAATCGGCCAGCATGGGACGGCACAGGTCGATGGTAGCGGGCGTGGAATAAATGGGTCCGCGGTACCCGTTGTGAACCAGAGTGGGAAGATTTCCACTGTGGTCGATGTGGGCGTGAGAAAGAATCACTCCGTCGATACTGGAGACCGGAAACGGGAAATGACTGTTGCGTTCAAACGCGTCGCGGCGGCGTCCCTGGTACAGACCGCAGTCGAGAAGGAATCGCTTTCCTGCCGCCTCGACGTGGTGCATAGATCCGGTAACCGTTTGGGCGGCACCCCAGAACGTGACTCTCATTCAATTACGATCCGCATTAAACTTACAATCAGGATACGATGAGACCGGCGTTTTTGTTCCTGGCGTGCGTTCCGGCGTGTCTGCTGGCGCAGAAAAAGCCCGTCACGCTCGAGATCATGGAGGAGGCCGCCCGCCTTAATCCGCAGGGTCCTGGAAATCCGGTCGCGTGGTCGCCTGATGGCAATCGGTTCCTCTATCGTCAGGGCCGGAAACTGGTGATCTACGATCCAGCCACGGCATCGTCCAAGGATCTGGCAGATACGGCCGAGATGGATGCGGCTGCCGTGCGGGCGGCGGTAGTGGAATCGCGGCCGTTTGATTGGGAGAATCGGCGTGTACGAGAAACACCGGTGCAGTGGGCCGGTGGTCAAGTACTTTATTCCGGCGGGGGAGATGTGTTCGTCATTCGGACTGACACTGGTAAGTGGACGCAGCTCACCAAGACACCGGTCGCGGAACGCGATCCTAAGATCTCACCGGATGGGAAGACGGTGGCATTTCGACGGGAGTGGGATTTGTACACTCTGGACATTGCGTCGAAGCGCGAAACGCGCTTGACCAACGGCGGCTCGGGCACGTTGCGTAACGGCGGTTTGGACTGGGTATATCCGGAAGAGCTCGATTTAGGCACGGCGTATTGGTGGTCGCCGGATTCGAAATCGATCGCCTACATGCAGTTCGATATCAGCCGCGAGCCACTTTATCCTCACGAAGATTTGCGCGGTCCGCGTTCTATCTACGAGCCTCAGCGCTACCCACAGGCTGGCGATAATAATCCGGACGTTCGAGTAGGCGTGGTGGAAGCGCGCGGCGGCAATACTCGCTGGATGGATGCGGGCAGCACTCGCGATTCTTTGATTGCGCGTGTGGGCTGGACCCCGGATTCCAGGAACGTTTACGTGGTGCGAACGAATCGTGTGCAGAACCAGCTCGAATTGCTTTTAGCGGCGGCGGGATCGGGCAAAGCATCGCGGATTCTGGAGGAGGCCGACAAGTTCTGGGTCCACGTCCAAGATGATCCGGTATTCGTGACTGCGGGACAACAGTTTCTTTGGTTGAGTGAGCGCGACGGCTTCAGGCACATATACCTGCACTCGATTGACGGCAAAAAGGTTCGGCAATTGACACAGGGATCTTGGGAGGTGACGGGAATTACCGGCGTCGACGAAGCCGCTGGGCGCATTTACTACACAGGCAGCGAGACCAGCCCGCTGGAGCGGCAATTTTACAGTGTGGGGCTAACGGGCGAGGGGAAGCGCCAGCTCAGCACGGGCGCGGGCACGCATACGATCGCCATGGGGCCGGGTGGACACTTTTATCTCGATACGTTCTCGAACTTGTCATCTCCGCCGGGTGCTACGGTGCATGCAGGCGATGGACGGGAATTGGGTGTGTATCGCGAGCGGAACAGAAAGTTGATCGATGACTACGAGATCCTGCCGACCGAGCTGGTCAGCTTCCGCACTCCCGATGGAACGCTGCTATATGCGCGCCTCATCCGGCCGGCTGGTTTTGATGCCGGCAAGAGATATCCGGCCGTCGTTCTGGTTTATGGCGGCCCGGATTCGCAGGGAGTGCGCAATACCTGGATGGGGGCGGATCTGGATCAGGTGCTGGCGAATAAGGGATTCGTGATCTGGCAGGTGGACAATCGAGGATCCTCTGGTCGTGGGCACGCCTTTGAGACCGCCGTATTCCGGAAGCTCGGAGTGCAGGAACTGGCGGACCAGGTGGCTGGCGTTGAGTATTTGGTATCGCTGGGATTCGTCGACCGGGCGCGGATTGGAATTCGCGGGTGGAGTTACGGCGGATTTATGACTCTTAATGCAATGCTGAATGCGCCCGGCGTTTTTCTCGCCGGAATCGCGGGCGCTCCTGTAACCGATTGGCACAACTACGACACCATTTATACCGAGCGCTACATGGGTTTGCCTCAGGACAATCCGGCCGGCTACAAGAATACGGCCCTGCCGGCGCAGGCCAAGAACCTTAAGGGGAAGCTGATGATCGCGCACAATGTGGAGGACGACAATGTCCTGTTCCAGAACACGGTCCAGATGGCCGATGCGCTCGAGCGCGCGGGTCAGCCGTTCGAGATGCAAATCTATACGCAGAAGACTCATGCGGTGACCGGCGTAGAGGCCCGCCAATTGAATGCCACGATGGTAGAGTTCTTCGAGCGCTGGCTGAGATAGGTATAATCGAGATAATCGTGCACTCTGACGTTAATTCGTGGACTCGCCGCCTTCTGGTTGTCCTTTTGGCGGGCAGCGGATTGGCGGGAAGCGGACTTGCCGGTTCCGTCCACGATCTTCCCAGCGCCCTGGATTCCCCCGGGGTCTCAGGTTGGGTGCTGGCAGATCTCAACGGGGATCAGAACGTCGACCTGGCGACTGCGCGATCGGGACGTCATGAGTCCAATGGTTATTCCCAGGAAGTTAGCATCACACTGGGTGCGCTGCAGCAGACTACTTTCCGTTTCCTGAGCCCGGGAGCAACCGTCGAGCTAAGCAGCCAGGACGTGGATGGCGACGATGACGGGGACTTGGTCGTATTCGAACCGTTATCCAGCCAGCCTATCGGCGTATGGATCAACGACGGAGCTGGCTCTTTTCACGAAGGCCGTCTGGCGGACTTCCGCAAGCTCTGGAGTGAGCGGCCAGCGTCGGCTTGGCGCGCGCGTGCCGCACAGCTTCCATTGTTCGCTATCTCCGAGGAGCGGACGCAGTTCCTGACGCCCGCGACTTCGATCGCCGCGCCGGAACCCAATGTTGCCGGTCTTGCCCGTCAACATGAGCCGTCTTTGACGGATGCGTACCGTTCCGATAAGCGCCCGCGTGGCCCTCCCCGCAATTTCTGATCCCACTAAAAACTAAATGAGCCGGTCAGCCTGGTTAGGGCTGAGAAGCGGTGAGAACTGTCAGGAGATATGTGAATCACGCGAAGTCATTGGTGTTCTGGTCGATTGCGGCTGTGGCTGCATGCCGGGCGTTCGCCCAGGAGCCACAGAGCCTAACAATTGAACAGGCTGTTCAGGAAGCTCTCCAGAACAACCCTGGATTGCTGGCGGAGAAGCTCGGCATTCCGGTCGCCGAAACGGCGGTGATTACTGCCCGCCTTCGTCCCAACCCGGTGGTGAGCGCCTCCTCGGATCACCTGGACTGGCTGGGGACCGGCTACAGCGAGGCGAACGGTGCGGGACCGACAGAGACGGCCTTGCGCGTCGATATTCCTTGGGAACGCGGGCACAAGCGCGAATACCGAGTGGATACCGCTGGCTACGCGCAGAAGATCGCCGAGGCGCGGGTGGCCGATTCGATCCGCCGTCTCAGACTGGACGTCACGCTGGCCTGTATCGACGTCATCCAGGCTAAAGCGCGCCTGGATTTAGCCAATGACAACTTGAAATCGCTTGAAGGAGTCGTCCAGCTCAACGAGACACGCTTGCAGGGCGGGGCCATTCCGCCGATCGAGCTGACACGTTCCCGGGTGGCGATGCTGCAGTTCCGCAGCAACGTCAAGACGGCGGAGCTGGCGCTGACGACAGCCCGGGTCCGGCTCCAAACATTGCTGGGACGCGGACCTGGACAGCCCATAGTCGACATTAGCGATCCGCTGAAAATTCCCATTCCGCCCGCCACGCCGGCTCTGGACCAAATCCAAACCCGTGCAATTACCGTGCGTCCCGACATCCAAGCGGCGCGTTTAGATCAAGCCCGGTCACAGTCCGAACTGCGACTGCAACTGGCGAACGGCAAAGTGGATTACTCCGCAGGCGCGGAGTATCGTCGCCAGCAAGGTGTGAACGGTACTGGAAATTCCGTGGGATTCTTCTTCAGCGTACCGTTGCCGGTGTTCAACCGGAATCAGGGCGAAATTGCTCGCGTGACGTCGGAAGAGGTGCAGTTGCAAAAGCAGATTGACGCGCTGCAATCCCAGGTCTCGGGCGAAGTGACGGGGGCTTACCGCGAATATGAAACGGCGCGCCAGTTGATTGGCGATATTGAGAGCGATCTTCTTGGGCTGTCCCAGGAAGCCCGCAATACGACCACTTACGTTTACCAGGCGGGCGCCGGCTCGCTGCTGGATGTTCTGGATGCGCAGAGGGCCTTCAACGAAACCATGTCCACCTACTATGACGCGCAAGCCGACTATCGCCGGGCCGTGAGCCGATTGGCGTCAGTGGTCGGCGAAGAGGTGATTCCATGAAGCCGACGTTGCTCTCATTTACCGCAGTGATAGCGCTGGCGATCACGGGGTGTCAAAAAAGCGGCGTGACCGAAGTTGCCGCCGAGGCATCCGATGGAGCGAGCAAAGCCACCAAGGGAGAGCTTCCCAACGATGTCGAACTGGAGCCGGCCATGCTGGCGAACATCAAGGTGGAAACCGTGGGCGCCGAATCGGGGCGGGGCAGCCTGAGCGGCACCGGCAAAGTGCAATTCAACGAGGACCGCACAGTTCGCATCCTGGCGCCGCTGCCCGGCCAAGTGGTCGACTTTCAAGCGCGCGTCGGCGATTCGATCGCCAAGGATCAAGTCCTGTTTTCGATCAAGAGCCGCGAGGTGGCGTCGCTGGTTAGCGACTATCTGCAAAGCCAGCGCGATCTGGATCTGGCTCAGAAAACCTACAACATGAACAAGGATCTGTTCGAGCACCAAGCTGCCTCCCGCATTTCGTTCCAGCAGGCGGAGAACGATCTGGCCAAGGCGAATACGCAGGTGGCCCGGGGCGAAGAAGCGCTCCGCGTGCTGGGCATCGATCCGAAAGAAGCAGTGAAGGACGGAGGCTTGCGCTCGCTGATCCCGGTACGCTCCCCGATGGCCGGCACGCTCATCGAGCGCAATCTTACTCCCGGCCAATTCGTGCAGGCCGATAGCACCGCTCTTCTCACTATCGCCGACCTCAGCACTGTGTGGGTGCTGGTTGACGTTTTCGAGCGCGATATTCATCTGGTCCACGTGGGTCAGAAGGTCCAAGTGGTGGCCGCAGCGTATCCCGACCGCCGCTTTCCCGCCAGCGTGGAACGCATCAGCGATAAAGTCGATCCCGATAGCCGGACGCTGAAAGTGCGACTGCTGGTATCGAATCCCAATGTTTTGCTCAAGCCGGAAATGTTCATCACCTCCTCGCTCGAATTGAGCGGGAGCGGGCCCGCGATATCGGTTCCCGCGGGCGCGGTGTTTACAGAGGATGGCAAGAGCTACGTGTTCGCAGCGAAAACCGACCGGCGCTTCGAGCGGCGCCTGATCGTCGCTGCGCCCGACGCCGAGGGCCGCTTGAGGGTGACAAGCGGCCTCCGCGTTGGAGATCGGATCGTGACCGACGGAGCGATGCTTCTCGACTATCGCCGTAAGCAGAAACAGGATTAGCGATTGCGATGATCAGGCGATTAGTCTCCTTTGCTCTGCATCAACCGTTGTTCGTGTTCCTGCTGACCGGGCTATTCCTGCTGGGCGGCGTCGTGGCGTTCGAGAACCTGCCGATCGAGGCATTCCCCGATGTCACCGATATCCAGGTGACAGTCATCACGTTGTATCCGGGATACGCCGCCGAAGAAGTCGAGAAGCAGGTCACCACGCCGCTGGAGATCGGATTGAGCGGCTTACCCAACGCAGTGCGGATGTTCTCGCACACGCAGTTCGGTCTGTCGTTCCTGATTGTCACCTTCGACGACCGTGCCGACGACTATCAAGCCCGCCAATTGGTGCTCGAGCGCCTGCGCGGCGTGGATCTTCCGGACAAAGCCCAGGTGCAACTCGCGCCTTTATCCACGCCCATCGGCGAGCTGTTTCGTTATCGCGTGAATGGCAAGGGCCAAGACCTGCGAGAGCTGCGCGCGATTCAAGATTGGACCATCACGCGGTACCTTAAGCTCGCACCCGGAGTGGCAGACGTGGTCAGCCTGGGTGGATTTCTGAAGCAGTATCAAGTCAGCCTGGATCTGGCCAAGCTCAAATCCAACAACGTTCCGATGCAGCAAGTCCTGACCGCGCTGGGGCAGGGAAATGCAAACGCCGGCGGCAGCTATCTGGAACAGGGCGATCAGCAGTATCTGATTCGCGGTCTCGGCCTACTGCGCTCCGCTGACGACATCGGCAATATTATTTTGGCCGAGCACGGCGGAACGCCTCTGCTGGTGCGCGATATTGCGACGGTCGACGTGAGTTCGGTTCCGCGGCAGGGCACGGTGGGGATGAATGACGATAACGAGATCGTTACCGGCATCATCCTGATGCGCAAGGGCGAAAATCCGTCAGAAGTGCTGAAGGCCGTGAAATCGCGAGTCAAGGAACTGAACGACAACATCCTTCCGAAAGGCGTCTCCATCGTTCCGTACTACGATCGGACGTTCCTGATCGACACGACGCTCCATACGGTGTTCAAGAATTTACTGGAAGGCGCGGTCCTGGTGATGATCGTGCTGTATCTGTTCCTGGGGAACCTGCGGGCCGCCGCAATTGTTGCGGCGATTATCCCGTTGGCGCTGCTTTCCACCTTCATGGGCCTGCGCTTGCGGGGCCTTCCGGCAAACCTGCTTTCCCTCGGCGCCATGGATTTCGGAATCATCGTCGACGGAGCGGTGATCGTGCTCGAAAATATCTTCCGCGAGTTATCCGAGCACCAGCACGCGAAGTCCGCGATCAACAAGGTTCGGGGAAACGTCCGGGAGGTGATCATTGAGGCGGCCGCGCACGTGGGACGGCCGACTATGTTCTCGATGCTGATCATCATCATCGCGCACATTCCGATCTTCACGTTACAGCGGCAGGAAGGGCGAATTTTCGCGCCTATGGCGTACACGATCGTCTCGGCGCTGCTCGGGTCGCTGCTGTTTTCGCTCACGCTGGTGCCGGTGATGGCCTACTTTCTGCTCCGCGGCGGTGTACCGCACGGCGAGAATCGCCTGGTTCGATTTTGCAAGAAACTCTATCGTCCCTTATTGGTTCACGCCGTGCGATGGCCGGTTCTAGTGTTGGCGGCGGCTGTCATGGCGCTCGCGGGGAGCCTGCTGTTAGCAGGTCAACTGGGAAGCGAATTCCTTCCTGAGCTCAACGAAGGCTCCATATGGGTGAATCTGACACTCCCACCCGGGATCTCCGTGAGCGAGGCGGTCAAGGAATGCGCCCGCGTGCGGTCCATCCTCAGACAGTTTCCAGAAGTGCGCGCGGTAATCTCAAAAGCGGGCCGTCCCGAGGATGGGACCGATCCGAAGCAGATTAACATGGCCGAGTTCCTAGTGGATACCTATCCGCAGGAGGAATGGAAGAGCAAGCTCAGCAAGGAAGAATTGCTCAAGCGCTTCGACGATGAGTTGTCGAAAGTTCCCGGCTTCGAGCCCAGTTTCTCCCAGCCCATTCGCGACAACATTCTGGAGAGTATCTCGCAAATCGACGGTCAGATCGTGATCAAAGTGTTCGGCGACGATTTGGATCTGATCAAGAAAACGTCGCAGCAAGTTCTAGATCAGGTGAGCTCGGTGCGTGGAGTGGCGCGAGCGTTCATCGATCGCGAAGGCAGCGTGCCACAGCTCCAGATCGAAATCGACCGGGCGCGAGCGGCACGCTACGGACTGAACGTCGTCGACGTGCAGAATGTGATCGAGACGGCTGTCGGCGGCAAGGAAGCGACGGAGATCTGGGAGGGCGAGCGCAAGTATCCCGTTGTGGTCCGCCTGCAACAGGACCAGCGCCGCGATATCTCTACTATCGGAAAGATTCTGGTGGAGACGCCGCGCGGATTGCGTGTGCCCCTGGAAGATGTGGCGACTCTCAGTATCGGTTCCGGCAGCATGAATATCGCACATGAATCCGGTAAGCGTCTGAACGCGATCGGGGTGTTTCTGCGTAGCCGCGACATGGGCAGCGCCGTCGAGGAAATGCAGCAGCGCGTCAAGCAGAACGTGCCGCTTCCGCCCGGTTACTATCTCCAGTGGGGTGGCGAGTTTGAGAACCAGCAGCGTGCCATGGCGCGTTTGAAAATCATCGTTCCCATCAGCATCTTCCTTATCTTTTTGCTCCTGTTCAATGCCTTCGGCTCGGTCAAGAGCGCCCTGCTGATTCTTTCCAACATTCCTTTCGCATTGGTTGGCGGGATACTGGCGTTGCTCATTACGAAAATCCCGCTGAGTGTTTCGGCCGCGATCGGCTTCATCGCACTGTTTGTACAGGCAGTGCTGAACGGCGTGGTTAGCTTGAGCTATTGCAATGCCCTTCATGGTGAAGGATTGGACGCGCGCCAGGCTGCTATCGAGGGATCACTGGTACGCTTCCGTACCGTGCTGATGACGGCGCTTCTAGCCATGCTGGGGCTTCTGCCGATGGCGCTCTCGCACAGCATTGG
>Ga0105239_10005646_pt1 | contig 14624 bp, 9 predicted proteins | sample KBSC44metaG_FD_92761 | JGI IMG/M metagenome (GOLD analysis project Ga0105239, IMG submission 92761) | Corn rhizosphere microbial communities from Kellogg Biological Station, Michigan, USA - KBS C4-4 metaG | ecosystem: Host-associated > Plants > Roots > Rhizosphere > Soil | place: Michigan, USA... | reverse complement strand
CATAATTTAAGTTTTTAATAAAATATATTATTGGGCAGAGATGTTCAAAAACTGTAAATAAATATTTCATAAATAAGGGAACCCCGGTTTACTTTACTAAACCAGGGCCCTTTATTTTTGTTGACAAATTAATACCCAGGGTTTTGTTTATATAAACCATTGGTAAATGTTATTTCTGATTGTGGAATGGGCAAATATTCGTCTCTGCCGGCGGTAAATTTGGCTGTAGCTAAAAACGTTCTTCTCACCTTTTCAACATTGATATAGTCATTTAATGTTTTTTCGGCAATTCCCCATCGTACTAAATCAAAGAAACGTGCACCTTCTGTTGCAAACTCCAATCGCCTTTCCCATTGCAGGGCTTTACGGGCATACTCTTGTGTCCAGTTGGCTAAAGTATAAGGTTTAACATTGTAGTTAGACGGGAAGGTGCCATCTATTTTTTTCAATCGCCCGGTACTTGCTGCTGCACGGTTTCTTATCTGATTAATTAGGGGTAAAGCGTTTGCCTGTTGGCCAAGCTCAATATAGGCTTCGGCCTGCATAAGCAACACATCATCGTACCTGATGATATCATAATTTTTTGCCGAGCCCATGAACGGACCAAGCTTAAAATAGGATGAGCTTGTAGCCAATTGCTGATTGCGCATGGTATGGAAATTTCCGTAAACCCCCGGATCACGTACCCAGCTGTTGCTGAATGGCTTTGTGTTGTCGTATTTATACGGATGCCCATCTATCCCAACGGTGTGGTCTAACCTGGGGTCAACCGTTACTTTTGTTAAATCGGCAATACTGTTGTTAAATGAATCAAAGTTGGGCAATCCATTCACATCGGTGGTGTGTGCGTTCACCAGGTTTTGGCTTGCGGCATGAAAACCGCAGCAGCCATATTGCGGCGCGCCGTGGGGGTAATTTAATCCATCTTCAAAATTCAAACGGCCGGCGGTAGTACCGTCATTAATGGTAAACTGTATCGCGAATACAGATTCCGGCCCGTTCTCAGTTTCCGGTAAAAAATCATCGGCAATATCTGCACTTAATGAATATTTTCCAGAGGAAATAACCGCCTGTGTAAGCGTAACAACTTCTTGTAGCCTTGTTTTGTTGATATTGATTACATGGTGTTTTTCGTCCTGTTCGTAGGCCTGGTACAACCTTAATTTAGCCAAATAGGCCTGGGCATTTAATTTATTAGCCCTGGCCAACTCGGGTTGGGTAGCTGGCAGGTTATCAATGGCGTATTGCAAATCGGCCGCAATTTTATTCCAGGAATCCTCATTTGATAAGGTGTTTGAAACTTTCAGGATATCATCCGGGGTTGCGTTTTCGTCAAAAATGGGTATGTTTTTATATAGTAGTTTCATGGTGAAATAACTATGGGCGCGCAAAAATTTCAATTCGGCCAAACGTGTTTTCTTATTAGGGTAATCGGCCTCTGAGAGGGAATTCACGGCCTTTAGCGCCACATTTGCTCTGGAGATAGACTTGAACAGGTTTTTCCAGGTACGTGACACAAACGAGTCCATTGACGGGGTCACCAGGTTGTAATGCTCCAAAGCATCAACCTCACCCACATCGCTGGTACCACCGCCGCCTTTATAGGCATCATCTGAGCGAACGCTACCGTAGGCCCAATCGCTGTAGATTGGCCCTATCATATCGCCATTACCAATAGCTGCGTAGGCTGCTGTTACCAAACCCTCAATTGCGGCAGGCGTTTTTAAATCTGATGAAGACAATACGCCTTTGGGTGTATAGTCTAATGCTTTTTTACAGGAGCTGAGGATGATCAGTCCGGATAAAATAGCTGTAAATAATATTTTTGCTTTCATACTGAATAGTTTTTGTCGTTAAAATGATGCGTTGATACCAAAACTGAAAACTTTAGGAATTGGAACCGGGCCAAGGTCAATCCTTTCAGGATCGGGACTTAAATAGTTTTTACTCTTCAACGTAAATACGTTTTCAGCCATCGCGAATACCCGCAGCCTGGTAAATACCGCCTTAGGTACAATCGTGTATCCAATTTGAAGGTTGCGTAGCTTGAAGTAAGAGGTATTCACAATAAAGTAGTCGGAAGTACGGCTTTCATTATTGTTATCTTTTAATGTTAGCGCCGGCACCTTTGTATTAGTATGCTGGGGTGTCCAGCCATCAAACACACCCGGACCTACGTTTTCGCGGCTATGCATCAAATTGTTATACAGGGTATATACATCAAATCCTTTTCTGCCGGCAACACCCGACCCGAATATCGATAGGTCGAATTTTTTATAGGTCAGATCAATTCTTATACCGTACTCTAAAGCCGGCAGTGTAGTCCCTATCCAGGTTTGATCGTTGGCATCAATTTTCCCGTCATGATTGATATCAACATAACGGATCCTGCCCGGTCCTGCGCCGATTTGTGTTGGGGCAGCATCTGCTTCGGCCTGCGATTGGAAAAGACCGTTTGTTTTATATCCGAATATATCAAACTGGGAATGCCCTATTATGGTATTATCTATATTCCCTGGATAAGCCGGCCTAACGTTCTCAGGTAAATCTGTGATCTTGTCTCTGAAGTGAGAAAAGTTTAAAGTTACATTGTAGTTAAAGTCGCCTGATTGCTGGCCGTGGTAGGTTACCAAAAACTCCCAGCCTTTATTGCTTTTTGAGGCACCGTTAACGGTCTTTGATTGGCCCTCGCCCAACGCCGAAGCGACAGGAGGCGTAATCAGGATACCGGTGGTTCTCCGGGTAAAATAGTCAAATGATCCCGAGATCTTGTCATGCAAGATGGTAAAATCGAGTCCTGCGTTTATCTCTTCGGTAGATTCCCATTTAAGGCCGGGGTTTGCAGCCTGGGTTTGTACAAAGCCAGAGGGTAATGAACCTGTATTGGCGCCGGAAAGCGAGTAGGCTGTACCAACATTCATATACTGCTCCCAGAAACCTGGTGTCAATTGATTTTGGGTAGTGCCATACCGTGTATCATAAAGCGTGAAGCGCGATTGGTCGCCAATTTCCTGGTTACCAACCCGGCCTACACCAACCCTTAGTTTTAATTCCGAGAAAATGGTATTGTTTTTCATGAAGCCTTCCTGGTCAATTTTCCAACCAAAAGAAGCAGCCGGGAAAATACCATATTGATTATTTGAACCAAACCTTGAAGAGCCGTCACGGCGTACGGTTACCGAGGCTAAATATTTACTGGCGTAATTATAATCTAACCGTGCAAACTGCGAAAACAAGCTGTTCCCGGTTGACCGGCCGGTTACAATGGTATTGCCTGTGCCGGCATCCAGGGTGAAATAGTCTTCGGTTTGTATGGCGTAGCCTTGTTTAAGGGTAGTTTGAAAATCGGTAAAGGTTTTAATATACTCGGTACCTGCTAATAGCTTGAAATGATTATTGCTATTTAAATCATAATTATACCTCAAAGTGTTTGAAAAAGTAGTGCTCAGGTAATGGTTTTGATCAAAAAACAGGCTGTTTGTTGTACGGGCAAGGGCGCCTTCCTGAAAGGTTGGTGTTATGACCTTACTCAGGTAGTCTGCATTATCGGCTCCAAAATTCGATTTAAAATACAGATTCTTAATTGGCTGAATTTCTAAAAAAACGTTTCCAAATGTGTTTACCTGGTTGGCGTTATTCCATTTGGCCAGATCCTGCATGTGCAAAGGATTGTTTCTATCAGAATAACCTGCGCCAGACTCACCGGCGTAAGTAACACCATCTTTTTGATATACAGGTATAGTCGGCGCTAATGTGACTGCCAAAAACGTGGTTGCCGCGCCACCGAGATCCGTGGTCGTAAGAGTCTCATTCGAGTTGGTTATTTTTAAATTTACGCCAAATGTGGCTTTGTTGTCAAAGGCGCGCACCACACCGTTAATGCTACCTGTAGTACGGTTATATTTGGTAAACCTAACCAGGCCTGTATTTTTGATGTTGCCAAAGTTTATTTCGAGCGATGCATTCTTGTTACCAATCGATGCGGTGAAATCATTATTATAAACCATGGCTGTTTTATACAGCACGCTTTGCCAGTCGGTATCTCCGGCAGGGGTATTCGGGTCGCCGCCTACAAATTGTTTGGGTACCACGCTGTTTAAAACCGGGTTATTATAATTACCATTCCAGTTAAAGGTGTAGATATCTCCATAGCCGGCAGCTGGGTCCTGGCCATCATTTACCGAAGCCTGCCATAGCGCCTTTCCCCTGTCAGCCGAATTCAGCATTTTAAAACGCAATGATTTTTCGGACTGAACAGATGTACTGTTATTAAACTGGAACTGAACTTTACCCTGCGTATTCCCGCCGTTTTTTGTTGTAACAATGATAACGCCATTTGAAGCCCTTGATCCGTAGATCGACTCGGCCGAGGCATCTTTTAGTACTTGTACCGATGCGATGTTTGAGGGTGACAGATTTTGAAACACTTCGGGCCTGGTGGTGGGTATACCATCAATAACGTATAAAGGATTGTTATTGCCCAAGGTGTTGGCTCCCCTGATCAGGATCCTGCTGGTTGACCCATTAGCCGATCCATCTTTTTCGATATACAAACCGGCAACCCTGCCCTGCAAAGCCTGCATGGTATTACCCGAGCTGTTGTTTTTTACCGGGGCTAAATCAACAACGGCTACCGCGCCCGTCAGGTCTTTCTTTCTTTCGGATGTGTAACCGGTTACAACCACCTCATTGAGCGCATTGGCGGCATCTTTAAATACGATGTTAAGTACTTTAGTATCGGCTGCAATAGTTATCACAATAGGCTGGGTGCCTACGTAGGAGAACCTGATAGACTGTCCGGTGGCAACGGAAATGCTGAATTTTCCGTTAGCATCTGATAGTACTGATTTTTGGGTTTCAACAACACCTATGGTAACACCATCCATTGGTTTAGATGCGTTATCCAATACAGTCCCGGTGATCATACGGGATTGCGCGTATCCTTCACTTATTAGCAGTATAAGAAAGGAACAGATAAGTAATAGTTTGCTCATTGATTTTAATTTAAGTTTATGGGTTGGTTAAAACATTTTGTTGATAAAGTCCTGGTATTCTTTGATTTTATAATCCGGGCAACCTCCTTTCTTTGTCGCAATAAATGCTCCCATCGCTATTGCATTTTTCAATAAGGTTTGTGGCTGTTCGCCATGATAATGGTTGGCTATAAAGGCGGCTAAAAACGAATCGCCGCTGCCAATCGTGTCTATAACTTTTACCTCTCGGCCGGCTACATGATAAGCCTTATCGCCCTTGTAATACGATGCGCCAAACTCCCCCTTGGTAACAATGATCTCGGGGATAGTAAAATGATCCTGGATAAATTTGATCTGTTCGGATTCCTTCCAGAATGATCCACGGAACAAGCCCTGAACCATTTCGAGTTCGGCCTGGTTAAATTTTACAATGTCAGCTTTATGAAGCAATTCATCCAACAGATCGCGGCTAATGAACGGCGGCCTCAGATTAATGTCAAACACTTTAATAGCATCGCTTTCCAACAGTTCAAACAAGGTATTACGCGATACACTATTTCTTGATGCAAGGCTGCCATACACCAGGTAGGTTGACGGCTTCAATTGCGTAATGATGTGTTCACTATCGTTAATAAAATCCCATGCTACAGGGAAAACGATCTCGTACGATACCTCGTTGCCGTTGTTCATTTTGGCAATTACCTGGCTGGTGGGGTGTTCTGTATCTGTTTGCAGTAAATGCTTAGGTATTCCCCAGCCATCAAGCAGGTTTTCCAGCTTATGGCCGCTGGCATCGTTACCTATTTTGCTTACCAGGCTAGCCGGTACGCCTAATTTATTCAGGTGGTACGAAACGTTGAGCAAAGCGCCGCCAGGTTGCGGGCCATCAGGCAATACATCCCAAAGGATCTCGCCGTAGCAAATGGCCGGGGTTGATATGTTTATTTGCGGGTTTATCATTATGATATGATTAATGCATTACCATATTAGTTTCTATCTGTTCTAAGGAACGGCCTTTGGTTTCGGGCATAAACCGCCAAACAAAAATGAGCTGACATACCATCATCACACCAAAAAACGAAAACGTAACCGCGCCGCCTAATGACTCGGCCAGGTAGGGGAAGCAAAAAGCAATGATAGCCGCCATTACCCAATGGGTTGAGCTACCCAGTGTTTGACCTTTGGCACGTACCTGGTTTGGGAAAATTTCGGATATAAAAACCCAAATAACCGCTCCCTGCGAAAAGGCGAAGAAGGCGATGAACATCATCATATAAACAGGGATTGCGAACCCGTTTAAATGCCCCGAGTAAAAGGTGAAAGCCACCAGGAATAACGAGGCTACTAACCCGAATGAACCAACCAGCATTAACGTGCGCCGGCCTACCTTATCAATAATATTGATGCCCAGTAGAGTGAATATAAAATTGATTAACCCGATGCCAACCGTAGATAGTAGCGAAGAATGTGCTCCAAGCCCGGCCATCTCAAATATGCGGGGAGCATAGTATATAATGGCATTGATACCTGATACCTGATTAAAAAATGCGAAGAGCACAGCCAATATTACCGGTGTTTTATACTGACCAGAGAAAAGACTACTGCTTGAAGCGGTATCATGAAGGGTAGAATCTTTGATAGCCGCCAGCTCCTGCTTGCAGTTAAGCGGGTTTATTACGCGCAAGATCTCTAATGCCTTGCCTGTTTCACCTTTTTTGAGGATGAGCCAGCGCGGGCTTTCCGGTATAAAGTAAATCAGCACTAAAAACAGTGCAGATGGGAAGGCCTGTACACCCAGCATCCAACGCCATGAAGCTTCGCCACCCTGGCTAATAAGATAGTTAGATAGGTACGAGATAAGAATACCCAATACCACATTGAACTGGAACAAACCTACCAAACGTCCTCTTCTATCGGCGGGTGATACTTCTGAGATATAAATAGGCGCTGTTACCGATGATATACCTACCCCCAGGCCACCTAATAGCCTGAATACTAAAAATAGGTACCAGTTATCGGCAAGCGCGGTACCTATGGATGATAACAAATAGGCGGCAGCCACAAAGTATAAAGTGTTTTTTCGTCCGAAGATATCTGATGGCCTTGCACCGAACAACGAACCAATTACGGTACCAATAAGCGCGATAGATATAGTAAGCCCATGCTCCATTACAGACAGGTGCCAGAATTGCTGGATAGATTTTTCGGCGCCCGATATCACAGCAGTATCAAACCCGAAAAGGAAGCCACCAAGGGCCACGACCATGGACCAGGCCAGGACGGAATGTTTTCTCATAATAATTATAAAAGGTGTTAATTGGATTTACAGTTGCAAAGTAGGACGATATGCAAAGCGGCAGTTATTGATTTTATACCAAAAGAGTATAAAAATTAAAACATGTATAAATAATTGATTGTCAATAAAATAAAATAAATCCTCAACGTTTTTTTACCAGGATGTTTGATTTTGATACACTGTATTTCCAGTTTTGATACATGATGACACGGTGGAAGCCAGGGGCCGAACTCTGTTATTTGTATTATAAAAACTTTTATCGATACTTTTGTATACGTCCCTCCCAAAAAGGATTGTATTAACCAATAAAACCATACTTAAACGGATACTTAATATTTTTTAATGGCTTTGCTTTATTACCTGCGCAACCTGTTATTGCTAACCATATATATACTGGTGGTATTTACCGGCTGTAAAAAAGCCGACAAAACATCACAGTATACCATAGGCTTTTCGCAATGTGTAGGCTCAGACTTGTGGCGGCGCAATATGCTGGATGAAATGAAAATGGAACTTTCATTACATCCCGATGCTCGTTTTATTTATGCCGATGCCGATAACAGCAGCAAAAAACAAATTGAACAGGTAAAACAAATGCTGAATGAAGGCATCGATCTGCTCATCATATCACCAAACGAGGCGCAACCTTTAACAGGCATCGTAGAGCAAGCGTATAATAAAGGTATCCCGGTTATTGTCATTGACCGTAAAACATCGTCAGACCTTTACACCGCTTATGTGGGCGCCGATAATTACCAGATTGGAAAAATGGCCGGCGAATACATCGGCAGTAATTTAAAGGGCAACAGTAATATTGTAGAGGTGATGGGCTTGCCCGGCTCTTCGCCGGCAATTGAAAGGCATAGGGGCTTTAGCGATGCCTTAGCCAAATTTAATAATATACATATTAAGGCCCAGGTATATGGCGACTGGCTGAAAGATCATGCCCAAAAACAACTTTACCAGGTACAGCCCGATTTAAACACAGCCGATGCGCTGTTTGCCCATAATGATGTAATGGCAAGCGCATCCAGAGAGGTTTTGAACAACCTGCATGTAAACCACCACGTTAAAGTATTAGGTGTTGACGCGATGCCCGGAACCGGCGGAGGCCTGCAAATGGTAGCATCAAAAACTATTGATGCCAGTTTGGTATACCCCACCGGTGGTAAAGAGGCTATTACCATCGCATTTAGGATCTTGAATAAGGAGGCTTTTGCCAAAGAAAACATCCTGCAATCGCTGGTTATCGATTCAACCAATGTGCAACTGATGAAAATGCAATGGAACAAGATCAGCAGCCAGCAAAAGGATATTGAACGGCAGCAGTCATTACTGGAAGAACAGCGGCAGGTTTACAACAGCCAGCAGCTCATTTTAAATATCATTATCATAACATTGGTGCTGGCCATTGTTTTTGGGGGGCTTGCCTTTTACTGGCTGATGGAAAACCGCAAGATTAACAAAAGCCTGGAAGCAAAAAATAACGAAATTTTGTTACAGCGTAACCAATTAATGGAAATGTCGGCCCGGGTCGAGGTTGCCACCGAAGCCAAGCTGAATTTTTTTACCAATATCTCGCACGAGTTCCGTACGCCATTAACGCTCATCCTGTCACCGGTTGAGGATATGATGAAAAACGAGAAGCTGAATATGATAGCCGGCAAAAATTTAAAACTGATATACAAAAATATATTCAGATTGTTAAGGCTGGTTAACCAGTTGATCGACTACCGCAAAATTGAGTATGATAAACAGCAAATCAACGCGGCGCCAAACAACCTGATAGATTTTGTTACAGATATCATGGATAGCTTTCAGCATAATGCCCGGAAAAGGAACATTAGCCTGAACTTGATATCGGCAGAAAAAAATATAAATGTGTGGTTTGATGCCAATATGCTGGATAAAGTTTTCTTTAACCTGTTATCCAACTCATTTAAGTTTATAAAAGATAATGGCCGCATTCAGATATCCTTTGCCCAAAATACCGAAAACGTTGAAATAGTTGTCCAGGACAATGGTATAGGTATGGAGCCGGAAGAAGCTGAACATATCTTCGACCAGTTTTATCAAGCCGATAATGGCGATGCAAAGGGTTCGGGCCTGGGGCTTTCCTTATCTAAAGAGATTATTTCACTGCACCATGGCAACATCAAAGTAAGCAGCAAAAAATGGCAGGGAACTATTTTTACCATTACACTGCCGCTTGGCAATCCTTACAATTATAGTCCCGACCAAGCCGGTAAGCTTGTTAATGCCGTTGACATTGGCGAGCGTTCACGTATTTATACTGCCGATCTTGAACAAGGTGAAATAAAAACCGACACAACTGCCCTTGCCAACCCTAAAGAGCAATCGATCCTTATTATTGAAGATAATACCGATTTACTCGGCTACCTTGCCGACAAACTGGGTGCCAATTATGAGGTTTTTACAGCAGATAACGGCGTACAGGGTTTGGCCGAAGCATTTGAAAAAGTGCCAGATCTTATTATATCGGATGTAGTGTTGCCTGGCATGTCGGGCAAGGTAATTACCGAAAACCTTAAAACGGATATCCGCACATCGCACATCCCGGTGATATTGCTTACGGCGCAGGCCAGCGTTGAGCAGCAAATTGATGGTATTGTCAGCATGGCCGATGTGTATATGGTTAAACCTTTTAATTATGATCAACTACTGGCAACGGTAAAAAATCTCATTAAAAACAGGGTGATACTTAAAGAGCACTTTACCAGCGATGTAAGTCATGGTAAAATACCGGTATCAAAATCGCTTGATAAAAAATTCCTTAACGATTTTGCAGGTATAGTAGAACAAAACCTGGCTAATGAAAACTTTAATGTAGATGACATCTGCAAAAATATCGGTATTTCACGGGTGCAATTATACCGTAAAGTAAAAGCGTTATTGGGTTGCAGTATTACCGATTATATTTTGAACCGCAGGTTGAAAAAGGCCCGATATCTATTAACCCATGAAGGATATTCCATCTCCGAAATAACCTACATGGTAGGCTTCGCTAGTCCTAATTATTTTTCAACGGTGTTTAAGGCTCAGTACAATTATACCCCAAGCGAGTTTAAACGAAAACAGGCGTTGTGAGTAACATGGAGAAATAATTGAGGCTGAGTATACTGTTTGTAAGATCTGTACCTCTATACGGCTAATGGATATAAATCTTTTAGACAATTTAAATTACAACTGACAATATCATATCAAACATGCATTTGAATCAAAAAAAGCAAAAACAACAAATATAATAATATAATATTCGATAAGCTTCAATGGACCTAATTAAGGATGCTGATTCTAAGGGTTACCTGAAAGTCAACCAATTTGGCTTTTTTACATAACAGTCATAAACGCTATTTCCTTCAGTTCATCCATGAAATAGTTCAGATTCAATCCAGTGTGGACTACCGCCGAACGATTATTGTTTAGCTGAACATAATTTAGGCCTCGCTTGAAACTGTGTTATTTTCTTTTTGAAGGCTAATAAAAAAACATTTAAATGACTTTATAAACATCTAACCTTCGATGATATAGTACAATATAAGATACAAACCTATCCCCAATCCTTATCCAAATAAATGTCAAGAATCCTATGTCTCTAATCAACATGATTTAAGGCTAAATCAAGATCGTCCTTACTCGCCCTGCAAGCATTGCGAGCTGTATTTGCAAAAGTATGCCGGGCATAATAAAATGTGATATTAGGAATTCCCGTAATCTCACGCAATTCCTTGATTCCTTTGCTAAGTGCAGTATCTAAGCCTAAGTTATTTTTATACTTTAATGGTAACAGTTCTACATATTGATTTAGTGATGGAAGCGGGACGTTCCTGACAGTCGGCGTTCGCCTTTGAATAGTGCCCAAATATACGAAAAAAGGTCATTCTCGATTGAAAATGACCTTTTTGATGTTTGTGGTATCAGCTGGGATCGAACCAGCGACACAAGGATTTTCAGTCCTTTGCTCTACCGACTGAGCTATGATACCTCCTTTTGGGGATTGCAAATGTAGCTTTTTTTTTATGTTTGAAAAGTTTTTTTTGAAAAAAGTTTAAAAATATTCTGGGGAGAGAATGTGTTAATTTTTGAAATTAAACAATTTGCCAGTTAATCAGTTACTTAGCTTTAAAGATATTTTTCAATCCTAAAACATTTTTCTCTTTCAACAATTCAATTAACTTTGAATAAAATACTATGCACGCATAATGATTGCACAAGTTATATTTATTATCATTTTAGGGGTTGCTATTTACCTGTTTGCAAAAAACGCAGCAAAAATAAGGCGTAATATTTTGCTTGGAAAAGATACAGACCGATCTGACCGGCCCGCCGAACGCTGGAAAGTAATGGCAAAGGTAGCTCTTGGGCAAACCAAAATGGTGAAACGTCCTGTAGCTGCCGTTATGCACTTTTTTATCTACGTAGGGTTTGTGATCATTAACCTGGAAGTGCTGGAGATCATGATCGATGGCGTGTTTGGCTCGCATCGTATATTTTCGCATCCACTGGGAAGTTTATATGGTTTTTTAATTGGAGGCTTTGAGGTATTGGCAGTGTTGGTGCTTACCGCCTGCGTCGTTTTCCTTTGTAGGCGTAATATTATCCATTTAAAACGCTTTACAGGTACCGAGATGACCAAATGGCCCAAGTCTGATGCCAATTATATCCTCATTACGGAAATTTTGCTGATGAGCGCCTTTTTAACCATGAACGCCGCCGATTACAAGCTGCAGTTATTGCATTTTAGTCATTATGTTAAAGCAGGCAGTTTTCCTGTGAGTTCATTAATAGCACCGCTATTACCAAATGAGGCGGGTGCTTTGGTTATTGTTGAGCGGATATGCTGGTGGTTTCATATTATGGGGATACTGGCATTTTTAAATTATTTGCCTTATTCCAAGCATTTCCATATTCTGTTGGCTTTCCCCAATACTTATTACTCTAATTTAAATAATAAGGGGAAGTTTACCAATATGGCCTCGGTTACCAATGAAGTAAAGGCTATGCTTGATCCTTCTTTTGTTCCAGAGAATACAGGCGAACCCGCACGTTTCGGCGCTAAAGATGTTACTGACCTGAGCTGGAAAAACCTGATGGAGGCTTATACTTGTACGGAGTGCGGCAGATGTACTTCGGTATGCCCGGCCAATATTACTGGTAAACTGTTATCGCCCCGGAAAATTATGATGGATACGCGCGACAGGCTTACCGAGGTTGGCAACAACCTGGATAAGCACGGAAAAGACCATGATGATGGTAAGGCTTTATTAGATAATTATATTACCCGGGAAGAGCTTTGGGCCTGTACTACCTGTAATGCCTGCACCGATGCCTGCCCGGTAAATATTAATCCGTTGGAGATCATTACCGAAATGCGCCGTTATATTGTGATGGAAGAATCACAGGCCCCGGCCAGCCTCAACAATATGTTTGGCAATGTAGAAAATAACGGGGCCCCATGGAAATATAGCCAGGCAGATAGGTTTAATTGGGCAGAGGGTGATTAAGTTGAGGATTTATAATAGATAATAAGGATGTTACAAGATATCGCAACCATTGAATCAAAATATAAGCTATTTATAGAAAAGACTGCTGCAAGCAAATTGGTGTGGGCATTAAAAAGCAAAAACGGATGGGCTAACTCTCATTCTAATGATAGTGAAGAAATTGATGTAATCCCATTTTGGTCAGATAGAGCTTATGCTAAGATCTGTGCCAGGGATGATTGGAAAGGTTACTTACCCGTTGAAATTCCGTTAGCGGAATTTTTAGAAAGCTGGTGTACAGAGATGGCTGATAATGAAGTTTTAGCCGGTATTAATTGGGATGCCAATATGCTCGGAAAGGAAAGTGCTGCTTTAAACCTGGCGCTTGATATTCTTGAACAATTAAACGCTATTAATTCGGCAATTAGCTTTAAAAATTATAGTAGTATAAACCAATTTATAACAGAGATCAGTGAATCGCTTGACTAACTGAGGAAAATCATAAATAATGGATCAAAAAATACCTACCATGGCCGATATGGCCGCACAAGGGCAAGAGCCGGAGATATTATTCTGGGTTGGCTGTGCCGGTAGTTTTGACGAAAGAGCGCAGAAGATAACCCGTGATATTTGTAAAATACTAAAGCACGTAGGTATTAATTATGCGGTTTTAGGAACCGAAGAAAGCTGTACAGGTGATCCTGCCAAACGTGCCGGTAATGAGTTTTTGTTTCAGATGCTGGCCATGACCAATATACAGGTGCTTGATGGTTATAATATTAAAAAAATAGTAACTGGCTGTCCGCATTGTTTCAATACCATCAAGAATGAATACCCAGGTTTGGGGGGTAATTACGAGGTGATCCATCATTCACAGCTTATTCAACAATTGATTGATGAAGGAAAGTTGCGTGCAGAGGGCGGTGAAAGCTTTAAAGGTAAAAAGATCAGTTTCCATGATCCTTGCTATCTGGGTCGGGGTAATAATGTTTATGAGGCACCGCGTGCAGCCCTTGAAATTTTAGATACAGAATTGGTTGAATTGAAGCGCTGTAAGTCAAACGGCTTATGCTGTGGTGCTGGTGGCGGCCAAATGTTTAAAGAACCAGAACCCGGCAAAAAAGAGATCAACATGGAGCGTATGACAGATATCCTGGAAGCGAAGGCCCAGGTTGTGGCCGCTGCTTGTCCGTTTTGTATGACAATGCTTACCGATGGCGTAAAACACCACGATAAGGAACATGAGATACAGGTACTGGATATTGCCGAGATAACCGTAAGGGCAAATGGTTTATAAAGCCTTTGCCTTAAAATAATTCAGCGCGTTCTTTAGGCTATCCAATCGGGCTGCACTCATATTCCTGACAGGTAGTTCCAGTACTGTCGACATGGAGTCGATATCTCCCTTCGGATCCTCGTAAGTTTGTACAATAATGTCATCGGCATTGGTGCTTAATTCCAGTGTGCCTGTTTGTTCGTCTCCCTGGTAATTTACCCCATTTAAGCGATGTAAATTAAAGGAAAAATATTCCTGCCGACCATGTTGATAAGTTTTTCTGAGGCGCAGAAAATAGTCGTTGGTAAGGGTCAGTTCCCACTTTTTTAATTTAACATCAGGCGGCGGATTGTATGATTCTGTAAGGCATTTATTGCTCCAGCTAAGCCATTCCTGGTCGTCTGTTTGTGGCCTGAAGCTATAATTTACCCATCCGGCCAGTAAAATGAGGATAAATACTAAAATCTTTTTTGTTTGCGGCTGAAGTGATTTTTTCATGACAACAAAATGTAACCCGAAGTTAATAAATTGATATTTTTGTAAATGGAATTTTCTCAACACTCAAGAGTTTGGAT
>Ga0105239_10005641_pt1 | contig 14626 bp, 14 predicted proteins | sample KBSC44metaG_FD_92761 | JGI IMG/M metagenome (GOLD analysis project Ga0105239, IMG submission 92761) | Corn rhizosphere microbial communities from Kellogg Biological Station, Michigan, USA - KBS C4-4 metaG | ecosystem: Host-associated > Plants > Roots > Rhizosphere > Soil | place: Michigan, USA... | reverse complement strand
GCCCCCACGTCATCGCACGATATCCGCGTGCAGGTGCCGGACAACAAGGGCGGCACCACGCAGGTCCGGTTCGTCGAATCCGGCGGCGAGGTTCGCGTGTCGGTGCGTACCGCTGACGAAGGACTGGCGCAGAACCTGCGCACTCATTTGAACGACTTGACCCAGAGATTGTCCGACGGAGGCACGCCGGCCGAAATCTGGAAACCCGCGGCGAGCGCAACCTCGGCGCAGAACGATCCACAGCAGCAAAGCCAATACGATGGCCGTGGTTCGGGCGGACAGGGGTCCGGCAGTCAGAGCGGACAACAGGATCGCCAGCAGAAACGGCCAGCCTGGCTCGAGGAAATGGAAGCATCGCTTCACGGCGAACAGAACTAGGGAACCACAGTCAGAAACAACGGAGGAAGTCTTCATGACGATTCAAGGTCAAAATCCACTCACCGAAGCGACTGCAATGACGAACCAGGTGGCATCCAGCACACCGACGTCGGCTGCCGCCTCCAGCAAGGCAACCTCTAACACGGCCACCCCCAGCATTGACGGCCTCGCAACGGAAAATACCTTCCTGCAACTCCTTGTCGCCCAGATCAAGAATCAGGATCCGACCAATCCCACCGATTCGGTTCAGTTCCTCACTCAGCTGGCACAATTCAGCCAGCTGGAGCAGCTGATCGGAATCCGTCAGGAACTGCAGCCGCCCGCAGCGTCGACAGGGACCACTGGTACCACCAATTAATTCGCGATTCATTTAAGAGGAGATTGATACATGTCTTTTTCAACAGCACTTTCCGGACTGGCCGCGAACAACACGGCTCTGGATGTGGTCGGTAATAATCTTTCCAACTTGAACACAACCGGGTTCAAGGCCGACGCCATTCAGTTCAAGGACATCATGGGGCAGACTTCCGGAGCGACCGAGATTGGCGCCGGCGTAGCCACCTCCGGAACCAGCAAGCAATTCACCCAAGGGTCCATTCAGCCCACGTCCGGCGCTTTGGATGCCGCTATCGAAGGCAACGGACTATTCGTTGTGCGAAATTCCGCGGGAAGCACGCTTTATACGCGGGCAGGCAGCTTCAAGTTCGATGAAACGGGAACTCTGGTCACCTCGACGGGCGAGAGAGTGCAAGGCTGGACCGCTGTCAACGGCGTGCTCAGCACCACTGGTAACACCGGTGACATTTCCATAACTGCGGTTGCGTCACAACCTCCTACCCCCACCACGCAGATGACCTTGACCGCCAACCTGGACGCTGGCGCGGCGGTTAATTCCAATTTTTCGACCCCGCTTCAAGTGGTGGATTCGCTCGGCGTCACCCACATTCTGACGTACACCTTCACTAAGACCGGCTCGAATGCCTGGAAATACGACATTTCGATTCCTGGAGCAGATCTCACCGGCGGCACAGCCGGTACCCAGACTTCGTTGGCGAACGGCACTTTGGCATTCAACAGTGCCGGCGCCCTGACATCTCCCTTGCCTGCGGCTCCTGTCAACGTCAAGACCACGACCGGGCTAGTGAGCGGAGCCGCCAATTTGAACATGACTTGGTCTTTATACTCCCCAGCCGGGGTTGGCTTGCTGAGCCAGTTTTCGCAAACTTCGGCGGCCTCGGCCACATCCCAGGACGGCGTCCTGGCGGCACAACTCACCGGGATCACGCTGGGCGATGGCGGAACTCTGATGGCAACGTTCTCCAGCGGAAAACAGGTTTCGATCGCTCAGGTGGCCCTGGCTGCTATCGGGAATCCGGATTCGCTGGTATCCGTTGGCAACAACAACTTCCAACCGGGCACGGATACCCTGACTCCGACGGTTGGGCTTCCGCAAACTGGTAATCGCGGGCAAATCCTCGGCGGCTCTCTGGAATCTTCCAACGTGGATCTGGCCAAAGAGTTCACCAACCTGATCATTTATCAACGTGGCTACCAGGCCAATGCCAAGGTCATCACCACGCAGGACCAACTCAGTCAGGTGCTGCTCAATATCAAGCAATAGCCTCTAGCCAAGAAGGAATAATCCGGTGACCTTGAACGAACAGATAGCGCATTACGGCAAGCTGCCCCTCCCCCTTGAACCCGAATTGGGCAGGTGCAGCCTTACGGTGAGAGAGATTTTAGCCCTTGGTCCGGGGAGCTTGATTAAGCTGTCCAGGCCCGTGGGCGAGAAGATCGACGTCAACGTGGCCGGAGTGCGATTCGGGTCGGGGGAACTGATCCGGATGGGCGGCATATTGTCCCTTCGCATCGCCGGATTTCATTCCGTCGCGGCAGACTGACGCTAATCGAGTAGACACCGACGAACACAATGGAATGGACCGAACAGTTATTAGCCGTGATGGTGGTCTTGGGACTGCTATGCGGCTCCCTGTGGCTCTTGAAAAGAAAAGGTTGGGCGCGGACCGGTTTCCGCGGGCCTGCACGTCCCGGGCAGCCGCGCCTTGAAGTAATTGATCGCCTGGCTCTGGGACCCCAACACTCCTTACACCTGGTTCGACTAGCGGACCGAACGCTGCTGGTCGGACTGTCGCCCCAGGGATGCAATCTCCTCGAGAGCGGTCCGTCGGTGACGCTTCCCGCTGCTCCGATGGAAAGCTGATGCCTGGAAAACTGATGATTCGAGCAATCCGAGCTGCATATCTTTTGCTACTGGCCGGCACTACGGCCATGGCCGCACCCGCGGCCAATTCTCCGCTGTCTAAGATGGGAGTGGGATCGAGTGGCGGCACACTGAGTTTGCCGATGGAGATCGCCGTCTCCCTCACGCTGCTCACGCTGCTGCCGGCGGCCGTGATGTGCATCACGCCGTTTCTGCGCATCACCGTGGTGCTGCACTTCTTGCGGCAAGCCCTCGGGACGCAATCGACACCTTCCAATCAGGTGTTGATCGGACTGGCGCTGTTTCTCACCATCGTGATCGTGCAGCCCGTCGCTGAGGACATTTATCACAAGGCCTGGGAACCGATGGACCAGGGTACGATGACTTCCGCCCAGGCGTTCGACGCGGGTTCTAAGCCGCTCAAGACCTTTCTTGCCCGCTTCACCAGGGAAAAAGATATTAAGCTGTTCGTGGAAATCACTAAAGCGCCGCCCCCGCGGAACGTCGAGGATCTGAGCCTTTCGGTTCTGATTCCCTCCTACATCCTCTCCGAGCTGAAAACCGGTTTCCAGATCGGCGCGCTGCTGTTTCTGCCGTTTCTGGTGATTGACCTGGTAGTCGCTTCGGTGACGCTATCCATCGGCATGGTCCAGTTACCGCCGGTGATGATTTCCGCCCCGTTCAAGATCCTTTTGTTTGTACTGGTCGACGGCTGGAATCTAGTTGTTGGCTCGCTGGTGAAATCATTTTATTAGAAGAGAGATCCGATTCATGTCACCGGAAAACGCAATTCATGTGATTCGCGAAGCGCTGATGGCTGCCTTCTGGCTGAGCGCTCCTCTATTGGCGATCGGCTTCTGCGTCGGCATCGTAATGAACCTGATTCAGGTGGCGACGTCCTTGCAGGATTCCGCTTTCAGCACCTTCCCACGGCTAGTCGCGTTTCTGGCGGGACTCGTTCTCCTCATGCCGTGGATGCTCAATAAGCTCACCACCTATACCTCCGCGGTCTTCACCGATATCGTCAAATATGGGCACTGAGCTGAAGCTCGAGATTGGCACGCTCTATGCGTTCCTCCTCGTGCTGGCTCGGGTGTCCGGCGTGTTTGTGTTCGTGCCGCTGCCGGGCATTAACGCGGGTCCGGGCATCATTCGCGTAGCGCTTTCCGCGAGCATCACGCTGGCGCTTATGCCGCTATGGCCCACCATCCCTTCCACTGGCCTAGGTTTCGGGACCTTGATCGGGTGGATGCTCGCCGAGGCCGGACTGGGGATCGGCGTGGGAGTCGCCGTCGCCTTTCTGGCGGAAATATTTCAGATGGGCGCCCAGATTATCAGTCTGCAAGCCGGCTATTCGTTCGCCTCCACCATTGATCCGACCTCTGGCGCCGATTCGAGCGTTCTGCTGTCCATGGCGCAGATGGCTGCCGGGTTGCTGTTCTTCGCTTCCGGTCTGGATCACCAGATTCTACTCGCGTTCGCGCAGAGTCTTCGCGCTCATCCTCCAGGCCAAGTAGCGCTCAATAGTTCCATGCTCAACCAGGTGATTCAGACTGGATCGGTCATGTTCAGCACCGGTCTGCGGTTGGTGCTGCCGTTGCTCGCGTTGCTCCTGATCGTGGATATTTCGCTCGCCTTGCTCGGGCGGCTCAATTCGCAGCTCCAACTGATCACTCTGGCATTTCCCATCAAGATGCTGGTATCGCTCGGATTGCTCGCGTGGCTGGTCCTGGTTTTCCCACAGGTGCTCGCGCAGGCTGCGGCTCCCATCATGCGGCTGGTCCGGCAGCTGCTCCTGGGTTGATAGCGGGCGGAGAGGAGTTTGAGATTCCACTGTCATGGCCGGTGATTCGCACAGTAAAACAGAAAAGCCTTCACCGCGGCGGCTGCATAAAGCCCGCGAGGAGGGAAAGTTCCCCGCTTCGCGCGAACTGGTTGCCGCCACGCAGTTCATCGTGTTCATCGTGATCGCCTTTGCATGGTTCCCGGGCTGGCTGAGCACCATGAAGGCCATGCTGCGGACGTCGCTCACAGAATCTTTTCACGCCGACCTGAGCGTCGCCACTTTCCCCGGTATCGCCTCCTCACTGCTGCAGCGTGCATTCATTCCGCTTTCCGTCATCGGGGGACTCACCGTTGTTTTGACGCTGAGCGTCCATCTGTTTGTCACCAAGTTAGGTTTCAGTCTCCAGAAACTAACGCCGGATTTTAGCCGGTTCAGTCCGGTGGCCAAGCTCAAGAACATGGCCTTCCAGGGCCCCATGGCGCTGGTGCAAGCCTCCGCCATGTTGGTGCTGTTCTCACTGGCGATCCTCTCCATCGCCCGGGCGAACGCCGATCTGTTGCTCACCCTTCCGTTCATGAGCTTGGATTCGGGGCTGCTGAAAGTCGGTACCTCTATCAAGGACATCTTGTGGAAAGCCGCCGGGGTGTTTCTGGTGTTCGGCTTAATCGATCTATTCCGCCAGAAACGCAAATTTAACAAGGACCTCCGCATGAGTAAACACGAGGTCAAACAGGAATCTAAAGAGAATGAAGGAAGTCCGCTCATCAAGGGGAAGATCCGGCGTTTGCAGCGCGATCTCGCGCGCCGCCGCATGATGCAGAACGTGGCCACGGCCACCGCGGTGATCGTGAACCCGACGCACTACGCCATCGCTCTGCGCTACGACCACGAGACCATGGCGACGCCCATGGTGGTGGCCAAGGGGAAGAACTACCTGGCGCTGCGCATCCGGCAGCGCGCCCTGGAGCACAACATTCCGCTGGTGGAGAATCCGCCGCTGGCGCAGGCCCTGTATAAGTCGGTGGATGTGGGCAAAGAGATCCCAGCGCACCTGTATCGAGCCGTGGCTGAAGTGTTGGCTTACATTTACCGTTTGACGAGAACGCGCCGATGATGTTCGCTAAACATTTTCAATGCTTTGGCCGATAGATCTTAGAATGTGGTGGCTGGCAATTTTCCTCTCCCAGGACGTTCACCCGCAGCAGTTGGAACGCGTCCGCACAGCGATGGCAGCGTCGATTGAAAAGCAGCGGGCGTCCGTCGAGCAACAGATGAAATTTATCAAAGCGCCGGTGCCTCCGGTCCTCGTTATGCCCCCCTCCTTCACCGTCCCGCCTCCGGTAGCCTTCGCTTGCGATCCGGTGGCGCCCCCGGAGCTTAGTCGGATGATCGACAACGTCGCCCGTGAGCATAGCGTCGATCCGGATTTGGTGCGGGAAGTAGCGCGGCAGGAATCCGGCTTTCACGCCTGCGCGGTGTCTCCTAAAGGGGCGCAGGGCCTGATGCAGCTGATGCCCGCCACGCAAGCGCAGTTCGAGGTGCACGATCCTTTCAATCCGCAAGAGAGCCTTTCCGCCGGCGCGAAACTACTGAAGCAATTGCTGGATCGCTACCATGGCGACCTGACTCTGGCGCTCAGTGCCTACAACGCCGGAATGACTCGTGTGGACAAAACGTTTGCTGTGCCTGAGATTCCGGAAACCAAGGATTACGTGACCGGTATCCTCGGCCGGCTAGGAAAGTAATCATCAACACTAGGTTCGCGGTGCAGCGCACATTACGATAATAGGGAGGACTATGGATAACTCCAAACAGACGGTTGTCGTGCTCGGGCTCGGTTACGTGGGTTGCGTAACGGCGGCGTGCCTGGCCGAATTGGGTCACTCAGTGATCGGCGTGGATCGCGACGGATCCAAGGTGAAGAACATCACGGAAGGGCGTGCCCCGTTCTACGAACCGGGCCTGGAAACGCTGGTGGAGAATGGAGTTCGGAGCGGCAATCTCCGCGCCACCACATCGGCCGCCGATCCATTGCGCGAGGCGGACATCGTTATGGCCTGCGTAGGAACCCCTTCCGAACGCAACGGCAATTTGGGGCTGGATCAATTGAAGCGCGCGGTGGAAGAAATAGCCGCCAGCTTAGCCGGCCGAAGCAAGCCTCTGACGCTGGCCATTCGCAGCACGGTCTTCCCGGGGACCTGTGAAGAAGTCGTCATCCCGGCGTTTGCCAAATTCCCGCAGGTCTCGGTGGTTTCGAATCCGGAATTTCTCCGCGAAGGCTCGGCCGTCAAAGACTTCCGTGAGCCGTCATTAGTAGTCGTAGGCGGCTCCGATTCCGCCGCAGTTCGAAAAGTCGCAGCCTTGTACGACGCCCTGGGGGTGGAACCCCGGCTAGTTTCGCTGCGGACCGCCGAAATGATTAAGTACGCCTGCAATGCGTTTCACGCGGTGAAGATTTCTTTTGCGAATGAAGTTGGAGCGCTCTCGGCTAAATTGAGCATTGACGCGCGGGAAGTGATGACCACGCTGTGTTACGATACGCGCCTGAACATTTCCGCGGCATACTTAAAGCCGGGTTTTGCTTTCGGTGGCTCTTGCCTGCCGAAGGATCTCCGGGCGCTTACATATCGTTCCGCCCGACTGGATGTAAAGCTACCGTTCCTGGAGTCGGTGCTTCCGGCCAACCAAGCGCATCTGAATCGCGCCATCCAGGAAGTTCTGGATCTTCCGGGAGAACGTATTGGCATGATCGGGCTGGCATTCAAGGAAAATACCGACGACCTCCGGGAGAGCCCGGTGGTAACTCTTCTGGAGCAACTCATCGGCAAGGGCCGTAGCGTGCGGGTATACGATCCGCACATTAGTCTGGACTCGATTTACGGAAGCAACCGCGATTTCATTCTGACAGCGATCCCGCACATCGGAAAGCTGCTCGAATCGAAGATTCAAACTGTCCTGGAGTGGGCGGATCACGTGGTGCTGGCGCAGCCGCCTTCGGGCGAAATGGCGCAGGCGATCCGCGACAGCGGGCGTCCGGTTCTGGATCTCGTAGGATCGGGCTTATTCGGCGGTACCAAGCCGGTCTCGCACTAGCCGCTAGGACGCTTTTCCAGGATCGCGATCAGGTTACTCCGCCACCGCGCGAACGCCGGACGCGCTAGTAATCGCAGGGCTAACAGCTCGATCAGAACCAATGGCCCGAGCATGACAGTAGCGGCAGAAGTATTAACCTGACGGATGTCGGCGACTCGGAAGCCCGCCTTCGCCCCCAGGGAAGCCACGGCCGACGCGGTGTTCATTTGATAGAACGTCTTGAAAATGTCATGTTCCTGCCGTGCCTCGAAAAAACCGATCAGTAGATTCTTGGTGCTCTGCGGAAACCATGAGCCCACTCGCATCGAGAAACACTGTGAATTGGGCGTGTGAAAGATAAAGTGGCCGCCAGGACGCAGGACCCGATACGCCTCCGCTAGTACCGCGAGGGGCTGGTCAAGATGCTCCACCACCATGTTTGCAGTGACAATGTCGAAAGAGCCGTCGGAGAACGGCAACGCACCGAGATTACCCAAGACTGGATTGCGCAAAGTGCGGTGGGCGCGGATGCCCGGAACATCGACATCGATACCGGCGAAGAAACTGGCTCGCGAAACGGCTTCGTCTTCCGCGGCGGTCATCCACTCGGCGAACACCTGATGGCCGCAGCCCAAGTCCAGCCATCGGCTGCCCGGGCGCATCGTCGCACTGACGGCTTCCTGATATTCATACTGGGAGCTCCTCAGGCCCGGCACGACCTTTTGCTCGATTTTCCAGTAAAACTTGTAGGCTGAGGCGCGGCTCATGACTACTGCGCCCCGCGCGAGAGCAGCATTACCTTTACGGTATTAAAAACAATGTAGGCATCCAGCGCCGGACCGACGTTCTTGATGTAGTACAGATCGTATTCCAGCTTGGTCAGAGAGTCTTCGATCGTGTCGCCATATTTGTGGTTGATCTGCGCCCATCCGGTGATCCCGGGCTTAACCCAATGACGCTGCCGGTAAAAAGGGATTTTTTCCTCCAGCATGGCGCAGAACTCGGGCCGTTCGGGGCGGGGACCCACGATCGACATGTGGCCGCGGACGACATTGAAAAACTGCGGCAATTCATCCAGCCTCAGGCGGCGCAGCCAGCGGCCGGCTGGGGTGATCCGAGGATCGTTCTTAGTGGCCCACACAGCCCCAGAGCCTGCCTCTGCGTCCGCGTACATCGATCGGAATTTATACAGCACAAACGGCTTTCCGTGTAAACCGACGCGAGTCTGGCGAAACAGGATCGGGCCGGAGGAGGAGAACTTCACCACCAGCGCCACCACCGCCATCACAGGTAAGGTGATCACCATTCCGATAAGGCCTAACGCTTCCGAGTAGATGCCCTGGAGTTGCACCATCCAGCGTCGTGGACCCATTCCTCCCGAGAAGATGAGCTGGGATGGCCGCAGGTCTGGAATTGAGACGCGTCCAAAAACTGACTCGAATGCCATGGTTGCTTCTTCGATCTGTATTCCGGAGAACTTCAAATCCAGCAACTGCTGCATGGGGAGCCGTCCGCGGCTCTCACCTAGTCCCACTACGATGCGGGTTGGCCGGTGGCGCTCGACCACTTGCGGCAGTTCACTCAAGTCGCCGAGCCAGGGGGTGTGAGGCAAATCGCCTGGGGCTGCGCTCAGGTAACCCACTACCAGGGACCCCAGTTCGGGCCGCTCGTGAAGCCGCATCGCGATTCCGCGCAAGGTCTCAGAGGCACCCAGGAATAGCAGCTTCTCTGGGGGAAGAGCCTTGCTGATCACGGAATAGAAGGCCACGCGCCACAGCGGCAGCACCAGCAGCACCAGAAGGCTGCCGTACACCATGGTCCACTTATTTAACTCCAGCGATGATCGCGCATACCCGAGCACAGCCTGCAGGAGGAAGGCCGCTCCCAGCACCAGGGAGATCTGCTGCCCAAGATAGATGCCTGAGGCCGGGCGTAGATGCTCGTATAAGTCCTCGAAGTAGAGGCCCAACTGGATGGCCGCTACCACCAGCATGATCTGACGCCAGCCCCCGTCGTAAAGCAAGTAGAACTGCACATCTTCATCGAGTACGAAATGCGCCATCGTGCAATAGCAGCTAGCTAGAAGGATTGTTTCTAGCAGAAATAACGCCAGCACGCTGGTGGGGATGGAAACGCGGAACAGCCGGATCATCGAGAATTAGTCACCCAGTGATTGGCGGAGGATGACGAGGGCAGTCTACACGCCGACTCATCGCGCCAAGTGTAACATCTTAGCCCGGACGCGGGCACATCTATCGGCCCGTCCCAAACGCATCGAACACTCTCGCCCCTTACAATCAGAATTCAACCTCAGCCACCAAATGACAGGGCAGGGCAGTGCGCTTCTCGACCGCGACCATAGGTCCAAGATGTTTGCTGCCGAAACCGCCGGAGCGCCAAGCCTCGCGCTGGACGCCGCCCTCCAGGATGAGGTGCCGGACGGCGTTCGCCGAACCGGCGTGCCAGAACTGCTCCACTAGGTGTTCTCCAGGCGGTCCGTCAATATCGTCTGTGATCCGTAGGCGGTTGGGCTTCTCAAACACCACACGCCGCCGATGCACAAAGTCTCCATACGCACACTCGGCCACGAGGATATCGCGCGTGTCTGAAGCGGTCCACTCGAGAACGTGCACGCGCGGAAGATCCTTCCAGCGGAACGGCCCGGCGGCCAAGGCTTGGTCGCGGCCCGCGATGCGGACGGTGTTGTGGGCGCCCGTGCCGCGGAACCACATCCGCTCCGCGGGATCGCCGACATACGTAAAGGTGCCAGGGTCAATCAGAAGCCACTCTGGGCCCGATCGAACGACAATGCTCAGCGTATCGGAGTGGCTATGGCCTGCCGAGCCCGGGCCAAAAGAGCCAGCGTCAATCAGAATGTGCCGATCGCCTGATTCCATCACCACGATGCCGGAATCCTTGAAGAAGCTCGATCGTAGTACGCCCGGAACCCGGCCCAGGAACGCATTCGCAGCCCGGAGAGTATCTCGCGCAAACAGCGCCCGCGGACCATACGGATAAAACAGGCGTCCTCCGTCGTCGTCTCCGAGGAACGGCAATTCTCCGTTAGGTCCCAGAAGCGCTTCAAGAAAATCCGCCATGCGGCCGAGAATGGTTCGCTCCTGCGCCGAAGCTCCCGCGAGGCACGCGTGAAACAGGAACATATCGAGCGCGTAAACATGGTAGTAGGATGACCGTTCAAAATGGCTGCCGTCCCCACACACTTGACGCACGAATTCATTAGAGACCCAGCGCCGGCCAATCTCGGCCCAGCGAGCCGCTCCGGGAAAATCGGGAAACAGCGCACCCAAGGCGTGAAGTGCCACCGCCTCTCCCAATAGATGCGTGTTGGGTGAGAAGTAGATCGATAAGTTGGCCTCTAGGTGCCGGCCATGGCGATAGAGGTTCTGAAGAAACTCCTTGCGCAACTCCGGAGTCATGTGCCTGCCGGCGGTCTGGTAGATCTGAATCCAGGAGAGCGCGCGGAAGGCAACCTCAAGAGCGCTTGCCCAATTAATGCCGCGTTGGAACGGGTTTTGTACGAACCAACTTTCCAATTCCGAAAACAACATCTTCAAGGATGCTTCATCCCCAGCCTGGGCAAGGACTACCAGATGTTGGTGACGGTTGAGTTCCCAGATGATTTTGTGATCACCGGCCTCGTCGGCATTCAAATAGTGAATACGGCGAAAGTAATGCGGGGAAGTCTCGCGTCCACTGAGTGCATCGCGTCTCCAGGAGGTTGGCGATTCAAGGTGAAGTTTCAGGTCGAAGAGAGGAATATGACGATGTCGGATATCCTCAGCCAAACGGGCGATCTCGTCGTTCGTTGGGGCAGAGATCGCAGGAAGAGGCGTTATGTCCGGGGCAAGAAACGCTCCTGGCAGTCGTGGGGGCCGTGCCAACAAAGCCAGATTCGACGCCTCTTGCCTCAAGCGGAATGCGATCTCCTTCAAGCTACGCACGTGTCATGGAGCGCCCAACCGGCCTCAAACGAGAATCATAGCGTATTGAGTGATTCTCACTTTTTTGGATTTCGGGAAGCTGCGTCCCAGCGGAGGACGCTTGAAAATCAGCCGTGCCACGGACCATCAACTATTTAATCGCAATGCGCACGCCGTTTGACGACACGCCGTTGACAGTGACCAGAACGGTGGCAGTACCCGTGCCACGCAGTCCCCCTGGGAGGAGCACATGGATCAGATCCAGACCTTCGGAAGCAGTAGAGGGGCCGGCGAAGTCAACCGGGACCAGGACATTAGCGACCAGAACCTGCACGGCATCTAAACTCGTGCGATTCCGCACTCCGGTCCCGTAGAGCGTCAGATAGACTTTATCTGTGTCGGAGCCTAGGTCGATAGGCACAGCAACGAACAGGCCGGTCGCGTTATCTAGCTGTGCAACCGGCTCATAGCTGGTGTTGCTTCCATTGATTCGCGTCACGTCGGCTGCCGCCAATCCGTCTGGGTTCAGGGAAAACAGCCCGGGCGCTATGGTGGAAACGCTCACGCTCGCCAGGGTTTGAGTTTGATCGCCGCCGACCACGGTCACCGTCGCGGATCCCACGGCCGTATCCGGTGGAATCTGGAAGTTGATCTGATTGGGTGAAACGAAGTAAAGTCCCGCTGGGCGCTCTACTCCATTGGCATCCTTAACAGTTACTGTGCAATCTTCGAGCGTGGTTGGAAGAGGCCGCACTGATGCGGACTGCGCACCGCCGGCAAGCTGTGCGCCGAATACCGTAACCATCGAACCAGGCGCCACCGGACCGGGTTTTTGGCTGGCAGCCGAGACCAGGACCAGGCCGCTGTCGACTCGCACCTTGACAGCCGCGCTGGATACGATTTGCAGGCTGTCCTGCAGTGTAATATTGAGCGTGAATGTTCCCGCCGCGCCGGGCGTGCCCGTGAGCATCCCGTCTTTGCTGAGGGTTAAACCATTCGGGACCGAGGAGGCCGTCCAGGTATAGGGCAGGGTTCCGCCTGCGGCGGCCAGCTTAGACGAATAGATCTTTCCTATTTGGGCATCCGGAAGGGCAGTCGTAACGATGACAGGGGAGCTGAATATGACAGTAATCTGCGTGCTGGTCTCATTGCCTGCTGTATCGCGAGCCGCCACCGTGATCTGATTGGAGCCGTTGCGGAGCGTAATGCCGCTCGCTGTCCAGTTGGTGGTTCCCTGCGCCAGCCCCTGAAGGCCTTGATCCGTCGCCCAGACAACCTGGGTAGTCGTGGAGGATGCAGTTCCCGCCAGAGAGAGAACGTTTTTCGAGGAAACGAAGGTCGGCTGGGTGGTCGGCTCTGTGATGATAACGGCACCTGCAGCGGGGGGCGCGGTAGGCATGAGTTGAACTATGGCAGTGGCGGTTTTAGAGGGATCCGCGACGCTTTTGGCGGTGATGGTGACTGACTGCGTGGCATTGACCACTGGAGGCGCTGTGTACAGTCCATTCGATAATGTCCCAACCGAAGGAGTCATGGACCAGGTTACCGAGGTGTTTGCGCTGCCGGTCACCAGCGCCGTAAATTGCGCAGTCTTCAAGGCGCTAAGCGCGGCACTAGGAGGGCTCACTCCTACGCTGACGCCGCCGCCCGCAGGGGGCGTTAGCGTAACACTGGCGCTGGCGAATTTCGTAGCATCGGCGACGCTGGTAGCCGTGACGGTGATCAGCAGCGAACTGTTAATCACGGCAGGCGCGGTGTACAATCCGTTCACCAAACTCCCGATTGAGGGTGTCATAGACCAGGTAACGGCCGTGTTCGCGTTGCCTGTAACGGTCGCCGAGAATTGCGAGGTCTGGGATGCTGCGAGAGTGGCACTCGGCGGGTTCACGCTCACGATGACGCTCCCAGGAGGTACAAGCTGGACCGTGGCGCTGGCCGATTTAGAAGTATCGACCACGCTGGTCGCCGTGATCGTGACGGACTGGGCGCTGTTGATCACGGTAGGCGCGGTGTATAATCCGTTCGACAAACTCCCTATCGCGGGAGTCATGGACCAGGCTACGCCAGTATTCGCGTTGCCGGTAACAGCTGCCGTGAATAGCTTGCTTTGTGATGCAGTCAGAGTTGCGCTCAAAGGACTAACGCTAACACTGACACTGGGAGGCGGAACTGGAAGGGAGATAGTCCCTGTGCCTCCGCTCGCCAGAATCGAACTGCCGGTCGCTGTCGAGGCCACGACGCCAGTAATCTGAATGGGAATGGAGGTAGTCGACGGACTGGAAGCAATTTGGAAGGTGGCGGTGGCAACCGACCCATCAGCCATGGCAGTGTTATTGAAGCCGAGAATCAGACAGGTACTTCCTGAACATGTGACGCTCTTGCCAGCGTTGGTAGCCGACGGGCCCGCCGCGACCGTGACGCTCGTGATATCCGAGGAATATACGAACGACCATTGAAGGCCGGCCGTTTGGGCGCCGCCCGATGATGACAGATTTATCGGGAGACTGACGGTTGTTCCGGCTGTCCCGGAACCGGATCCGACTGAGAGCGTCACGCTTTGTCCCAATCCGAGAATCTGAAGACCCAGAAACAGGGAACCAATCGTCAGACTACGCGCAAGTTGTATCACAATGAAAATATCGGCAAGGAGTGGTCGTTTCGATATCGAAACTTTACACCTAGGGGGTACTAAAGAATTTTCGGGGAAGGACTTAAGGGCCTAATGTTTCAGATGACTGGCTCGGGAGCAAACGGTACTGTGCAGCTTTCCGGGCGGGGTAGCCGATCAATATAGACTCGGATGTCGATGATGGAGGCTGACTTAGAGGTTATCTTGGAGCGGGAAAGCCTCAGCCCGCTGAAGGGTCTTAAACAAGGTCTCCATCAATAAATCCCACCCGCAAGGCAGAGTACTGTCGCGACCTAGCCTTGCACCCGAATCCTGAATGAACGCCTTACCTTACGGCCCGAGGCGACAGGCTGCACCCAAGGTGGTGCTGATGATTCTCTGGACATCGACAACGGTGCATTTCCCATCACCGTTCAAGTCGGCGGAACCGCAACCTAAATATCCCAGCGTTTGGTTTGTCGCGAGCTGGACGTCAAGCACGTTGACTGTACCATCGTTGTTGAGATCGCAGCTGAGGGGTGTTCCGATGGTAGGCCCTGAGCCAGGGACCACGTTAGCGGTATTCGCATTGATTGTGGTCAGATTGGCGCCTGGAGTGC
>Ga0105239_10005637_pt1 | contig 14630 bp, 16 predicted proteins | sample KBSC44metaG_FD_92761 | JGI IMG/M metagenome (GOLD analysis project Ga0105239, IMG submission 92761) | Corn rhizosphere microbial communities from Kellogg Biological Station, Michigan, USA - KBS C4-4 metaG | ecosystem: Host-associated > Plants > Roots > Rhizosphere > Soil | place: Michigan, USA... | reverse complement strand
AGGCGCTCATTCTGCGCGTAGGGTAGCGTTGACCGAAAGCTCCCATTCGAGCCGCTGCGCGTCTGCACACGCGACCGTTGAGTAGCTGCTGTTGGCTGCGTCGCCGTACTGGGCGGGCCAGCCGTCGGCCGCGTGCGCCTCAACCCAGGAATCGGTGGTCCCGCAACCGGCCATTACGCCCGTGATCAGCGCCGTTGACGCCAGCACGATCAATCGCCGGAACACTCGGTCCTTTCCTGTTCCTATCGTTTGGTCCACGTGAGGGTAACCGCTCAGTGTGTGAGCGCTCGCGTAGGCTTTCCGGCCATGACGACGATGTGGGGCGCGCCGCTACACAAGCGCTGGCGGGGGTCCCGGCTGCGTGATCCGCGCCAGGCCAAGTTCCTGACCCTCGCTTCTTTGCGGTGGGTGATCGCCAACAAGGCCTATACGCCCTGGTATTTGGTGCGCTATTGGCGATTGCTGAAGTTCAAGCTGGCCAACCCGCACATCATCACTCGCGGCATGGTCTTCCTCGGCAAAGGCGTCGAGATCCAGTCGACGCCCGAGCTGGCGACGATGGAGATCGGCCGGTGGGTGCACATCGGCGACAAGAACACGATCCGTTGCCACGAGGGCTCGTTGCGGTTCGGCGACAAGGTCGTGCTCGGTCGTGACAACGTCATCAACACCTACCTCGACATCGAGCTGGGCGATTCGGTGCTGATGGCGGACTGGGTCTATGTGTGCGACTTCGACCACAGAATGGACGACATCAACGTGCCGATCAAGGACCAGGGCATCATCAAGGGCCCGGTGCGGATCGGGCCGGACACGTGGATCGCCACCAAGGTCACCATCCTGCGCAACACCACGATCGGCCGCGGGTGCGTGCTGGGGTCGCACGCAGTGGTCAAGGGTGACGTTCCCGACTTTTCGATCGCCGTCGGCGCGCCTGCGAAGGTCGTCAAGAACCGGCAGCTGGCGTGGGAGACGTCGGCGGCCCAGCGCGCGGAGTTGGCGGCGGCGCTGGCCGTCATCGAACGCAAGAAGGCCAACCGCTAGGTTCCCGTCGAACGTTCCTTACCGCTCGAAATTTTGGCGAATTCTCGAGCGGTAAGGAACGTTCGGGGACGCCCTGGAGCCAGGCCATTTGGCGCCTAACGTGAAGTCTGCGATTTCCCAGGTGAACGCCCTACGAACGGAAGTAGCATCCGGCCATGGCGGGTCGCTTGCCCGGCGATTTGGTGGACGAGGCCAGGTTGACACTCGACAGTGTCGGGCGCATCGAGCTACCTCCGCGGGCGTGGCCGTTCGTCCGCGGCTACCTGGCTAGCATCGACTGTGCCGTCGGCGCGGACGATGCAGCAGCGTTGCGTACCGCTCTCGACGATCTGCACCGTATTGGGTTAGGCCCTCGGCGAAATCCCGACCGTGCACCCTCGTTGGGTCCATCGAGGAGATCACAACATGATGCGTCGTCCTACTCGCCTACATCGGCGCACCGCACGCCGGCACCACCGCCTCGCCGGCTGCCTCGGTCGGAGTCGGCGTCTTATCCGGCCCCATCGCCACCCACGGGGGGCCAGCGGCGCAGAGCCTCACGCTCCGGACGGATCGTGGCCATAGCTGCCTGCATGATTGGAATCCTTGTCGCAGCTGGCTTTCTCGTCACCCTCTTGGTGAATTCGACCGCTCATCAAGTCAGCCCACCGTCCGGGCAAACCACCACACTCATACGGCCGACACAATATCCGGGAACTCGCGAGACGACCGCGCCGCAGACTCAAACGCTCACGCCGACGGAAACACTCACACCCGGCTCGGCGAGCCCGACTCGCCCGACAACCGAAGCGCCGCCGTTTGATTCGGCCGCGTCCGAGGCGAGGAACTGGGTGTTCGCGGCCTGTCTTCTCACGCTTGCAATCATCGTCCTCATCGCGGTGGGGCTGCTGCGACGTCGATCCCGGTCGTCATCGACTCCCGCTCATGTGGAGGCGATCGCCGACAGGCAGAACGGTCCGCCGGATGCGCTGCCCGCACCGAAAGAGGTTGTGGAGTTCGCGAATCGAACCGTGATGCGTCTCGTTGAGTACGGCGGTGCATCGTGACGATAACGATCACCCACCCGACTCTGTATGTGCTGGTGTTCGGACCGCTCTCGCACGGTGCGGGCAACGCTGAGCACGGTTTGGCCAAGACATGGGCGACGGCTTCGGCGCTCGGCATCACCCAGCCTGTTGCCGCCGAACTCCCCGTGCAGCTTCCGGCTGAGCTGCCAATGGATGACGTGTGGTTGAAGGTGGTCGGAGCGAAAACCAATCCCGGAGGGCGCGACACCGCGATTGCCTTCACGGCACATGACGTCGCTGCTGTGGCCGTGCGGCTGGGGCCCGATGCGACCGCGGCCGGAGACGGCGATGCCTGGATCGATTTGTCCCGGCGATGGCGTCACGCCGCGGACAATGTCGATCTCGCTGGTGTTTTCGGTGCCACACATGTCTTTACGGGTGTCGCTGATGAGAATGCCTCCGAATTGCAAGTCGCCGGAGCGGATTCCGCTCACAAGGTACTCGCCGCCCACGCCGGGTCAGGCTTCGAACTGTCTGCTGTATTCCAACCCGGGATTGCGGTGTGGGACATTGAGATGACACCACGTGGGCGGTGTGTGGTGGCGCTGGCCGACCCCTCCGCTGCGTCGGTGTTCGGTGAATGGTGCTGGTTCACCGGGACGAGGGACGACGCCGGCCCGATGCTGCGCTATTTCATGCACGCCAGCAAGCTTCGGTTCGAGGTCGGTGTCTTTCAGGACGGGATCGCAGATGTGCGCAAGCAAGAAGACGCGCTCGACACGCAGCTTGCCGAATTATTCGCGTTGCACAAGCGCTTTGAGGTGGCCGGCGCTGCAGCCGACGAGCTGATCGACGCACAAAGCCGACTGAGCCGTGCACAGGGCGATTCTGCAGGCCTTCTCATGTCTATCACCAACATGCGCGATCTGCGACAGACGGTCGAAATCGCGGCACACAACCTGCGTGCTTACGCACCTACGCAGATCGACACCGCCAAATCCAACGTGTCGCCGTTCGCTCGCGAGGTGGAACTCGCCGAATGGCTCGGCCACCGCGTGCAGCACGAGATCGTGTATCTGGAGTCGCGTCGCGAGCGCGTCGCCGAGGGGCAGAAGGTCACCGAGCTTCGCCTGCAACAGCTGGCGGCGGTGCATGCCCGAACCGCCAACTGGCTGACGGTGCTGCAGACCAGCCTGATCGCCGCGTCGCTGGGTACCTTAGGCGTCGCCAGTGCGCTAGGAGCACAGGTGACAGCACCCCGATCTGTTCTGGCAGCGGTGATGGTCTTGGTTGCGTCGGCGACGTTGTTTTTGCCGCTGCTGGCTCTCCGGTGGACCAACGGCTACCGGTGGCCCGAACTCACGGCGCTTGGAATCATCGGTGCGGCTACGGGTTGGTTTGTTGCCGTGGCTATCTCGGACACGACGGCAGTTATCATCGTGTTGGCATCGGCCATCCTCGGTGCTGTGGTGTTCGGCTGCGCCGGGGTATTGGTGAATGGGCACCGTGACACGGACGCACGTCGCGGCAAGTCCGCGTCCAAGCGGAGGGCGCGGTGATTTCCGTCCGGCATCGAGCCGTGGAGGTGCTGCCCGGTCGGTCGCCATGGCCTCGCTCAGCGAGCGCGCCGTGCAGCTTGGGTGGTACCCGCCAAGTCGAAATCGTGGGCTGACGCCGGACGAAACAGCGATCGAACAACTGTGATCGCTTGTTGTGCAAGCTGATATTGAAGACTGCGGCTCTCACCAGACGTACGATGAAACCGTCGTGACTCAGCCGCTCCAGTCGATGTCGAATACGTCGGCCAGCACGGCGCGGCCGTCATCGGTGACCAAGAGCGCCCGCCCACGCGGCACCCGTTTCACCCAGCCCGCGGACAGGAAACGATCGAACACGGCGCGGCCCAGCCCACCGGACAGGTGATGGCGCTGCTCGGTCCAGTCCACGCAGTAGCGCACGAGTGGCCTTTTGCCCGTTGGTATTTCCACACCTACGCCCGTTAGGAAGCCCCGCCCGGTGTCGGTCAGCTCATACCGGAGGTCGTGGCCGGGGCTGCTCAACGCGTCATGGCTGTCGCGGTGTGGATCGTAGCGGCCGTCGCCGCCGACCAGCGCCTCGCGATCCAGCAGGCACCCCATGACAGCCACGCCGAGCCTGCCCGCCAAGTGGTCGTAGCAGGTTCGCGCCGAGCGCAGGCGTGCCGCACGGGTGCCCTCCCGCAGCGATCTGACCGGCCGTGGCGGTGCGAGACGAACCAGATGTTCGAGCAACTCGCCGACTTCGGGACCGGCCAGCCGGTAGTAGCGATGCCTGCCATGGGTCTCCACGGTCAGCAGCCCGGCGTCGGTCAGCTTGCCGAGATGGCTGCTGGCGGTCGGCCTGCCGACGCCCGCTTCGTCGGCGAGCACGCTGGCGGGCAGCGCCCGGCCGTCGTCGAGCGCGAGCAGGACCTTGCACCGTGCCGGGTCGGCCAGCAACGAGGCCAGCGCGGCGATATCGGCGTCGCCGCCCGTCGGCAGCTCGGCAGCGTTACGCATGACAAACCTCCTCCCGCAGCGGGGCAGGCGCTTCGGACCAGCGGAACGCGACTGCCGCGCCGGCCAACTGGACCAGCCCGCCCAGCATGGTCGCGATGCGCGCGCCGTCGGCGCCTCCGATGGCCGCCATGGCACTACCCAACACCGCGACACCGACAGTGATACCCACCAGGCGCGCCAGGTTCACTACGCCCGAAGCCAGACCCGCCCGCCGCACCGGCACCGCTGACATCGCCAGCCCGACCGCGGGACCGGTGTTGAGCGCCAGGCCTGCGCCTGCGAGCACGAACGACAGCTCGAGCAGCCACACCTCGGCGTGCGGTCCCGCCGCGGCGTAGACCGCCATGCCTGCCGCCATGAGGGCCAACCCGGCCGTCATCGGCAGCCGCGGGCCTGTGCGGTGGGCCAGCGAGTTGACCACCGGGATGAAGAACAGGTACGTCAGCGGCATCGGCAGGAACCACAACGCGGTGGCCAACGCGCTCGCGCCCCGTTGTTGTTGGAAGGCGAAGCTGTTCACCAGCAGCAGCCCGTAGATGCCGAAGGTCATCGCGAAGGTCGCGATCAGCGCGGCGACGAGCCTGCGGTTGCGAAACAGGTCCAGCGGAAGCATCGGATGCCTCACCCGTCGCTGGCTGCCGACGAACGCGGCGATGCCTGCCACCGCGGCGGCGCCAAGGGCGACGGTCCACAGCGGTGACAGCGTCCGGCCCTCGACGAGCACGATGGTCAGCGTGCCGAGCCCCACCATGGCCAGTATCTGGCCGGGAACGTCGATGCTCGCCGCATCGGGGTCGCGCGACTCGGGCAGGTAGAGGTAGGTCATCAGCAGCGCGATCACGCCGATCGGCGCATTCAGCCAGAAGATGTAGCGCCAGCCGATGGTGTCGGTGAGCACGCCGCCGAGGATGGGGCCGATCGCGGTGCTCATCGCGGCGGCCATCGCCCATGCGGCCGTCGCTCTGCCGCGCTCGACCGGGTCCGGAAACGCGGCTGCGGTGATGGCCAACCCTTGGGGGAGCATCAGCGCCGCGCCCACGCCCTGGACGGCGCGGGCGGCCAACAGCAGCGGAAGTGACGGGGCCGCCGCGCATACCAGCGAGGCGGCAACGAACGTCAACAATCCGACGCGCAAGACCGTGCGCCTGCCGAATCGGTCACCCAGCGACCCGGCTGTCAACAGGACGGCGGCGAAGGTGATGTTGTAGGCGTCGATCGTCCATTGCGCGCCGGAGATGCCGCCGCCGAGGTCGTTTCGGACTGCGGGCAGTGCGAGGTTGATCGCGTTGGCGTCGATGAGTCCGACGAAGAGTCCCAGGTAGGCAGCGATGAGGGTCAACGCGGTGTCGAGGCTGAACCTTTTCGTGTCCATGCCCGCACGCTAGGGCCGGAATGATTCGATGCCGGTCGAATTATTCAGCGGTCGGGCAGTGCGTGTTCGACGATGACGCGCCGCCGGTGCGGTTCGCGTTCGCCGCGTTTGGCGGCGAGGTAGACCTGCGCGGTCTCGCTCGCGACAGTGTGCCAGTCGAAGTCGGAGGTGAGCCGTTCGCGGGCGGCGATCGCTCTCTGCTGTGTGGCATCGGGATCGTCCAGCACGGCGCGCACTGCCGCGGCCAACCCTGCGACGTCGCGTGGTGCGTACGACATTCCGGTCTGCCCGTTGATGACCGCCTCACCGAGGCCGCCGACGTTGGAGGTGACGAGCGGGACGCCGGTGGCGGCTGCCTCGAGCGCGACGATGCCGAACGGTTCGTAATGGCTGGGCAACACGCATGCGTCGGCGGTGTGCAGCAGCCGCAGAAGCCCCTTATGGTCGAGCCTGCCCACGAACGTTGTGGCCTTGAGTACCTTGTGCTTTCGCGCCTGCTCGACGAGCCAGTCGAGTTGTGTGCCGTCACCCGCGATCGTCAATGTCGTACCGGGGTGGGTGCGCCTGATGCGGGGCAGCGCGGCGATCGCGTCGTGTATGCCCTTCTCGTACTCGAGCCGGCCCAGGTACATCAATTGCGCAGGTCCGGTTCGAGGTTGGCGTCGCGCGAATGGCCACAGCGCAGCGTCGATTCCGTTGCGAATGACGCGGGTCTCCGCAAGGCCCGGGCCGAACAACTCGGTGATCTCATCGCTCATTGACGCCGAACAGGTGATGAGCGAATCGGATTCGTGAGCGAGCCACGATTCGACGGCGTGCACCTGGCGGCTGATCGGACCCGAGACCCAGCCCGAATGCCTGCCTGCCTCGGTGGCGTGGATGGTGGAAACCAGTGGGACGTCGAAGTATTCGGCGAGAGCGATCGCCGGATGCGCGACCAGCCAGTCGTGTGCATGCACGACGTCGGGCCGCCACGGCCGATTACGCTGGTCCTTGATGGCCAGCCCGGCGCGGACCATCGAATGCCCCATGGCCAGCGTCCACGCCATCATGTCGGCGCCGAAGTCGAACTCATGCGGGTCCTGCGCGGCCGCGACAACCCTTACGCCCTCGGCGATTTCGTCGGTCGATGGATGCGTGCTCGGGTCGGTGCCGCTGGGGCGCCGGCTGAGCACCACGACCTCGTGGCCGCCCGCCGCCAGCGCTGTCGCCAGTTCGTAGACGTGTCGGCCGAGGCCGCCGACCACCACCGGCGGGTACTCCCACGAGACCATCAGGACTTTCACGGGCCGCTCACCCCTGGGCGTGGGCCCACGCGCAAGCAGGGGACGACCTCAAAATGCCAACAATTTGCGGCGTGTCGTGCGCAAACACGGTCACTCGCGGGGAAGGGGAGGAGGACTTTCATCGAGGCAGGCGCCTTGCGTCGAGCGCGCCGAACAAATCGTCGGCGCGGTTCCAGCCGTCGGCCAGGCGGCGCGCGTGCTCGTTGCGGCCGGATGCAAGCGCGCCCGCGATCTCCCGTGTGGCGTGCGCATGCAGGTGCGCTCGGTAGCGCGCGTAGTCGGCGGCGGAGTCCTTGCTCACCATGAACGGCCAGTCGCTGGACACCGTGAGCAGCGTTTCGCGCAGGATCTGGTCGGCGACGAAGTTGCGGGCCGGCGGTGCGTCGGTCTCGCCGAGTGCCTTGTCCACGGTGGTCAGCGCGGTGTCGACGACCTCGGCGTTGAGCTGAACCAGATCGGCAACCTTCTCGCCCGCCCACACCTGCCAGTCCTTGCCCGAACCCCAAGAGCTGGGCGGTAATTCGACGGGAGTGCCGACGAATCCGTCGGCCACCGCATCGGAAAGAGTGCCGACTCGCACGCCCGCGGCGGGCAGCGCGCGCACCACCCGTTCGAGCCACACCGGGCCCTCGTACCACCAATGCCCGAAAAGTTCGGTGTCGAACGCCGCCACCACGTGGGCCGGCCTGCCGATCCGTTCCGATTCGCTGATCAACCGTTCGCGCACCACCCCGACGAAGTCGGCGACATGCATGTCGACCGCGCGGTCCGCGCGCTCAGGGTCGTAGGGCGCCTTGGCATCCGACGACACGTTGCGGCCGGTGACACGGGCCGGCTTGAGGCCGGTGACGTGATCGTAGGTGTGGAAGTCGCGGTACGCCGCGTGGCCGGGGTAGCCGGACTTCGGCGACCACACCCGATAGCTGACCTGCAGATCGCGGCCGAAGGCGACGACGTCGGAGGCGGCGACCGGTCGCCCCAAGGCGGTGTCGCCGTGCAGCGACGGGCCGTCGACCATGAAGTGTCCGACACCCGCTGCGGTGTAATCGATTTCCATGCCCGGCGCATATGCGCACTCCGGTGCCCAGATGCCGGTCGGTGTGTGTGCGAACCGCAGAGCGGCATCGGCGAGGCCCTCGCGCAACGCGAATTCGCGCAACCGCGGGTTGAGCAGTGGCTGGAACGGATGCGACAACGGACCGCCGAGCAGTTCGATGGTGCCTGCGTCGATCAGCCCGCGCAGCAGTGGACTTCCGCCGTGTCGCCACAGTGTGGCGAACTCCTCGAGTGCGTGGCCTGCCTCGGCGTGCTCGCGAATTCCGAACTCCCGCAACGGGTCACGCAGCGTCGTGGCCTCCAACGCCCGCAACTGCCAGTTGGCCAGCCAGTGGTACATGCCCGACAGGCAGTAGGGGTCGTCGAGCTGCGCGGTGACGACCGGCGTCATGCCCAGCGTCACCACGTGCCTGCGCTCTTCGTCGGCAAGCGTGCGCAGTACCCGCATCAGTGGCAGATACGCGGCCGACCACGACTGATAAAGCCACTCCTCGCCGACCGGCCACCGGCCGTGATGGGCCAGCCACGGCAGGTGCGTGTGCAGGACGAGGGTGAACAGCCCGGGTACGGGCTCGGACCGTGTCACGGCCGCACCGCGATCACGACCAGGTCGAGACTGTTGTCGATGTCGCGGTCCCGTGCGTCGATGAGCTCGAAGTCGGCGGTGGTCACTGCGGCGACGTCGGCGAGCAGATCGTCGGACCAGGGTGCGTCGGCCAGCGCGCGGGCGATCTGGGCGTCGATGATCGAGCCGCCGTGTCGAGCGTCGAGCTCTTGAAGACCCTCGCCATGAAAAACGCCCAGCATCGACTCGACCGAAAAGCCCGCGGTTGTCAGCAGTTCGGTCAGCTCGTCGGCGTTGAGTTCGCGGGTGTGGAACGGGTTGATCGGGGTGTCACGGCCGGGGGAGAAGGTAATCCGATTTGGTGTGGACACCAGCAGCACGCCGCCGGGCCGGAGTACGCGAGCGCACTCGGCCACGAATTGCCCCTGATCCCAAAGGTGTTCGATGACCTGGAAGTTGACCACCACATCGACCTCGCCGTCGGCCAGCGGGAGCTCGGCGAGATTCCCGTGCCGCATCTCCACCCGCGGATACCGGGCCCGTACATGCGCGACGGCCGACTCGTCGTAATCCAGCCCGATCACCCGGCGTGCCACACCAGCGATCAGGTCGGCTCCGTAACCCTCGCCGCAGCCGGCCTCGAGCACGTCGAGTCCGACGCAACGACTGGCCAGTCGCTCGTAGACGACCTCATGGCGACGGAACCAGTAGTTCTCCTCCGCCAGCCCAGGGATCGTGCGTTCGCCCGTAAGGGGCAACGCATCGTCCCCAAGCGGACCGTTGGTAACGAATGAGGCGCTCATTGCTAGGCAGGCTAACGCGGATCGGCCCAATGGCGAAGGTTCACCGACTACGGGCTGCTAGTACGCAAACTTCGACCAGCTATGGTGTTCGTGCGAACCACCAAAAGTTACCCGCGAGTAACATGGTGGTAGTTGCTTCAAACGTGGTAATGCAGGCCGGCCGCCCGGCCTCTCCGAGGAGGACGAACCAGAGTCATGACGAACATCGTGGTCCTGATCAAACAGGTCCCAGACACGTGGTCGGAGCGCAAGCTGACGGATGGCGATTTCACGCTCGACCGTGAGGCCGCCGACGCGGTGCTCGACGAGATCAACGAGCGCGCCGTCGAAGAGGCGCTGCTGATCAAGGAGAAGGAAGCCGCCAACGGCACCGAGAGCACTGTGACGGTGCTCACAGCGGGCCCCCAACGTGCGACCGAGGCCATCCGCAAGGCGTTGTCGATGGGCGCCGACAAGGCGGTGCACGTCCTCGACGACGGCCTGCACGGCTCCGACCTGGTCCAGACCGGCTGGGCACTGGCCCGCGCGCTGGGCACCATCGAGGGCACCGAACTGGTCATCGCGGGCAATGAGGCCACCGACGGTGTCGGCGGCGCGGTTCCCGCGGTGATCGCCGAATACCTGGGCCTGCCCCAGCTGACCCACCTGCGCAAGGTGTCCGTCGAGGGCGGCAAGGTCACCGGTGAGCGTGAGACCGATGATGGCGTGTTCACTGTCGAGGCGTCGCTGCCTGCGGTGGTGTCGGTCAACGAGAAGATCAACGAGCCGCGCTTCCCGTCCTTCAAGGGCATCATGGCCGCGAAGAAGAAGGAAGTGACGACGCTGACGCTGGCCGAGATTGGTGTCGAGACCGACGAGGTGGGCGTCGCCAACGCCGGTACCAAGGTGACTGCGTCGACTCCGAAGCCGCCGAAGACCGCGGGCGAGAAGGTCACCGACGAGGGTGACGGCGGCACCAAGGTCGCCGAGTACCTGGTTGCTCAAAAGATCATCTAGCCGATAGCCCCACAGAGACCCGAAAGACACAGAAGACAAATGGCTGAAGTACTTGTGCTCGTTGAGCACGCCGACGGCGCGCCGAAGAAGGTCACCGCCGAACTGATCACCGCCGCCCGCAAGTTGGGCGAGCCCTCCGCCGTCGTCATCGGCAAGCCGGGCACGGCCGCGTCGCTGACCGACGGGCTGAAGGAGGCGGGCGCCGCCAAGATCTACGTCGCCGAGGCCGACGACGCGGAGAACTACCTGATCACTCCGTACGTGGACGTGCTGGCCTCGCTGGTGGAGTCGGCCACGCCTGCCGGTGTGCTGTTGGCCGCCAGCGCCGACGGCAAGGAGATCGGGGGCCGACTGGCCGCCCGCATCGGCTCTGGCCTGCTGGTGGACGTCGTCGACGTCAAGGAGGGCGCCAAGGCGGTCCACTCGATCTTCGGTGGCGCGTTCACCGTCGAGGCCGAGGCCACCGGTGAGACCCCGGTGATCACCGTGCGTCCCGGCGCGATCGAGGCCGAGCCCGCAGCGGGCGCAGGCGAGGTCGTCAACGTCGAGGTGCCGGCGCAGGCCGAGAACGCGACCAAGATCACCAAGCGGGAGCCCGCCGTCGCAGGCGATCGTCCGGAGCTCACCGAGGCCACCGTCGTGGTCTCCGGCGGCCGCGGTGTCGGCAGCGCCGAGAACTTCAAGGTCGTCGAGGATCTGGCCGACTCGCTCGGCGCCGCCGTCGGTGCGTCGCGCGCCGCCGTCGACTCCGGCTACTACCCGGGGCAGTTCCAGGTGGGCCAGACCGGTAAGACCGTGTCGCCGCAGCTGTACATCGCGCTGGGCATCTCCGGGCGATCCAGCACCGCGCCGGCATGCAGACGTCGAAGACGATCATCGCGGTGAACAAGGACGAAGAGGCGCCGATCTTCGAGATCGCGGACCTCGGCGTCGTCGGCGACCTGTTCAAGGTCGCGCCGCAGCTGACCGAGGCGGTCAAGGCCCGCAAGGGTTAGTTTTCTCGCGCAAAGCCCCCGGACACCGGTGTTCGGGGGTTTTGCGTGCCGCGCCCAGACTACGGACTTTCAAGGGTTCGAATACGGGCGGCGAAGCGTCAGTCTGGACGCATGAAGATCACAGTTTTCGGAGCCACCGGTTTGATCGGTTCGAAGGTCGTCGACCTCCTCAATGAGGCTGGGCACGACGTGGTCGCCGCGTCGCGCGCCTCGGGTGCCGACGTGCTCACCGGCGAGGGGCTTGCCGACGCGCTGGCGGGCGCGGACGCGCTCGTCGACCTGACCAATTCACCGTCGTTCGACGACGGCCCGGTGATGGACTTCTTCACCCGCTCGTCGGCGAACCTGGCGGCGGCCGCGAAGCAGACGGGGGTCCGCCACTACGTGGCCCTGTCGATCGTCGGGGTCGACGGTTTACCCGAGAGCGGCTACATGCGCGCAAAGGTGGTGCAGGAGAAGGCGATCGCCGAATCGGGTCTGCCGTACACGATCGTGCGGGCGACCCAGTTCCAGGAGTTCGCCGCCGCCATCGTCGGATCGCTCGACGTGGGCGATGAAGTGCGAGCACCCGATGCGCTGATTCAGCCGATCGCCGCCGACGACGTCGCCGCCGAAGTGGCCCGCGTGGCGGCGGGCTCCCCGCGCGACGGTGTGGTCAACATCGGTGGGCCGGACAAGATCTCGTTCGCCGACCTCGCCCGCAGCGTGCTGGCCAAGCAGGGCAGCGACAAGACGGTCGTTGTCGACCTGCAAGCCACTTACTTCGGCACGCGGCTCACCGAGACGAGCCTGGTCACCGGCGACGATGCCGTGCTGGGCACGGTCCGCTTCCATTGACTTCAACTGAGGAGAAACGATGTTCGACAACGCCGATTTGATGAAGGCCATCACGACGATCCAGACCGTCACACCGCCGTTCATCCCCCCCGACGCCGAGGTGATGACCATGATCATCGAGTGGCCTGCCGGAAGCGCGGGTGCTCCGCCGCATCGTCATCCGGGCGGGCCGTCGTTCGGCTACGTGCTGGAAGGCGAGATGCTCTTCGAGCTGGAAGGCGAAGCGCCGCGAGTGATCAAGGCCGGCGAGGCGTTCTGGGAGCCGGGCGGCGACGTCATCCACTATTCGGACGCCAACAACCGCTCCGATATCCGGCTGCGGTTCCTCGTCACGATGGTGTGTGCGCCAGGCCAGCCGATGCTCGTCGTCGTCGACGAGGATGAGCTGGAACAACGCAAAGACAGGCGTGTCCAACGTCCATGACCGAATTGGACAAGGTCGTCAGGGAACGCAGATCGACGCGGCTGTTCCTGCGCGACAAGCCAGTGTCACGCGAACTGCTCGAAGACGCGCTGTCTCTTGCGATGCGCGCGCCGTCGAACTCCAATGTCCAGCCGTGGCGGGTGTTCATCGCATCGGGACCGCGTCGCGACCGGTTGGTCGAGGCGCTTCTCGAGGAGGCCTCAGTCGAACTTCCGGTGACCACGGGTCTGCCGGAGACTTTCCTTCCGTTGCGGCGCGAACTCGGCGCACTGGTGTACGGCTCGATGGGCATCGCGCGTCACGACGCGGATGCCCGTCGGCTGGCCCAGCTGCGTAACTGGGAGTTCTTCCGCGCACCTGTGGGCGCCGCGGTGTGCATGCACCGCGATCTGGGGCTGGTCGACGCGCTAGGCGTGGGAATGTTCCTGCAGACCTTCGTGCTGGCCCTGACCGAACGCGGTCTCGGCTCCTGTGTGCAGGTGTCGATCGCGGCCTATCCTGACATCCTTCGGGAGCACCTGGGCATACCGGACGAGCTCACCGTGCTCTGCGGGATGTCGATCGGCTACCCGGACCCCGCTTTCCCGGCCAACAGCCTCACGGTTCCGCGCAATCCGGTCGACACGAACGTGGTGTTCCTCGACAGCTGAGGTGCGATCGCCCAAGTCGTCACCTAGCGCTCACGGACACGTCACCGCCACGATGCCGTCCCGAGATGCGGCTGGGCGACCGTGCAGCCATGAGCACTGCTTCTGTACTCATCGCCGCAGATCCGCCGACCCTGTCAACAGACACGCCTCGCTACACGCTGATGTTGTCCACCGACCCTGCGCTGATCGAGGCCGCGCAGCGCCTTCGTCACGATGTGTTCACCTCCGAGCCGGGGTTCGTCCTGGCCGGGGCCACCGATGGGCTGGATGCCGACCGCTTCGACGAATACTGCGATCACCTGCTGGTCCGCGAGGACAACTCCGGTGAAATGGTGGGCTGCTACCGGATGTTGCCGCCGCCGGGAGCCATCGCCGCCGGAGGTCTTTACACCGCAACGGAATTCGACGTAACGGGCCTTGACGCGTTGCGGCCGTCGCTGGTCGAAATGGGCCGCGCCGTGGTACGCGAGGACCACCGCAACGGTGGTGTGGTGCTGCTGATGTGGGCGGGCATCCTGGCCTATCTGGACCGCTGCGGGTACGACTACGTCACCGGCTGTGTGTCCGTGCCCGTCCAGGGCTCTGACGACGAGTTGGCGGGCAGCCAGATCCGCGGTGTACGCGATTTCGTGCGGCGCAGGCACGCCGCGCCCGCGGAGTACACCGTGTACCCGTACCGGCCGGTGACGCTCGACGGCAGAGACCTCGACGACATCGACCCGCCGGGGCGGGTCAGCGTGCCGCCGTTGATGCGCGGCTACCTGCGGCTCGGTGCCCAGGTATGTGGCGAACCGGCCCACGATCCCGACTTCGGGGTCGGCGATTTCCCTGCCCTGCTGGACAAACGCCAGGCCGACACCCGTTACCTACGCAGGCTGCGGTCGGTCGGGGCGGCGGCCGCGATGGCCGAGGGGATGTCAGCGTGAGCGCCGACCACCCCTGGGTGCCGCGCGCGACCTGCGACTCCAGCTGTGTGCACGCCGACGCCGCGGCCGGTCACTCGGTGGTCGTCGCGTGGCGGATCGCGGCGCGGGCGACCTTCGCGGTGCTCTTGCTCT
>Ga0105239_10005636_pt1 | contig 14630 bp, 14 predicted proteins | sample KBSC44metaG_FD_92761 | JGI IMG/M metagenome (GOLD analysis project Ga0105239, IMG submission 92761) | Corn rhizosphere microbial communities from Kellogg Biological Station, Michigan, USA - KBS C4-4 metaG | ecosystem: Host-associated > Plants > Roots > Rhizosphere > Soil | place: Michigan, USA... | reverse complement strand
GCTGATGATGGAAAGCGCCCTGAAAAAATTTTAGATGGCAATGGATGGATACAAATTGAAACCGCAATGCAAGAGCGTGTAAAGCTCAATTGTGGTAATTACAGCAAGATTGTTACTTACCTGTGTAGTATACTTGGCATGCCAAATCGTATTGTTAGTTATTTTGGGCCAAATGGAAATTGGTCATATGGGGTTCACTATCTTAATGAAGTGTATCTTAAAGATCTACAGCAATGGGCCGTTTTGGATGGCACTCTGAATATCTATTTGCCACATGACGGCACCAGGTTTTACAATGTTGCTGATTTCAAAAATATTGAGCGAACAAACAGCCTCAAGGGCAAACGTGTTTTTACTTACAGGGCAGATACGTTAATAGACTTGCCTGCCGATAGCGTTAAGGAGAATTTTTTCTACTATAATCAATCTAATGCAGATTTGGTATTTAACTATCCGGGAACAGGTAAGCGTGGAAGTTCGTTGGGCCTGATTTATAATTTTTATTCTTTTAACCAGGATGTAGCTTTTTATTCTGATACAAACCGGAACGACTGGCAAAAAATCATTCTGAAACTATTCGCTTTCTATGGGTTGTTATTAATACTGCTATTTTTTATAACAGAGGAATTGCAGCATTATCTTAATAAAAAGTAAACACAAAATAATTTACCTAAAATTATATTGTTGACTTTAAATGTATTGTATGCTATTTACTGAAAAAAAATATGAGACTGATATAGACCATTGTATCAATACGCTGAGTTCCGGGGGAATTATACTTTATCCTACCGACACCATTTGGGGATTGGGGTGTGATGCAACCAATACTGAGGCTGCTGATAAAATTATTCAGTTAAAAAAGCGGCCTGAGCAAAAAAGCTTTGTTGTGTTGGTAAGCTCTGAGAGAGAAGTATTAAAGTATGTCGCGACCCCTGACCCGGCAGTGTTTGATTACCTCGAAAAAGTAACTCACCCAACCACGGTTATTTATGAGAATGCTTTAGGACTTGCAGAAAATGTATTAGCCGCGGATGGCTCGGTTGCCATTAGAATTTGTAAAGATGATTTTTGCAGGCATCTTATTAAAAGATTTCGCAAACCTATTGTGAGCACCTCGGCAAATGTTAGTGGCGATCCTTCTCCACGAATTTTTAAAGAAATAAGTAACGCAATCACTAATGGCGCAGATTATGTGGTCAATTATCGTCAAACAGAAGAGGAACCTGCTGCGGCTTCTTCAATCATAAAATGGGGAAAGGATGGACCAATCATCATTCGATAAATATTCAAAATCAAACTTTAATAACTCCTTATTCATATTAATTATGAATTTTTATTTCTGAGAAATTTAGAGCTCAGAATTATTGTTTTGTCTCATGATATTGAACGCAATCTTTAGCTTGCTGTATCTATTATCTTTGCCCACATGCAAATTGATTGCTCAGAAAGGGAATTGTTTATTTTTAAGAAGATAGCTTCTGCAGCAGCAGAATTGTCTGTACAATGCTACCTTATCGGTGGCTTTGTACGCGACAAAGTAATTGGACGGCCGGTTAAAGACGCTGACATTGTTTGTCTTGGCGACGGCATAGTTTTGGCGCATGCTGTTGCGGAACGGTTTCAACCCAGGCCTACTGTAGCTTATTTTAAAACTTTCGGTACTGCTCAAATCAAGTTATCCGATTATGAGATTGAGTTTGTGGGTGCCCGAAGGGAGAGCTATACTTATGACAGTCGTAAACCAGAGGTAGAGCCAGGAACGTTGCAGGAAGATCAAAACCGTCGGGACTTCACCATTAATGCATTGGCAATAAGTCTTAATAAAGAAGATTATGGTCAGCTTATTGATCCATTTAACGGTCTTGGTGATATTGAGCGCGGTATAATTCAAACACCGCTTGAGCCATCACAAACTTTTAGTGACGACCCTTTACGAATGATGAGGGCCATACGTTTTGCAGCACAGCTCAACTTCACTATTGCCGAAGCGACTTTTAATGCTATAAAAGAAAATTGTGAGCGTATCAAAATTGTATCGCAGGAAAGAATTACTGATGAGTTAAATAAAATGATGCTTGCTAAAAAGCCATCCGTTGGTTGGGATTTGCTTTCGAAGAGTGGGTTGCTTGAGATTATATTTCCTCAAATGATGGCACTGCACGGAGCAGAATATGTTGATGGCAAGGGGCATAAGGATAATTTTTATCATACCTTACAAGTCATTGATAATATTTCAGTTAATACCAAAGATCTCTGGTTGCGATGGGCCGCATTATTGCATGATATTGGGAAACCTCCTACAAAAAAATTTGAAGAAGGACACGGCTGGACTTTTCACGGACATGAAGTTGTAGGAGCCAGGATGGTCCCTAAAATTTTCTCTAAATTAAAATTGCCACAGAATGAGAAAATGCGCTTTGTTCAAAAAATGGTTGAGCTTCATTTACGGCCAATAAGTTTAACCAAAGAGAATATAACTGACAGTGCTATACGACGTTTACTTTTTGACGCAGGAGAAGACATTGATAATTTAATGCTTTTATGTTCCGCAGATATTACGAGTAAAAACAGGTTCAAGGTAAAACGCTACCTGCAAAACTTTGAGCTTGTAAAACAAAGGCTCGCAGAAGTAGAAGAAAAAGACCGCATTCGTAACTGGCAACCACCTATCACTGGTGAGCTTATTATGCAGAAGTTTGGCCTGCCACCGGGCAAAAATGTTGGCATTATAAAAGAAGCTATTCGTGAAGCCATTCTTGATGGAATTATTCCAAATAATTTTGATGCCGCTTATAAATTTATGCTTGAAAAAGCAGAGTCATTAAATTTGTCGCCGGTAGAATAAGCTGTACTTTAGATGTCCGGATAACCAAAATAATCTACCGGAATGTTTTATCGATTTTTTAATTTTAAACTATTCGCAAAGGCTGCGAACAAATTATAAACTGATAAATGGCTATTTTAAAATTCAGGGCATATTACGAAGAAGACGATGCTGTTTACCGCGATGTGGTAATTAAACATACTCAAACATTTAAAGATTTACATGGTGCCATTCTAAAAGCGTATGAATTTGACAGTAAGCACCAGGCAACCTTTTACAGAAGTAATGATAACTGGGACAGAGGCCGTGAGATAAGCCTTGAAAAATATGACAGGGCATATCGTGCAGAACCACTAATAATGGAACAGACAACAATTGGTAGTGAGATAAGGGATACTAATCAAAAGTTTATTTACGTTTACGACTTTGCCAAAAACTGGACCTTTCATATAGAGCTTATTAATGTAAGCAAAGAAGAAAGCTCTAAAATCAGTTATCCTTCAACAACGCGTACTGAAGGTATAGGGCCGCAACAATACGGCACCCGAAGCCTGCTTGGAAACAAATTTGCAGATATTGAAGAAAAGTACGACCTGGATAAAGGCGCTGAAGGTTTTGGTACAGAAGGCGAAGGAGGCGACAACGAGGATGAATTTGGTACCGGCGATGAAGCATCCGGCACTGAAGGAGGCGACGAGTATTAATATTAATAAACTGTAAAGTGTTTATTAAATATTTTTTGTTTCTCGACCTTCTTATATATTGGCAGTATGAAAATTCTTATAACAGGGGCCAACGGTTTTTTAGGTCAGCACTTAACGTTGTTTCTCTCTGCACTGCAATATGATGTAATGGCAGTTAGCAGAGGTGAGAGCCGTATTCCTGCCAAAGAAATTTTTGATTATGCTTCTCTTGATTTAACTGATAAAAGTGCTGTTGATTATTTAGTTACATCCTTCAGGCCCGATGTTATCATACATACTGCGGCGATGAGCAAGCCAGATGAATGCAACAATGATAAACCCCGCTGCATTCTACAAAACGTAACCACCACAAAATATTTACTGGAGGCTGTGCAAAATATAATGCAGCCTCTTTTTGTATATATATCTACTGATTTTGTTTTTGGAGAAAATGGTCCGCATGATGAGGATGAAGAAAAAGCCCCTTTAAATTTTTACGGTGAAAGTAAATTACAGTCTGAGAATCTTGTGGAACAAAGTGGCCTTCCTTATGCCATTGTACGGCCTGTGTTTATTTATGGAGAAACCTGGGAAGGACTAAGGCCAAGCTTTCTTCATTGGGTAAAAAATAATCTCACTCAAAATAAAGTTATTAAGGTGGTGAGTGACCAGCAACGTACTCCCACATTTGTATTAGACATCTGTAAGGGCATTGAAAAAATTATCTCTTTGCAGAAAACAGGTGTGTATCATCTTGCTGGAAAAAATATCCTGTCTCCTTATGAAATGGCCATGGCCACCGCAGAGATTTTAGGTTTGAATGCAGCGTTAATAGAAAAAGTTACGTCTGAAACTTTTATAGAACCTGTACAAAGAGCTAAAAAATCAGGGCTAAAAATTGAAAAAGCAATTAATGAACTGGGTTATAACCCTGTCTCTTTTAAAGAAGGTATTTGCCATACATTCAATATAGTTTAGGATGCTGACCCCACTGCAGAAATATTTTGCACAGCGTGTAAAAAACCTATTCAATCACTTGCATGATTTTGAGTTGAATGGGGATGATGTCTCCCTGCATGATTTTCGTGTGGAGATGAAAAAGCTTCGCTCTATTGTAAGGTTTCTGCAGCAGATTTATCCCCGGCAAAAATTAAAACGACCCTCACATTTACTGCGTTCCATTTTCCAGGTGGCTGGTGAAATACGGGAATACCAGATATTGCAGCAATGGCTTCAAAAGAACAATTTTTTTGTGCTTGAATTGGAATACTACCCGCCCGAAAGATTGAAAAACATGATTGAAGCTTTCAGGGTTAGAGCTGAAGATTATAAAACTGATTTTAATGAAGTGATAGAAGTTGTTGGACATTATGTGCATACAACCAATGAAATTCTTCCTGAGCAATATTTTACAGATATTAATGCGCAGGTGGAAAATATGGTAAGAAAAAACCTACCTCAAACAGAGTGGCATGAATTGAGAAAGCTTATTAAACAACGCATGTACGCTTTTAACTGGATACAGCACGATGAAGGTTATGAAGATACCGCTTTCCCTTTCTACAACAAGCTACAGGAAACCATCGGCCAATGGCACGATCTTGATATTATAAAAGAAAGCTTCTCTCAGAAACAGATCTATCTTTCACAGGATATAGAAGTTCAAAAAGACTTTAGTCTTGCCTGGGAAAAACTTACAACATCCTTAAGACAAAAAGAAAAAGTTATTGAAGAAATGCTTGGCAGGGTGGAGGTGGAATGATACGTGCCATTTATAAAGAAACCTTAAGGTTTTTTTATAATGAGTCTTCTGTATTAATGTTTATAGATCTTGAACCCAAGGCCAACTGGTCACACGAATGTGTGTATATTTTGTATAACGATAAAGAGGTAAAGCAAATCGAAGCCGGGTTTCCTCCACAAGCACAACAAATTTTATTGCTAAGAAAACCTCGTAATATTGAAGATTGGATGCTGCTTACCAATGAAGAAAAAAAACCTAATAAAGTACCTGTCTTTAATGTATTGAGCGAATCAATTCCGGCGTAACAAGATTGTTGTAGAAATAATTTTGCTGACAAACTTCATCCAGCGCAAGTTTTAACTCTTCCGGCTCTATGTCTTTTAGTAAATAGCCTTTTGCACCTTTTTTTATCATTTTCAACACAGCAATTTCTGTATCCATTGTACTTAACGCAAGAATTTTTATTTCCGGGTGATTTATCTGCAGCCATTCCGCCGTTTCATAACCATCCATTTCAGGCATGTTTATGTCAAGCAATATGATGTCTGGAAGTTTGGTTGTATCAAGCTGATTTATAAAATCTTTTCCACTTGAAGCGCCAAACAAAATTTTGTAACCAGGAAAACTGTTAATCAGTACAGCTAACCCTTTTCTAAACATAGCATGGTCATCTACAATAGCAACATACTTTATCTCATGCATAGAATATTGTGATTTTAATTTCCTCTAATGACTTATATGTGTTATTTACGAACATTTGTTTTACAAAACCGTGAGCGTAAAATTAAGTAAAGTGACTACCTGGGTGACGGGTTAAAAAACCCTTTTTCAAAAAACATAATCACAGTTTAAAACAAGTAGTATTACTTTAAGGGGTGAACGTAAACAAAGACTGTGCCTTTATAAAAATGCCCTGATTCTCAATGAATCAAGGCATTTCTTTAAACTATATTTAAATGAATTAATTATTATTCCCAGATTTCTTCTTTGCCTTCCAGCCAAAGTTTTACAGATTGGGTTGTAACACTTTTTGGTCTTTCCAGCGGGAAGCCCAATGCCCTGTCCCAGCAAAGGCTTGCCAAAACACCCAGTGCGCGGCTTACACCAAAAAGTACAGTATAAAATTCATATTCTACCATACCATAGTGGACCAGTAACGCGCCGCTATGTGCATCTACATTCGGCCAGGGGTTTTTAATTTTTCCAAGTGATTGTAAAATAGGCGGTACTGTTTCGTAAACATTCCACACCGTTTGTACAAGTGGTTCATCCGGCATATGTTTTTTACCAAACTCCATTTGTGCAGTAAATCGCGGATCTGTTTTACGGAGAACAGCATGGCCATAACCCGGTACAACTTTGCCAGACTCGAGCGTCTTTTTCACATACTCCGCAATCTGTTCTTTTGAAGGAGTTTCTGATCCAATTTCTTTCTGAAGTTCAAATATCCATTTAATTACTTCCTGGTTGGCAAGGCCGTGAAGAGGACCTGCAAGACCATTAAGACCAGCGGCAAAACTTAAGTAAGGATCGCTTAGTGCAGAGCCAACAAGATGAGTGGTATGCGCAGAAACATTACCTCCTTCATGGTCGGCATGGATAGTCATGTATAAACGCATCAGCTCTTTAAAGCTTTCATCCTGGTAACCCATCATGTGGGCAAAATTACCAGCCCAGTCAAGAAGGCCGTTTGGCTGAATATCATCTCCCTCTTTATACTTTCTTCTGTAGATGTAAGCTGCGATACGTGGCAACCTTGCAATAAGGTCTAAAGAATCTTCAAAAACAGGCTGCCAGTAATCTTTTTTATTAATGCCTTTTGCATAAGCTTTGGAAAAATTACTTTCTGTTTGTAATGCCATTACCCCGGTAACAAACATGGTCATGGGGTGCGCACTCACAGGCAACGCATCTATCACATCAAAAACATGATTGGGAACATGACTGCGACGTTGTAATACAGAAGATACACGTTGTACATCTTCTTCTGTGGGCAGTTCGCCAATCAGCATCAAATAAAATAAACCTTCCGGCAATGGCTCATTGCCATCTTCAGCTTTAGGTAATTTTTCCTGCAGTTCAGGAATTGAATAGCCACGAAAACGAATCCCTTCCTGCGCATCCAGTAAACTTGTTTCGCTTACAAGGCCTGTAATGCCGCGCATTCCCTGGTAAATCTGGGCCAGCGATACTTCCCCGATTTTTTTTGTGCCGTGCTCTTTCAATAAATTTTTGATCTCTGCAGAGGCAGCTTCTGCCTTCGCATTAAAACGCTCTTTTAAAACCTCCATAACAGATTAATTTTTCAGGCTAAAGAATAAAGAATGAAGGGCATATCGTTAAGATGGGTAAAGGTAATTGAAGTTGCTTTTCGATACAAACATTTATAATGTGTTGTTTACCGTTTCTTGTCGTTATGTTGTTATTAGTTGAATACATGGCTTGCTTGTTCATAAGGCAAATTGATTTAACAAGTTTTGAATGCTGAAATATACATGATAATACTTCAGGCTGTTGAAGTAATTGGAAAAATTATTTTCATGCAGGCATGATGATGAATCATTTTGTTGAAACGCATGGCATAAACTAACAAGCCTTATTATTTTAGCGACATTAATCATTTGATTGAAGCGAGTAATTTCAAGGGTATCTTAAAAAAGGTGAAGCTTGTCTTTTGTCCGGTAAACAAGGCTTTTTTTCGCACATAGGCTTTTAAATTTGTACAATGAAAAATACCTGTGCGGCATTAATCATTATTCTAACTCTTATTACATCAACCAACCTTTTTGCACAGCGTGGTAAATTAAGTGGAAGAGTATTTTCTGCATCTACCAAAGAAGTAGTAACACAGGCAACCATCCGCCTGCTTAATAAAGATTCCATTCCTTTAAGAACCATGCTTACAGATAGTTCCGGAAGGTTTTCCTTCAATGATATTAATCCTGGCTCTTACATGTTGCAGGTAAATGCATTGAGTTTTTCTGCGTTCAATCAAATTGTATTGCTGCCACAGAATAATAACAAGCTTCACCTCGATTCTGTTTTTATTCAACCATCTTACGATGCATTGCAAGGCGTAACTATTGTAGCAAGGCGGGCTTCCATCGCGGTAAAAACAGATACGACCGAATTTACTGCCGGTGCTTTTAAAGTGAGAAGAAATGGAACAGTGGAAGATGTGTTTAAAAAGATGCCTGGCCTTGAGGTAGATAAAAATGGTTCAATTAAAGCACAGGGCGAATCGGTTACTAAAATTTATGTTGATGGGAAGCCTTTTTTTGGAACTGATTTTAAATCTGTAACACAAAACTTTCCTGCTGATGTAATTGATAAAATTCAGATTATTGATAAGCGTAGCGATCAGGCTTTGGCAACCAACGTGGAAGATGGTGTAAGAGAAAAAATAATCAACATTACTTTAAAGAAGAACAGGAAGAGTGGTGTTTTTGGAAAAGAGTATATCGGCATAGGTACAGCAGGCCGCTATGAGGCAAGAGGCAATACCAACTTCTTTAATAATGAAAGAAAGATTTCAATAATTGCCGGCGCAAATAATACCGGGCGCAATGATAATAACGGCGGTGATGATGCTTCGTATGATAACTGGAACGGCATTAGTGATAACAAACAATTAAAGCTTAACTACGCAGATAAGTTTGGAAAAAACTTCGACCTGAGTGCATGGGCCGGTTATGACAGAAGCAAAACTGTAAAGGAACAGGCAATCAACAGGCAAAATATTTTTACTGATTCATCTACCTATTATACAGAAAATAACAATAGTAACTACGTTGGCAATAATTACTATGCCGGTGTATATTTTGAATACAGGCCAGATACTTTAACGATGGTAAGGTTTAATCAGTCTGCAGGTTATAACAATAGCCGTAATAATTTCAACTCTGTATTCAACTCAACTTTGCCAGGCGATGTTAAATGGAATGATGGTAACCGCCAGACCAGCAATCATTCTACTATTCCTAATTTCAATGGTCAGTTAAGTATTAACCATCGCTTTTCAGGATCGAGAAGAAATATTTTCTTCAACTTTTATAACGATGTTAATAACAACAGGAACAATAAATACAATCTTTCCAATAATTATTTCTATCCTGTTGACAGTACTGATTATGACATTGCAATCAACCAGTTTCAGAATTTTTATAACCGCAATACAAGATTGGGTTCTACAGTTAGCTATAGTGAACCATTGGGTGATAGAAGCTCGCTTAACCTGAGCTATAATTACAACTATACAAAGAATGATGTACCGCGTGAGATATATGATTTCAATAACCAGACGCAATTGTATGATATATTCAATGATTCGCTAAGCAATCATTTTAATAATAACACTTATAACAACGTAGCATCGTTAAGCTATAATTATAACGCTAAAAAAAGTGGTTTTGGTGTCGGTGTAAAATGGCAGAATGGCCTTATAAAGAGCCTGAGCTTTGACAAAGACAGCATTTACAAACAAGCCTTCAGTGGCATTTCCCCCAACCTCAACTTTTATTCAAATGGTAAAAACAAAAGGTTGAATATTTATTACAATTTTAATTTACAGGCGCCACAGGCCAACCAGTTACAGCCGGTAGTAGACAATACAAATCCTTTATATCTTAAACTCGGGAACCCGGATTTGAAGTATGCCCAGGTACATACAGTGAGATATAATTTTAATTACTACAACGCCAAAAGAGAAACCGGGTTTAACTCAAATGCAGGTTTCTCTGCTGTAATGGATAATATAGTAAACAGCAATACATTTAACAGCACTACCGGCGCGCAGGTATCTAAACCTGTGAATATGGATGGTGCTTATAACTGGAACGCATGGTTTTCTTATTTCAGGCCGTTGTATTTAGGTAAGGATAAATTAAAGTGGAACCTTAACCTTTTCACGAACGGAGGAAGAAATGTAAGCCTGCTTAATGGCGAAGAGAATATAAGCAACAGCAACTTTGCAAGAGTGTTTTTAGGCCTTACTTACGATGCGCCTAAATGGATAGATCTTCATACAGATGTTAGCTTTAGCAGGCAGGAGAGTGAATATTCTTTACAGCCAACGCTTAATAATACTTCTTACTTTTTTAATGTAAGTCCTAATATAACGCTCACTCCGGAAACGAATACTGAAATTAATATTGATTACGATTATCGCCAGACAACAGGGCAATCGGCTGGCTTTAATACTTCTGTAAATATGTTGAATGCTGATGTAGTGCATTATTTTACTGAAAAGAAGAGCGTCTGGTTAAAGTTAAAAGCTTATGATTTGCTTAAGCAGAATGTAAGCATCTGGAGAAGTAGCGGCGATAATTATATACAGGATACGAGAGCTAATGTGCTTTCAAGATTTGTATTGCTCAGCTTAAATTTTCGCCTGAATAAGTTTAATACGAAGACAGATAATATGGATTTTATACAGCCCGGAAGTCCTGCAGGACAAAGCAAGGTAGATATGTAATGATTGGCTGATTAATTATTCATCTCCAAGTTCCTTTAGTAATGCCTTCAACTGCTCAAGGTAGTTGCCGTATAATTTTTTGAGATACCACTTTGTAAAAAAATACATGATTATTGCAAGAACTACTACATATAAAATAAGGAATATTAGAAGTGAACTATTTCTTACAAACGTGAAGCCTTGCGAAACATGTTCTCTCTCCGGGTCATTATAGCCAAGCCACATTGCAATGATTAAGCAAAAGGGTATGAGCCCCATTGTAAATTGAAAATATCTTTTTACAAATTCTTTCAATAAAACATATAAGGTTTCAAGGTTTTTCTTTACAGGCATTGTGTGATGATAAACCTTTTTCATTTTTCTAAGAAGGTAGATTAATACAATAAAGAAAGGTTGAAGCAAAACTGTGAAGATGCCAAAATAAACTTTCAGGTACCAGTAATTTGCCATAAATACAGCAGCAAGGCAGGCCAATATAAACACTACACAGCAGATAATTTCAAACAGCAGGCTTCTTTTTATTTTGCCGAGTACAGAGAGTGTGTTTTTTGCAAGCAAAGCAGTAATCTCATCCTGCGTTTTTGCCGGCTGGTCAGCATCAAGCTTTTGTTTAAGATGTAATTTTAAATCATCTAATTCCATAACTGTTGTTTATGAATACTGGTAAAGCTTTTGCGTTTCTTCTTTTAGTTTCACTTTAATGCGATTCATTTTAACGGCAACATTGTTTGCGGTAATGCCAAGCATGTCGCCAATTTCTTTATAATCATAATCTTCAAGGTAAAGCATTACAAGCGCCTTGTCAATTTTTGAAAGAGAGGAGATGGCTTTATACATCGCTTTAACCTGCTCTTCAACAGGATCATTATAATCAGATTTTTCCGGAAAAATTTCAGTAGATAAAATGGATGGTTGCCTTTTTTCTTTTCTGAAAAAAGTAATAGCGGTATTTAATGCTACACGGTATAGCCAGGTGGAAAATTTAGCATCGCCACGAAAGCTGCCAAAGGCTTTCCATGCCTGCAGGGTTATTTCCTGGAACAGATCTTCCCTGTCAGAAACATCATCCATATACAGGTTGCAAACTTTATGAATGATATTCTGATGCCTGTTGAGTAATGCTATGAAATCATTTTCGCTGGACAAGAAAATTTATTTTACGCAATATCTCTTATTTAGAATCACAATAGAGAAGGTTTTTAAGACCGGTCGCTTTAATTGATGCCTGGTTTTTCCGCTTCTTCAATTGCAGGCTGGCTCTTGTTCCAGTTAAAGGTAATGTCCACTTCAATATCCGGGTGAATGCTTTTGGCCACGGGACATGTTCTTGCTGCGTTTTCTAAAATAGCCTGTTGCTTTTCATCTGTCATCAATGCTTCCGGGAAGTCGAATGTTAATTTAACGCCGCTTATTCTCCTGGGGTTAGAAGCCATTAATTTAGTAACGCCTATAGTGGTTCCTTCAAGGTCAATCTCCATATCCCTTGCCTTTATGCCCATAATGGTAAGCATACAACTTCCTAACGCGGTTGACACAATATCTGTTGGAGAAAAACGTTCTCCTTTTCCCTGGTTGTCTGTTGGCGCATCGGTTTCAACAATCGTGTTACTTTGCAAATGGGTAGCCTCGGTTCTTAAATTGCCTTTATAGATTATTTGTGAAGTCATTGCTTTATTTTTATACTAAATTTACCAGTAACAAATATACACACCGTGAAGAAGATATTTTTGGTTTTATTGATAAGCATTGTAACAATAGAAGGTTTTAGCCAGGAAAAGAAAACAAGGGAACAAAAAAAACAGGAACGAAAAGACCGTATCAATCAACTAGCAAAACAACAGGAAGAAGGTGCTTTGGTATATAACAAACAAGGTGCTTTCGGAATAAAATTAAACACCGACGGTTATGGAGTTTTTTATGAACATGGCCGTTATAAAACAGTTACCAACACCTTTCTTTGGTGGGCTGAGTTAGGTGAAAGAAAAAATTCAAAAGAAGAACGTAAAACACCTACCTCTGTGCAAGGCCCGTTTGTTGTTTTGGGCAACCCGGTGATATACGGTAAAATCAATAACTTCTATTATCTCAAGCTTGGCATAGGCCAGCAAACTTTGATTGGAGGTAAGGGTAACAAAAACGGTGTGGCTGTATCACTTATTTATGGCGGAGGTTTTTCTGCCGGACTCTTAAAGCCTTATTATCTTACTATACAGGATTCAACCGATCAAACAAGGGATGTGCGCTATTCAGACAGTACGGCCCTTTATTTTAAAGATCCCAGCTATATTGTTGGCTCCGCAGGCCTTTTTAAAGGATGGGGTAATATAAAGTTTGTACCCGGCATTCATGCCCGCGCAGCTTTACGTTTCGATTATGGCCGTTTTAATGAATTGCTTTCTGCCATTGAAACAGGCGTAACTGCAGAGTATTATACCCAAAGCATGCCTATTATGTTCGACATCCCCGCCAAGAAATTCTTCTTCAACGCGTACGTATCGTTGGTATTTGGTAAACGAAAGTGAGTTATTTTTGCTGAATATTTTTGTGTGACCAGCAGCAGTTTTTCATGGTATCGCCTGTTGTGTCACTCACTTGTACGTCCACCGCTATATTCGGCAATTGTGCAACAGTATAACAAGGCAGGTACAGGTTTTATTGTAAACATTAAGCAGAAGGAAAAGGAGAGAACTATGCAGGAATTACCGATCATTTCTAATACCGCTACAGTAGAAACAAAAGTTAAAAAACCAGATTGGCTTCGTGTAAAATTACCTATTGGTGAAAGTTATAAGCATGTACGCAACCTGGTAGATACGCATAAACTACATACCATTTGTGAAAGTGGCAATTGTCCTAATATGGGCGAATGCTGGGGCGCAGGAACAGCCACCTTTATGATACTGGGCAATGTTTGTACCCGTAGTTGCGGCTTTTGTGCAGTGGCTACCGGCAGGCCGGACCCACTTGATTGGGATGAGCCGCAACGTGTAGCTGAGGCTATTCACCTGATGAAAGTAAAGCATGCCGTTATTACCAGTGTTGACAGGGATGAAATTAAAGATGGTGGCTCTATTATCTGGCACAATACTATTAAAGCGGTAAAAGCATTAAACCCTGATACTACTTTAGAAACGCTGATACCTGATTTTAAGGGCCAGGCGGAGAATATACAACGTATCATTGATGCGGCACCCGAAGTGGTGAGCCATAACATGGAAACAGTTGAACGCTTAACACGACAGGTTCGTATACAGGCTAAATACCGCAGAAGCATTGAAGTGTTACGAATTTTAAAAGAAGGAGGCATGCGTACCAAAACAGGTATCATGCTTGGCCTTGGTGAAACGAAGGAAGAAGTAGTTCAAACACTTGAAGATCTCGCTGCTGCAAAGGTTGATGTAATTACCCTTGGGCAGTATTTACAACCTACGCAAAAGCACCTGAAAGTACAGCGCTTTGTTCATCCTGATGAGTTTGCAGAATTAAGGGAGATTGGTTATGAACTTGGTTTTGATTATGTGGAAAGCGGCCCGCTGGTACGTTCTTCTTATCACAGCGAACGTCACGTATTTGAAGGCTATGGCAGAAAGAAATGGATGGAAGAAAAAGAAATGATGGTGGTTAATTAATAATTATTAATTAAGAATTAATAATTGCAAGTCGCAAGTGGGAGAGATGTTTATTCTCTTTGACTTGCGACTTTTATTTTTTATCATGTCTGAAGTTTTCGAGGAAGGTAAAAATCATGCTGTCATGCTGTTCGTGGCGTCCACGCCACGAACTTATATTCTATCGCCTCTGGCGGTGATAAACAATAAAAGTTGAAAGACTGAAGGCTCCCTTACTTCAGTCTTTCAACTTTCAGTCTCGATTTAGTAGGCTGCTGTAAAACGTTTCCTGCTAAAT
>Ga0105239_10005633_pt1 | contig 14633 bp, 31 predicted proteins | sample KBSC44metaG_FD_92761 | JGI IMG/M metagenome (GOLD analysis project Ga0105239, IMG submission 92761) | Corn rhizosphere microbial communities from Kellogg Biological Station, Michigan, USA - KBS C4-4 metaG | ecosystem: Host-associated > Plants > Roots > Rhizosphere > Soil | place: Michigan, USA... | reverse complement strand
GCGAGTCAGCACAACTGGACGCAGGCGCAAATCGATTGGATGGCCGCGAAGTTTGCTTCGTGCCAGAAAGATATCGATTCCAAGGTTATATCTTTCAACGCCGGCAATCCGCCGTGAAATCCATCGCAATATAGGAGACGTCATGAGACTCCTTCCGTTCTGGAAAACCATTATTTGGAAATCATGGTCAAACCGAGCCGCCGCCTTCGGTGGCGTCCTCGCCGCAGCATGCGGATCGCTGCATGCCTACGACGCTGTGTATCCAAGCGCGTTCGGGAACAAGGCCGAGTATTTCCTCGCTGCAGGCGCTGCGTTCATGACCATCGTCGTGACCCAAGTTCTGCGCGTTATCTCGCAGAACTTCGGAACGGATGCAAGCGGCAATCAGATTGTGGCAGCGATCGGTACAGCGCCGGCCGGCACGAGCCCGACGCCGGCTGTCGTGGTCGCCATGCCTGACCCGAAACAGCCTCCGACCACGCCTACGACCACTCGGGAGGCCACGAAGGCTGTAACCGATAAGGTGTAAGATGCGCGCGGTCCATAGACCGGAGCGCCAGAATGCACCTCTTCGATCTCTTCCGGCGTCCCTCACTTCGTAAGCTCATCCTACGCATGGAGACTCGTATCATGGCCGCAATTCAAGATGTCAACACTGCACTCGATGCGCTCGGCACGTCGCTGGGCACACAGCTCACCGCGATCCAGACCGAGATTCAGCAGCTTGCGAATGCGGGTGGCGCAACCGGCGATCAGTTGCAAGTGCTCGTCGATCGCATCGCGACGATGAAGGCTGGCGTCGACGATACGATCGCGCAGCTCGCCTCCGACGATCCGCCGCCGACTCCGTAACCCTCAGACATGCGCAGCATCAACAATTCCCGTGGTACTGCGTATGTCACTCTTCTCTATCACATAAACGCGCTGCGGCGTGCGGACGAGAGGTTCCATGCCGAGCGCGATCGTCGCTATTCCAAGAACGCAGCACTCCGCGCAGAAGCCCTCAACATCAAAGGGATGGCCGACGCGAAGGCGCTCGAACTGCAGGCTCTGAATCAGGCCTATAAGGACGAAAAAGCCAACAACCTCCGAGATCAAATCGGCGCGGAGCGCGGGCTCTACCCGACAAAAAGCGAGATGGGCGCGCTTGGCGACAAGTTCACCGATGCACTGAAGCCGCTTACCCAGTTCATGACCGCGCAGCAGAGCCGCAGTACCGGAATCGAGAAGTGGGTACCGGTCATACTTTCCGTCATGATGTCGCTGCTAATCGCAGGAATCGCCATAGCCGCGATCGTCTATAGAGGACATACACCATGAGCAAAGGTGCCATCATCATTCTCGTCCTTGTGCTGCTCCTGATATTCGGAGCTCCGACTTGGGGATATCATTCGTTAGGATGGTATCCAGATACCGGGATCGGACTCATTGTCCTGATTTTGGTTGTCTTACTGCTGCTCGGTAAGTTGTGACCGGGACCCCCATAGCGGCCGCTGCGGCCCCCGGAACTGAAGGAGGTGATTCCATGAAGTTGCTTTTTGCTCTCGTCCTTGCCGTCACGCTCAGCGCGTGCGCCGAGAATATCCATAAGCCGACGACGGCAGGTAATGCAGGCACGACTGCGCTCGTCGCCTATTCGATTGCTGGGGCTGGCGTCGGCCAATATCTCGCGCTGCCGCTCTGCGCAACGCCGCCGGTCTACCCGTGCAAGACGCAGGCGATCAACGATCGTCTCGCTGCGGCCGATACAGCGGCCTATAACGCGGCCGTAGCAGCTGACAACGCCGCCAACGATGCCGCCGCGCAGGCGAACGCCAAGGCCGCGGCTGATGCACTCAAGGCCGAATCGACGAAGGCCACGACCGCCTCGAAGGGAGGTAAATGACCATGTGGATTATCCTCGCAGCACTCGCGCGCTCGCTCGCAGTATCACTCGGCGGGAAGTTCGGACCGCTCCTGACGCAGCTCATCGACTCCGGTGAAACTGCGTGGACCGACAAGGAAGCGTGGGCGGCATGGGCCGGCCCGTGGATCTTATGGTCGAATGCGATCAATGACGCCGGTCGCAATCCGACGGCCGAAGAGCATGCGGCGGCGCAGGCACTTGCGGCAGCCGTGCATGCTAACAATCAGAGTCTTGCATCGGGTGGCCTCCCCGTGCCGCTGCCATCGCCTCCGACGGCCTGAGCAATCTATAGCCGGGTGCATTTGTGCGCCCGGCTTTTTTACTATGGCGCCTCACCTTCCTAACAGCGCCCGCAGCCGGGCGACTTCGGTATGCAGCAGCAGTCGTTGACGTTCGCATTCGGTGTGACGTCCTTGGCACTCGTTGAGCTTGTGATCCTTCTGCCGGCCCTCGGTGGTCAGCGTGGCAATCCGGTCCCGAAGGTCACCCATTTTCTGCTGGCTGATGAGGTGCAGATCCTTACGTAACTGCTCCTGCGCTTCCTGATTCTTGCGCCGGAAGGTGGCGAAGGTGACGACCGCCCCGATGGCTGATCCGCCGACCGTGGCGGAGGCGAGGATGAGGGCGGATACGGTAGTCGGCTCCATGCCCTCATTCTCGCATGCCCCCTCAGCGTTTCGGCGGAGGCGGTAGAGGTTGCCAGTGGGTTGGGTACCAAGTTCCATCCTCTGCGTAAGATCCACATTCGGATAATTGCCAATACCCATTCCTGAACTCTACGACTGCGTAATCGCCATCGGCGTAGCCGAGAATTTTGGTGCCATTCTTCGGCGCCGACTCGATCGGCAACCACCCACTCTCATCCTTCATTGGCGCAGTCTCCGGTAAGGGTAAGTACGAACCTATGTGTACGCTCACGGAAAGCTCACCTCGTAGTCATCGCGCGCAAATCGTTGGGCCGGGAACCTTCGGCGCGGAAGGGTTCGGTGGGATCGGGTGCTGCTGCTAGCATTGCTTGATAATCTTCTCGGAATGATCCAAGCGCCCATCGGACCGTAAATTCCTTGCCCTGTTCACCCGCCGATTTCATTAGCGCCTTAAGCATCCCAAGGCTAGGCTCGGTCGGCACCAGTTTCCATTTCTCATCGCTCACGACTTCCCCTCCGCGTCGCGCTCGGGTTGCTGGGGTTCGCGCATTGCATACGCCTCTAGTGCAAGACGCGGACATGGCTTGAGTATTCCGCCACACTCGATGCACCAATGCGCCTCGGTACGCGCTTTAGGGGCGATGGCTGCATTGTGGGCCTGCACGATCATAGTGACTGTTTCCGCAGAAACATCTGGGCCAAGGTAGGCAATGGCTTCGTTGTTGTGAAGGCGTGATGCTTTGTCGATGTGCCAACCGCGATGTTGGCCTGAGCCTTCCCACCGCTCTTTCCATAGAGCAGGTATCGCCGCCTCCGCCCGATTCCCATTGGCCTCGTCCGGAGCTGTCGATTGGGGGTTGACTACCCTTGTATCAAATTCGGTTCGCTCGAAATCGCGCAAGGCAATGCGTGCAATCTTGCTCAATGGATTTTCTCTAAGAAACCCAACTCCAATCGGCGTTCCTTCATCCCTAATCTTTATCAGGGCTGACACAAGGATGTGTGTCAACGGATTAACCACGGCCATTGGTGTTCCTCTGCGCTGTTGGTTGTGGGGCGGCGATAAGGCGTTCGTTCGCACGGCGCAGCATTTCGACCCCATCACAAAGCAGCGATAGTATGCGCGATGAGATGATCACGGATTCGTAGCCAATACCCAAATTTCTGATACGGATAATTTCCTGTGGGTTGACCGGAATGTCTTCGATAAGCTCACTCATTGGCTGGCCTCGTCGGGCGCTGTCGATTGCGGGGCGGATTCGCGGGCGCGCAGAGAAGTTTCTAACGCGCAACGCAATATGCCGTGCGGCACATCCTGATTGACGCTCATCAGATAACCGTAAGCAGCATCCACTTCCGCATCCGTGACCGTCTGCGCCAAACGATCGGCTGCTGGAGGGTCACCGAACTTTCTTGCGGCAACGTGGCCTAGGTGTTCGTGCTGGTGTTCCCACTGTTCGCCATTCCAGCGCCAGCGAGGGTCAGCCCACGACTCGCGAAGTTCACCGCACTGACTGCACCGCCACGCCCCAAGCTGCGGATCATCCTTCGCCGTGTCGGCCTCCGCTGCGATGGGCTCTCGGTGGCATTCGCACTGACAGTCAAACCCGTAGGTTACGCGCTCGCCAGCGCACGCTCGGGCGCTTGGCCTTGGGCAGTTACATCCGATACGTGCTCTGCGTCTCTCATAGGACTCCGGCTCACCCCCACCGCTTGCGGGCGTCGGCGCCTGCGCTGCGAGGGCTTCTCCGAGTCCGCATGACCCTTCCTCGGGATATTCGGTGTTGTATGCCACGAGTCGGAAATGCTCGACAATCACCTTCTCGCCGTCCTGATCGTGCAGCCCTTCTTTCGGGCATTCCTCGATCGTGATTTCCGTTTCGCGCTCGTCTTCCCCGACCTCGATCGAAGGATCAAGCGGAATGCCCGCGAAGTGCGCAAGGCTGATGATTTCGGCGACGGTCATCGTCAGCGATTCGCTCACCATCCGCTCGGCCTTCGGCACCTGCGCTGCTGGCGTCTCGGCCGGTTCGCTCGCGGGTGCGGCGGGATGAAGGAAGACCGGACGAAAGCCGGTGCTCTTTTGCATCACGGCGGGATCGAACGAAAACGACTTCGTGCCGCTATCTTCAAACTTGACGTAAGCAACCGCCTCGCTCGCCTTCGACGTGTCAGCCGCCGAGGCGCGGAGGCGGTCAAACTGTTCGTCTCTGTCCTGGACATACCTTGGCGAGCCCACGTCGCAGCAAAGGTCATCCCGCTGCGCCCATGCTGCGCAAGTAACCCAACCGGCCTGATAAGCGGACTCCAGCAACGCGGCATCCGGGCTGACTTCGTTCTGTTGTGCGGTCATGTCATTTCCTCGAAACTTTCCTGAGCGGCGCGGATGAACTCAGAGGCGACTTGCGGATTGATGGCATTGCCCGAGGCGCGCAGCATGCCCACTCGGCCGGGATACCCATCAACCAGAGGGAAAATTCCGGGTTTAACTGGCCTGCTTTTGCCGTCTCGGCAGAGAAGCCATTCGGCGTCAGAGCAGAAACTTGTTGCGATAGGGGAACTCCAGTGTCCTGCGGCCGCGGTGGCTTCGTGCCGCGGCTGTGATCCTGCGCAGTTGGCGTGCTCCATGACGCTACAGCGGCCAAGTTCGGGTTGCCGCGCTTGTAATGCTTCGGCGTTTGCTCGCGGTGAGAGGCCATCGGTGTCGGCCATGCGCTCAACAGATATTTCGCAGACAGGCCTAGGTCCGTCGGAACGTCCGAGCACGTTCGATGCCTTCGCTTCCGCGCATTGAAGTTCTCCGGCGTTCCTCCCGCCTGCGTCTTCGTTGGTGTTGGCCACGAACCAGAGTCGTTGCCTGATGTTCGGAGCGCCGACGCCCGCAGCAGGGATACCGAACGGAGCGAAGGCGTAGCCTTCTGCTTCCAAGTCATCTTGAACAAGGTCGAGCCAGCCATGGGCAATCGCTGCTTCAACCTGCTCTCCAAACACGACTGGAGGGCGGCACTCGCGGATGAGATGGAACCATGCGGGCCAGAGATGCCGCTCGTCTGCAAACCCAGCGCCCTTACCTGCCGCGCTGAAAGGCTGGCAAGGGCACGAGCCAGTCCAAACGGGTCGACTGTCGTCCCATCCGGCAAGACGAAGGGCGTAGCTCCAGACTCCGATACCAGCAAAGAGGTGGCATTGCGTATAGCCAGCAAGGTCATCTGGTCGAACGTCCTCGATGCTGCGCTCGTCAACATCGCCTGGCGCGATGTGTCCTGCGGCAATGAGGTTGCGAAGCCATTGGGCGCAGTAGGGATCGATTTCGTTGTAGTAAGCGCGTCCATTCAATTTCCCTTCCCCTCATCCGCTGCGGATGCGTCTTCGACGGGTTTCACGGCGGGAGTGATGGCGGCGTCGTGATAGGCGAGCGCAGCCTTGCAATCAGAGCAATTGAAATGCGGAATAAGTGCGTGCCTTAGTGCGGCGGCTAGCCGCTCCGCATCCTTCCGCAGCCCCTCCACCTCCGCTTCCTTCGCGACCAGCTTACCCTGTAACGAAGTGATTAAGGCGGCTTGCTGGGTGAGGATTCGTGAATCCGATCGGAGCACCTTTGCCGCGAGACGACGCTTGTCCTTTGGATCGGCCTTCCTACGATCATCAGCCTGCTTTGCCGTCATCTCCAACCACGATGCCAACCGCTCGCGTTCAACGTTGTCCACGGCGCTCATCGGGGTGGTCATGTCGCGCTCGGATGTTTCGTCGCCATGTGACGAGCAAGGTTAGTGAAGGTACGATTGCAGCATTGGCACACTCCGGCATGGGCGCGTTTTTTGACTCTCTTGGCTTCACGTTCTGCGATATCCGCACGGAGCGTTGCGCTATTTGCACGCTCTAGAGCCTCATTTTTACGCCGCTGCTCGGCAGCCAGCTCCGACTGAAGCTGCTTAACGCGCTTCTCATCCTGACTTTCGCCATAACCCCGCGAATGCCCATTCGGGCAATGCCAGTACCCGCCTTCACGGTATGCAGTGTCAAACATCTGCTGGGGAATCGCATGCCACACGCCGCATGTCCCGCACTGAATTTCCTTCAGCGGTGTATAGCCATTCAAAGCGAGATTTGCCATCATCCTTCTCCCTCACGGCACGAAACGGTTGAGTGGTGGGTAGTGGCGATATGACCAATCGCACAGCACTACTCCGAGTTCCGCCAGTGCGAGCGGCATGATGTTGTGCTCTCCATAGGCAATCAGGCAGATGGGCGCGCCGCTGTTTGCTCGCCCGCGTTCGCCTGATGCATGGTGAAAATGCGGACGGCCGCGAAGAAAACAGATTGCAGCAGCATGAGGCCATACTGTTTCATAGAACATTGCCGTCTCGGTACGGGCAGGTAGCAATGCAATGCCGTCGTCGTGCGTCACCATCTTGCGCATCCATTTGACCGCTTCTCTACCGAATGGCGGGTTGAGCCATACGCGGCCGGCCCAGGGTTGTGCAAGTCCGTCATCTTCAATCGTGTAATGCGCGGCCGCGGTGTCCCAAGGCCGATGAACTGGCGCACATGGATCTAGGTCAAAGTCGCCCAACGCCGCGATGATATCTGGAGGTGTTAGCCACTCGTCTTTACCGATACGAGCCGATTGATGAGACGAAAGACTCATGTCGTTCTCAGTTAAGGCCCGAAACGGTTGCTGAGGCGGAGTGAGTTGGCGGCGAGATCATTCCCGCCGCCTGCCGCATGTCCCGATCAGTTGTCCTTGCCGTATGTGAACGTGGCGATACCGGTCCCTTCGAAACGCAGCTTCGGTGCTTCGACCAGGTCTGCCTGGCCCGGCGTCGACGCGCGATAAATCAGCATGGACTGCTGCGCCTGGCGCTGCGCAACCAGCGTGCCGCCCGCATTCGCAGCGCCCCACGTCACGCCCTTATTGTTTTGGGTCTGCGAGAGCGCCATGAAGTCGTCGAACCCAAGGTCGTTGGCGACGACGACCGAGCCCGGTTTCGTACCGAAGTCCACGGTGAATTTGTAGTTGCCCTGTGCCGTGAAGAGCTGCGAAGCGAGGGTGGGGGAGGCGGGGCCTGGGATATTCTGCCCCAGCTTGCCGAGCGTGATTTTCATGATGTCTCCTTGCATGAATGCCGCGAGCCGCGCGGCGGCGGTTAGTCTGTCTTTGCGCGTATTCCAGGCAGCGATAGCTTCGCTCCCTTTCTTGTTGGGTCGGAACGACGCTACGAGTCCGCACTCGCTACATAGGAAATATGTGATATCTGCGTATCCAACGCCTTCCGGATGATGCATTTCGACATATCCATTACAGAATGGACAGTGCGCTACATCGCTCATATCGAGCCCCCTGTCACACCAGATGGAGCCCCCATGCCGGTGCCGGCATCTACCCGCACCGTCCGCGTCCAGCCCGATTCCTTCAGACGTCCTTCGATCGCGCCGATGCGATCGGCGAAGATGCGTTCGGCTTCGGCGCGGGTAATGTCGAGAGCAAAGCTGCCGTTCGTACCGTCACCGCCATCACGCTTGTCGTACTCAGCCAGCCAGCGTTCCCGGCGCTCATGCACCGTCTTGAGCTCACTCGTCAGAGCATGCAGTGCATCGACGATCTCGCTATTGAGGCACATGCTCACGTCTCCTTCCGCTTCATCTCGATCCACTCGACTTGCGTCCAGTGCCGGATCGCGATCATGCAGGCCGCCTGCGCCTCGACCGATCCGTCCGGACGCCGAATCAGGTCCGTGTAATTCAACGCCAGCGAATCGCCGGGCGTGAATTGCCAGCCGGTCGCCTGTGCATATTCGCGCGGAACGGTCTCGCCTTGCACATAGACGCGCACGCCCTTACGGGGAATGTCCTCGCGCGCGACCGGAGGCGTCTTCGGAGGTGGTTGCGGGACTCGCTTAGCCATCAGTCGATCACTCCGTCGTCGCCGTATGGCGTTTGTGGCTCGTCGGAGGCCACTGGCGAGGCGTCCTCGGACAGAGCGGTGTCCCTGGCCGCATTGCCATGCACGACCGCCTCAAGCGACGTGGGTCGGCTAGGACGCGACCCGAGCTGAGTTACTGTCGTCGTGGGCCGTGAGAGATCGATGAGATTGTCGTCGCGCTCCAGCAACTCCATGACGTCGGTCGACATCGGCGCGCGCTTGGCACCGCGGCGCAGGACGGTCTTGCGCCACATCTCGGGCTCCCAGTTCGTCCAAGGCCCGTTGGGCGACTTCCCGGTCTTGCTGATGCTCCGAACCTTCTCGATCGCGGCCTTGTCCATGACCTCGATGTAGACGCCGCCGTCCTTCGTAACGATCAGCGAATAGGCCAGCTTCATCGCACCGCGGTCGCCGTCGTAATTCGGGGCATGCTTGAGATGATCGCCGCTCTCGTCGATCCAGCGCGCGAAGGTGTCGTGCTCGTGCACGACCTCGACCGTCACAGACTTGATATCACCGCTCTGCCGCATCCGCTTCAGGATACCGCCGATCATCGGGATGTATTGCACATCCTGGCCGAATTTGACGAGCGCAGCATCACGTCCGTCGAGCAGTAACCCGTCGCTCGCCGCCTTCATGCACGAAGCCAATAGTGTTCTGCGATCGGCGCTCAGCAGATCCGGATTCATCGTGACAGCGGTGACGACCGTGCGCTTGTATTTCTCGACGCTGATATGCGCCGGCAGTGCGGCGAGAAATTGATCGCCCATCTTATCGATGGTGCCGCGAAATTCCTGCAGGGTCGTGATGGATTTCGTTTCGGTCACGGCCGCGCTCTCCGTTCCGCCTTGATGCGCATTCTCTGCTGTCTGCCCGTTTCGGTACGCTGCCGCCGCAAACTGCGCAAGCGCGCTCGCATGGTTCCTAGCGTGCGCGTGTTTTTGAGATCGGCTTCTCTGATTCTGAAATCTTGATATTTCACGACTCGATCTCCTCCACCTTCACGCCGCTCGTCAGCAGCGCGGCAAGTTCGTGCTGGCTTGGGACCGCGACATCGGTCTTGTGGACATGCAGGATAGCGGCGAACGGCGAGACGGCATTGACGAGGCGTGCCTTCTCTCCGATTTTCATGACGCGATAAATGCGTTTGACAGCGGGTTTCTTCGTTGTATCGCTCACTTGCTGCTCCTCGGGTAGATTCTGAAATTGCGGAAACCTTTCCGCATATGCTCTTTCACCAGCACATCGCCGCGCTCCTCGCAGTTCAAGCGAAGACCGTCGGTGTACACTTGAGCGGCATCGCCGATGCGGAGCAGAATGCGCGCCTTCAAGGTCTCGCGATTGTCCTGCAGCGATCGGATCGTCGAGCCGAGCTCGTCGTGCTCGCGCAGCAGATCGGCGGTTTCGGTATCTGCGTCGACCACTTTGCCGGGCTCAGAATACCGATACAGCCGCGCGATGAACTCATTGTCGCCCGGGAACGTCGGCTCCGGCTCGTCACTTTTCCAGAAGGCTTCGCATTCTTCGAGGATTCGTGTGCCGACGGCCTCATCGTAGTGACGCTCCAGCACGTAATGTCGATTGCCGCCGACGAGGGCGACGATAAAGCAGTTCTCGATTCCGGATACCAACATCTGATGTTGCGCTTGCAGTTCGATATGTGACGGCGCTTCGAGGCCAAATTCTGTTTCTGCCCATCCGTCTTTGAAGGCGAGCGAGTCGACGTTTTTTGCTTCGACGAGATATGTCGGGACTTCATTGCGCTCGCAATAGTCGAACGATGATCCGACGCGAAGTCCCGGCAAACGAATGTAATGGTCAAGCCGGCAAATCGACCAGCATTTATCTTCGGCGATACCGTATGCAATCGTATCCTGCAGTCGCTTGCCCCATCGCATGCGCTCGTTATCCGCGAAGTCGTCAAGCACGACGGCGTCGCCATTCAAGCGATGCCAGAGTTCGAACTTCGTGAGGTACGGCGAGAGGCCGAACAAGGCCGAGACGGACGTCGAGGTGATGTCCTTTGATCGGGCGATGCGCCACGCCGCCTCGTCGGTCCAGGGTATGATTTCGCGCGCGATGTTCATGGCCGCACAGCCTCGCGTACGAGCATCGCAAATCCTGCGACACGCAAGAGATCGAGCGCCGTCAGCAGCAACACCGCCAGCGCCAAGCGCCAGGCAATGCCCCACCCGCGCTCGCTCAGCACTGGCTTCAGCAGCATCCGTTGCGGCGCGCACAGACAGTCGCGGCGCCATTCGCGCTCGGCGGCTCGGGCGTGGGAGATGCGAATCACCGGGAAGGGTCCTTGAACTTGAAAGTGACGGTGATCAATGCGCCGGGACGATCGACGCCAGTGATCATGCTTTCCGTGATTGAGCCTTCTTCGAAGGCGGCTCGGATCAAGTCAAGAATTTTCTCGATCTGAGGATCGTATTTCACAACCATGCTTCCCGCTCACCTACCACGCGCCACAGGTCCACCACCTCGGCGTGCGTGTGCGTATCGTTGTACTCAATAAGGGTTTCGGAGTCGTTGCCGACGCGCTTGTCAACCTCGGCTTCTAGCGCAATGCGGATCGGATGCCGCCAGTTTGCGGCGCCTAGATCGCCGCGATCATCAAGCCAACTCCCACGGCTAACATAAATCAACGCGCCAATGCTGCAAAAACACCGCTTGAACACGCCGTCGATCTCGCGCATCGATTCCATGTCGCCCTGAATCCAACGATCGGGGTCGCGAATGAAGGAGAAGGCGCGCTGATAGAGATCGCGGTTACTGGGGGCGGCCATGTCAGCAACGCTCCTGCGCAACGACAAAATCCGCAGGCGCCTTCAGCAGTGCGCAATCGCCTTCGCTGCACAGCTCCTCGAAGCCAAGAGCGAGCAGCGCAACATACGGTAGCGAGTTCGTGCGCACGAGGCGGCAGTTGTCCTTGACGGTGCCCTGCGCATAGGTGGCGCGCGGCTGCTGGGTGTCGGAGAAGCGGCGGCGGTCGGTGCTCATGCTCTGTCCTCCCCGTCCGCCCATTCGCTCGCCATGTCTGCCTTGTGCTTGCGCAGGGCGTCCTGGGCGGTGCGATCGAGTTCGCGGGCCACCATGGCAATAAACGGTCGCACATCCTCCAAATAAGAGACTGGGTGAAGAACAGTACGGCACATCCTCACCAACGCCGATTTGATCTCCTCGTTGTCCATGATCTCGTCGAGCATGGCGTTGTGATCGTCCATGCGCGTGCGCCAGTCGGCCAGCCATTCCCGATCAGCCTCTTGCTCGGACAGTTCACGTTCGGTGGGTGCGGTGTTCATGCGGTGTCCCCGGTTAGGCCTGCGTTTCGATAGGCGCATTTTAAGCACATCACACATCGCGTGTCAACACGTATTGCGTGAAGATTTCGCTTGACAGTTATCACGCGGTCCGTGTACAAGATGCAGCCATGAAGACACCTGAAGCAAAAGCCGCTGCCGAGGCACTGGACTCCCTAGGGAGCACGAGTGACGTGGCCGCGCGGCTCGGCGTCAAGCCGAACGTCGTCGGAAACTGGAAGGCAAGGGGCGTGCCAGCGAAATACGCCGCGCGTATTGCCAAGCTCGCGAAAGTGGAAGCGGCAGCCATCCGATCTCGGTGTCGTACGTGTGGGAGGCCGTTCGCATGAACCGCTATGCGCGCCGCAAAGACTCAAACCACAACGCCATCGCGTCGGCGCTGATCTCGATCGGCGTCGGCGTGCTCGATACCTCGGCCATGGGCGACGGCTTCTGCGATCTTGTGACATTTCACAGGGGCACTATCCGACACCTGGAGGTGAAGGACGGTGAGAAGGCACCGAGTGCGCGCAAGCTCACGATCGCGCAGGTGCGTGCGCACGAGTTGGCGCGGGTACACGGATGCACGATTCACGTCGTGACGAGTGCCGATGAGGCATTAGCTCTCCATGGTGCTCGCATATGAAGTTCTTGAGAGACCTCTCGATATTGTTCTTCGTAATGGGCGCGGTCACTGCCGCTTTTTTCGGGCGTTGGGATGTTGGAGCATGCAGCGTCGCCGCGGCGGCTTATTTTAGAGCTTGCTGCTTGGATTCAAAATCATGACCGACGCCGAACTCGAAGACGCCATCACGACCTCCTCGCTGCAGTTCATCGCCGCGAAGACGCCGAGCGAGCGGCGCAAGATTTGGAACGCGCACAAGAAGCTACTTGAGCAGCGCTCGGAGCAGAAGGTGCGCGAGATGGAAGAGAAGATTTTCGGAGGTGAGTCGTGATCCGAGCATGGCTCGAAAGTTTCTGGTTCCATCCTACGATTGAGGCAATGCATATGCAGATGCTCCGGAATCTTTGGCGCCAGAGACCTAGACTGCAAGCTGAACTATTAAAGATTCAGTTTGACGCTAAGTGCGAAATTTCTGGGCTCGCAAAAACATTGATATCACTACGTGATTCGCTTCCGACGTTCGAGCAGGCCACTCTCAATCTTTCACGGATTTCTGGGGATCAAAAATGACCACAAATCAAGACCGCATCACCACGCTCGATCGCTACCGCAAGAACCAAGGCCGCGACTTCGAGCCGAGCTGGGCCGACAACGCCGGCAGCACGTCGGTCGCGAAGCTCGTGCTTAGCGCCGGCTTCCTGATCCTCGTCGGCGTCCTCGCCTACGGGCTCGCACAGCGCGCGCAGTCGGTGCGCGATGATGCGTACACAGAGTCGATCAAGGCTGAGTGCCGTGCCGAGGACAAGGTGCCGCATATCGAGCGCGATCGGGCCGGGAAGGCTATTGCGGTGCGGTGCGAGGTGGCGCGGCCGTGATCCGTATCGATGGTAGCACGCAGCCGGAGCATTGGATTGCTGTGGTCGGCTATGAAGGACGCGAGCAAGCCTGTTCTGCGCATAGCCGCCGATGGGTCTATGCGTCGCTACCCAAGTGTCATGGCCGCCGGCCGTGACGGCTTCAATTTCAAGCACATCTCTGCCGTCTGTCGCGGAAAGCGCCAGCGCCACGGCGGATATCATTGGCGCTTTGAGGATCAAATATGAAGAAGCAGAAGATTACGGCCCGTCAGGGTGACGTTTGGCTGCGTCAGATTGACCGACTCCCGGCTGGCGCAAAGGAAGTAAAAATAAAGAACGGCAAGATCGTTCTCGCCTGGGGCGAGCTTACTGGTCATCATCATCGAATCGATGTTGCTGAAGGTGAGGCGCGCGAGTTCTCGCTTGCCAGTGCCCATGCTGCGGTGCGCCGTTTCCTCAAGGTTGTCAGCGAAGCGACGGTGCGGCACGAGGAGCACGCGCCGATTCCGCTGCCGTCTGGCGTGTATGAGATCGTCATCCAGCGCGAATACGCACCAGATGCCATCAGGACTGTGGCCGATTGACATGCCGACCGGCATATATCCGCGCGTAATTGTGGGCCCGGCAGAGCGGGTGGCTAGACGAGTCCGAGTCGATGCCAATGGCTGCTGGGTTTGGCAAGGACGCTTGATGCCCAACGGCTATGCAATGTTGAGCGTCGGACAGCGCAGCCGTGGTGAAAAGCGATCCGTTTATGCGCATCGTTTTTCCTATGAAAATACGCGCGGCAGCATTCGAGTCGGAATGGATCTTGATCATCCCGCCTGCCAGTTCAACGTCAGTACCTCGACGCTGAACGCGGTCGCCCTCAAAAAAACGTGGAGACATGTTGCGTGAGCAAAATCACCTCGATAACGAAAGAACAGGCGGCTCGGTTCCCTGAATGGGTGGAGAAATACATCCATCTCGGGCTTTCCACCGAACCCGCCGATTTCCACGCCGCGACCGCAGCCGCTTTGCGCGCCTACGAGCTCTGCAATCTCGGCAAACCGATGGTCGTCCTGCGCATGGGAAGTCCCTATGCAGCGACTGTGGGCGGTTGCTATGCGTTGGCTATGTTGCGCGAGCTCGCCGGCAGCAAGGTCTGGTCGCAGGTCAGGTCGCAGGTCGGGTCGCAGGTCGAGTCGCAGGTCGAGTCGCAGGTCGGGTCGCAGGTCGGGTCGCAGGTCGGGTCGCAGGTCGGGTCGCAGGTCGAGTCGCAGGTCGGGTCGCAGGTCGGGTCGCAGGTCGGGTCGCAGGTCGGGTCGCAGGTCGGGTCGCAGGTCGGGTCGCAGGTCGAGTCGCAGGTCTGGTCGCAGGTCGAGTCGCAG
>Ga0105239_10005632_pt1 | contig 14636 bp, 13 predicted proteins | sample KBSC44metaG_FD_92761 | JGI IMG/M metagenome (GOLD analysis project Ga0105239, IMG submission 92761) | Corn rhizosphere microbial communities from Kellogg Biological Station, Michigan, USA - KBS C4-4 metaG | ecosystem: Host-associated > Plants > Roots > Rhizosphere > Soil | place: Michigan, USA... | reverse complement strand
TGTATCCGAAAAAGAAATGCAACGTAAAATCAGAAAAGAAACCGGGCTTGCCGCCTATACCCAAAAAGAGTTTATCGAAAAAACCACGCTCTACTTTCTCCAAAATACCGGAATTCCCATTAATTTCGGTGTCACGGTTTTCCTGGGGGTGATTGTGGGTGCCGCGATTGCCGCGCAAACCTTTTACACCTTCGTTTTGGAAAACATCCGTCAATTCGCCACCATGAAGGCAATGGGAACCAGTAATGGGACCCTCACTCGCATGATCCTGCTCCAAAGCATTACCGTCAGCATGATTGGTTATGGAATCGGAATCGGCTTAATGGCTCTCTTCGGAACACTTATGGTCGGCAAAAGCGAGCTGAGTTTCTGGACGCCATGGCCTGTACCCCTCATCGCCTTTATCGCTGTCGTCCTTGTGGGTTTGGGAGCGAGTCTCATCAGCATCTTCAAAGTGTTACGTGTCGAGCCAGCCACCGTTTTCCGGTAGAAAGGTCTCACCATGCCAGAATCCCCAGGGTCGAATCGAATTGCGATTCGCAATATCTCCAAAAGCTTCCATTTCGGAAATACCAGCAATCAAGTTTTATTCGATATCAGCGCCGATATTCTGCCCGGTGAATTAACCTTGCTCGTCGGTCCCTCCGGCTGCGGTAAAACCACACTCATTAGCATCATAGCCGGAATTCTCGCCGCAGACTCCGGAAGTATCGATCTGTTCGGCACGTCGATTCAAGAATTATCCGACGAAAAACGTACACTCTTTCGAAAGCAAAATCTGGGTTTTATCTTTCAACAATTTAATCTCGTTCCGACTTTAACAGTCGCGGAAAATGTAGCCTTACCTCTCATTATTCAGGGCATGAGAGAAAAAGAAGCCTTGAAACTCGCAACCGACATGCTCCACGAGGTTCAAATTATTGAGCGCGGGGACGCCACGATTAATCAGCTTTCTGTCGGACAGCAGCAGCGCGTTGCCATTGCACGTGCCTTGGTTATAGAGCCACGCCTCTTGGTTTGCGATGAACCGACCGCCTCCCTGGATGCGCAAAATGGTAAGCGCGTTATGGAACTTCTGAAAAATTTAGCGCTCCGAAAAAACGAAGAGGGTCACTCCAAGCGCTTTGTCATCGTCGTCTCGCATGACAATCGAATCTATGAATTCGGCGATCGCATGATTGAAATGGAAGACGGCCGTGTGAAAGACATTCATCAATTACAGTCAGCGGTTTAGAAAGGGAAAAGCCCAATGTGGCAAAAGTTTCTAAAATTTCCAAAATCAGTACTCATCGCTGTCCTGGGCCTGCTTCTGGCAGCAAACTTCGTCATTCAAAATAATAAAGTTGAAAAACAGCCTGTCCCTTTACGTCAGCCACCCACGAAACCGTATCTCAGTGATGTCGCAGGCACCGGCATTATTGAAGGCTATGGCGAAAATATTAATGTTGCTCCATATCACGCCGGAAAAGTGATAAAAGTTCTCGTACATCAAGGACAAAAAGTGCAAGCCGGAACAGTCCTCTATGAACTTGATAGTGACGAACTGCGCGCTCTCCATGAAATTAACCAGGCCAATGTACAATCCCGCTTACAATACCTCGCTGAATTAAAAAACTCACCTCGTCCGGAAGATATTCCCCCCTTACAAGCGACTGTTGAGCAGACAAAAGCCAATTATAACGATGCGCGGGAACAGTTAAAAAGACTCGAAGGACTTCGTGATCATCGTGCTCTGAGTCAGGATGAACTTACCCGCAAGCGCTTTATGGTGATGGGTGCAAAAGCGCAGCTTGATAAAAGCCTGGCGGATTTGGCCCATATGAAAGCCGGTGCGTGGAAGTTTGACATCAACAAAGCTCAGGCCGATTATCAGGTTGCCTTGGCAACAGCGAAACAATCTGCTATCCAGCTGAATCAATCGGTGATTCGAGCCCCTCGAAGTGGTGAGATATTACAAGTCAATACGCGCCCCGGTGAATACCTTTCCGCCAACCCGGAAACCGCACCCGTATTATTGGGAAATACGAAAACCATGCAGATTCGAATTGATATTGATGAAATCAATGCCAGCCATATTAGACCCAATATGACAGCAGAAGCCTTCCTAAAAGGCGATCCGACTAAAAAATTTCCTTTGAAATTTGTTCGCGTTGAACCGTATATGGTCCCCAAGAAAAACCTGAACGGCTCCAGCACCGAACGTGTCGATGTTCGTGTTTTACAACTGGTCTATTCGTTTGAACCACCGGCATTTCCCGTATATGTCGGACAGCAGGTCGACGTGTTCCTGAAAAAATAATGAGACCTGAACACTATTTAGGGAAACTCTATATGCCTCGATCCATTTTGCACAAAAGTCTGCTCCTCATGCTCTCGCAGATTGTCATCATTTCTTCTACCATTGCTTTTGCAGAAGCAAGTCAGATTCGAACCCAAAAAGACACTTCCGACAAGGATATACAAGTCCCTTTCAAAAGTGCGATCAAATGGCGTGAAAGCGCTGTTACGAAAGAAACCTCATCCTTGGTCATGATCGATGCTTTCCCTGATCTCAACTGGTGGGAACACTTCCAAGATCCGATTCTCAACAGATATATTCAGGAAGCCTTAAAAACCAATCAGGACTTAAATCTGGCAGGATTGAAAATTCAGGAATCAAAGGCGCTGGCACGTCAACAATTGGGGGTGGAACTTCCACAGGTTAGTTTTGCACCGTCTTTTACGCGTCAGAAAAACTCAAAAAACCTGACGGTGCCCAATCAACAAATTCTCTCAGCCGCAGGCCCGCGTTTGTTTGCCCCTGGCGCGACGACCAATATTTATAACGCACCCCTTAAGGTTAACTACGAAGCCGATATCTGGGGTAAAAACTGGCTCAAAATTAAATCCGCTCGAAAGCTGGAAGAAGCCTCCGCGCTGGATCGACGAAATAGCATGTTACAAGTCGCCTCCGAAGTCGCTACGGCCTATTTTAACTTTGCAAAAACCGACTATCTCATTGATCTGCAAAAGCAACTCGTTACTAATCGTCAAACGACTGCTGACCTGACTCGAATCAGATATGAGGGCGGGCTCATCGATTACACGCAAGTCGATCAAGCCGAAAACGATTTATTGACTCAGGAAAATCAGCTGCTCGCCTATCAGAAAGCACGCTCCACCTTTATCAGCCAACTTGCCGTTCTTACCGGGAAAAGCCCTGTTAATGGCGATTCTTTAACACATACGAATTTCACTCATTTAAAAGCACCCGATACAGTTCCCGTTGGTGTCCCTTCAACGCTTCTTGATCGGCGCCCCGATATACTGGCAGCATTTGCACGTCTGGAAAGCGCAGGTATTAATGTACAAGAAGCCAAGCGAGAATTATTACCTTCCATAACGCTCACCGGACAATTCGGATATGCATCCACTCATTTTAATAACCTGCTCGACTGGCAAAGCCATTTAGCCTCACTGGCTGCGGGTTTAACACAGGATCTCTATACCGGTGGACAAAAGAAAGCCGAAATCAAAATTCGACAAATTCAGGTGAAAGAACAAATGGAGACCTACCAAAAAACCGTCTTAACAGCCTTTGAGGAAGTCGAGAACAGCCTGGCTACGATGAAAAGTGATTTTGTACAGCAACGGAATAACACCCAAGCTGAAAGCCTCATGGAAGAGCAGACAAACATTCGCAACGAACAGCTGACCCAAGGTTTAATTTCAACCATTGATTATAACCAGGCGCAACAAAGCTGGTTGCAATCACAGCAAAAATCAGCTGATTCCAAAAATGCCTTATTCATCGACTGCATTAGCATCTATAAATCCCTCGGCGGCGGATTTTAATCGATACCCATAAAATTTTTTAAAATACAAAAAAGCAAAAAGGCCTTTGAAACAAATGCTTCAAAAACCTTTAAATGCTATCAAGTGGTTGCGGGGGCAGGATTTGAACCTGCGGCCTTTGGGTTATGAGCCCAACGAGCTACCGGGCTGCTCCACCCCGCGTTACAAAATTATCACCTTTGCTTTTACTGAAGAATCAGCTGGCTGAGTTGATATTGATAGAATGCCGCAAAGGCAGCATGATTGCAACCCCTGTATTTCCGATTTTCTTTTTTCGCTTGAAATCTCAGGTGTAATTATACCCAAGAACTCCACCACTCTAACCTCTACCCAGAAGCTTGAATAAATCCGTTTGAGATAAACTAATAAGTTCTACTTTTCAAAAACACTGCAGTACCGAATGGGGAGATTTCCGAATGAGCGATCCAAGTACAATCGTCGCCAATTTCTTTTGGTTTATCGCTGTTAGCTTTCCCATTGTCGGCTTTGCCGCAGGCTACTGGGTGCGCTCCAAACTCGGACAAAACACGAATTCTGCAAGTAATTCTCAAGCTATTCTTGAAGCCAATGAGCGTGTCACGCGTTTAGAAGCCGAAAACAGCCTCTTAAAAACGCAAATGGATTCCTCCCGTCAAACCGAAGATCTATTGCGTATGGAGCTCAACGAAGCGTCCATGAGCAACGCCCGATTGGATGCATTACTCCATGAGCGGGAACAACGAGAACTCGAAGACCGTAAAAAGCAGGCAGAGGCAGCCGAACGTCTTGCCTTTGAACAGCTCCAACGCCAGCAGGAACAAGCGGCACTCCAAAAAGCGCAATTCGAAATGCTCAGCCAGCAGACTCTGAAAACACTCAAAGAAGAACTGGAAGCCAAAGCTGAGAGAGAATATCGACTCAAGCAAGAGGCAATGGATGAACGTTTAGGCCAACTGCTCAAACCCTTAAAAGATGTACTGGATGAAAACGAGAAGCGTGTTAAAGAAGTCGAAAAGCAGCATTTGGAAGGAACCACCAGCTTAAAAACAGAAATCTCCAATATCGTGGAACAAACCGCTCAATTGGTAAGCGTTAAAAATAAACTGGCCGAGGCCCTCAGTAATAGCAAAGGCCGAGGAGACTGGGGAGAGCTTGAACTCATTCGTCTTCTGGAACATTCCGGCTTGCATGAGGGCATTCATTATGAAGCCCAGCGCCAGGAGAATGGCCTGCGTCCGGATATTACGCTTCGTCTCTCCAATCAGCGCATTCTCTACATTGATGCCAAAACAATTCTTGTAAATTTAGAGCGACTGATGTTAGCGGAAGACGACACCGAAGAACATCTTCAGGAACGTAAAAAACATGCCAATGCACTGGAGAAAGAAGTACTTTCTTTAAGTCTGAAGTCCTATGAAAGCAAAAGTAATGACAGTATCGATTTTGTCGTGCTCTACGTGCCTCGTGAATCCATGCTTCGTGCTGCACTGGAAGAGAAACCTCAGCTTATGGAACTTGCCTTTCAACGCCGCGTAATTCTTGCAAGTCCGTTAGTGCTGATGCCGATTCTAAAGGTAGTCGCCTACGGGTGGGATCAAGCCCAGATTTCTCAAAAAGCCGCTGAAATTCAGGAACTGGGTAAAGAACTCCATAAACGCGCGGCAAGTTTTTTGATTAACTTTGAAGAAATCGGAAAAAAACTCGGCAGCCTTAGTGAAACATACGATAGAACCAAAACCAGCTTTATGGGCAGACGCGGTTTTGTACCGCAATTGAAGAAATTCGAACAAGCGGGCTGTAAATCGGAAAAAGATCTTCCCAAAACCCTCTTACAAGGCGTTGATCTGGATGACGACCTTGATACCGATGACAGCATGCCAACTCTCAGTATCCCCTCTCTACCAATATCCTAGCTTTTATCGCATAACTTCTCTGCAGGAAAGCCTCCTATTCAATTTCAATAGAATCCTTCCTGCCTCTCGAGAACTCTTTGAAATTTTTTTAAGCACGAACTTTTTCCGAGTCTTCTGTCTATTGCTGAGCTCAACAAATTGAAGCCCTTAGTTTTCATTCTCTTCTGCATTGAAAATGCTAATGTTGAAAAAATTCCAAAAAAAAGGTTTCCTTACGGAAACCTATGTTCATCACCTTTTTTGTAGACTAAATTTAACCGAGTTAAGCTTTAAAAGCTAAATGGTTAACTTAAATTGGTTTTGCTAAGTAAGCAGGGATTAACCCTAATCTAAAATTATGGTATAAACCCTTGTCTTGAAGCCTGTAAACCGCTACTCGCGATTCTCTTAAACTGCCAAAACAATACAACGATTTAATCAAAACTACAATGGTTTAACTGCTCGGTGGCTATATAAAACAAACACTTCCTAATTACTGACAGGAAGAATTTTAAGCCCCGACGAGTAAAACGATTTATTAATTTTCCATACTCAAGAGCGTTTGTCAAAGATTATATTTAGAAATATGAAGATATTGATTTTATAAATTTTAAACTTTTTTAAGCGCAACATGAAGCAGGACATTGACTAGCGACCGTGCTAAGCTATCCGTTAATCCAATGACACTTGTAAGAATTTTCAAAAGAGACAATCTCCTATGAGCCTCGACACCATGAAACAAAACACCTTAACCCCTCAAATAAAGCTTTCTGACAGAATCCAATACAATGCAAGCAATTGCAAACTCATTGATAATGAAACCGGAAAATCTATTGGTTCATTAAAAATAGGCAGTCATTCGATTCAGGATATTGAAATTTTCTGGGGAAAAGGCGGTCTTATGGCAGTTCTCCAGTCAGTGAACGGCGTCATTTACTTCGGTCTTCCCGGCTCAAAAATTCAAGTGGGCGGGACAACATTAGAGCTTACAGGGGAATTTGGCGATTTCAAAAATCACCAAATCTGCCACCCTCAAGTAAAAAGCATCGATACGGTGCAAACGCAAAGCACGCAAGCTATGATTCTGGGCGCAGGCTTAGCCACACGTTTCGAGCGGATCTCTGGCAATACAACGCACTATTCCAAACCTGCCATTCCATTAATCGGAAAAGAGAGCGTTATCAGCTGCTTAGCGAGTCACATTGCCTTACACGGATACAAAAATCTCTACATCAACACCTACTTCAAGCCTGAATCTTTAAAAGCCAGCTTGGCCGATCGCTCAACCGATACCCCCAAGCCTGATACAGTACTCTATATTGATGAAGCAGCCCCTAGTGGAACCGCAGGTGCCCTGCGCAAACTGCTGACCGAAAAAGACTATACCGGCTGGCTGGATACTTCCAAACCCTTATTGGTAGCCCAGGGTGACTCCGTAACCGATGCTGACTTCTCTGCGTTAATGAATGCCCATATTAAAAATAACGCGCTTGTGACCATGGGTTGTCAACTGGTTGCAGATGAAGATGTCAATAAATTCGGTATTCTTGTGACCGATAAATCAGGTGCAGACCAAGTTTCTGGTAAAATTATCGGTTTCCAAGAAAAACCCAGCTTGGAAGAAGCAAAATCTCGTATGGGCAATACAGGCTTTTATATTTTCTCCCCGAAAGCATTCCCGCTGATTAAGGACATCTACATAGAAAAGCAAACGGAGTCCGGCAAACCGAATGAAGAATTTGAACTAGACTTCGCTCAGCATGTTTTCCCGGGATTGTTAAAGCGTATTGAGCAAAATCCTGAACTCGGTATTTTTTGGGCTGAACAAATGCATTGCTACTGGAGCGATATCGGTAATCCAAAGCAATACATCTCCAGCATTCGGGATATCTACTCCGGTAAATTAGGCATTAAGCTTCCTGCCAATGCTGAACAATATTATCAATACGGCATTATTTACTGGCACGGCGCCCAAGCAGCTTCCCAGAAAGAAAATGCTCTGCTGGAAGGTCACGTTGTAGTAGCATCTCGCTTCCAAGCCTGACTTTCAGCGTATTAACCGCTTAAATCTTAAACGGGAAGGCCATGATAGCCTTCCCGTTTTAATTTAATGACCTGATAAACTTGCTTGCTTGGGTTTCACCAGCCTAAGTCAGTCGTCATACTGGCCGCACAACCCATACAACCATCCCCTGCTGCTGGTTGTGCATTTCCATCTGAGATAGGAACTGTGTTAATTGCTTTGCGACCAATACCAAATGTAGAACCCCCATTAACGGTCGCAAACGTATTGGCTGGTTTAAAACTAGTAGTCGACGCACTCGTATCCGAGGCAACATTGGCAACTGGGATTACTGTAGTTCCTGTTGATGTAACAATACCAGGATTAGTTGGGTTTGTTTGAGTCTGTGTCGCTGTGTTCGGAGTGGAACTCACAAGGTATGCATTTGAACCTGTTGTTTGAATAGGTGAAGTCGGCATTGAAGTAACCGCTGCTGTAGGAAAACTTTTCCCTACACCTGGAGGTGGAGCAGAATTGCTTCCATTTGCTGGTATTGAAGGGGTAGTACTGCCAGACCCCAACCCTGCCGCGCTTCCCAATACAACTATAGGTTTGCCGGAATATTGCTCAGAATACGATGCTAGTCCTTGTTTAAAATCGCTATTAACCAGCTCTAAACCTGCCCAACTTACCAATACCACTAACCCACCAAGCAACGATAGCTCTATAGCACTTTGCCCATTTTGTTTATATCGATTCAATGACATCTGCGATATCCCCAATTCCTGAACTAATGATGCTTTCAATTGAATATGGAGGTTATATCGCCCGTAAGTCTTTTTTCTTGAATATTGAGATGCCTTTAAAATGCTAATATAAAGAAATTGTCACAATTGAAATGGAATTGAGAGATGTGAAAAAGCACTATTACCAATACGCCATTCTGCTTGGAAGTGCGCTGATATTCCTCTCTCTACTTGCCTGGGTTGGTAAAGACCTTTTCAACTCTCTTGAATTTTCCAGCTTAACGGTTCGTCAACGCTTAGCCTCTTTGCCTCCACTAAACCGATTCAAAAAAACACCGCTTATACTCATTAATTTTGATGTCACCACACAAGCTTCTGCGGAGTTTAGACATCTATTTGGAGATCCAATGTCGCGTTCTGCGCCAGCTTATTTAGTCCGTTTTTTGCAAAGAGCGCACGCTAAAAGTATTCTTTTCGATCTCAGTTTTAACGGCGGCATCCACGAAAATGATCCCAAAGGCGATAATGCGTTTGTCGAAAGTATTGCAAACTCAAAAATACCGGTTAGTTCAGCACTTATTTTTAACCAAGCCCAAGGTACTGCACTTCTTGCTGAACATCAAAATAAAAATTTACTCAAAAATAAAATTCAGATTGCAGGGTTAGACTCAAGCACAAGCAAGCAAGTGTATCGATACAAGGGCCTGGTTCCTCCATATCCAGCTCTGTTAAATTCTCCAATGCATTTCTACGCTGCAAACGCCATCATCACCAACAGTGGAAGCGATACCAACAATTCTCACGATTTATTGAATGAAAGTCGTCGTTGGAGCCCTTTTCTCTATTATGGCAATCAACTCTATCCGACCTTGGCCTTAGGTGTCGCACTGAATGGAGTCGACGGACTCTCTCTTAAACCCGAATCAGGCCTACTCAGTTGGATTGAGGATAAGGGTATACGCCAGGTTCATCTGGGTCCTGACTTAAAACCACTCCTCAACTGGCACGGACATGGTGTGGATCCGTCGCGAGTGGTTTATCCGGAATACTCCTTTAGCGATGCCGTATTCACTCAAATGGCCTTTGAATGTGGAGCTCCCCACCCTACCATCCACAGTCCCTACGGACAGCTCTCACGAGCAACGGCTGAATATCACAAAAGAGAGAAGAGACAAGAAGACTCTAAAAAAATTGAATTGAATATTAGCAGGTTCTACCCTTCGACCAATGACTGTGCATTGGTAAAGAAAACGCATTACACACCCGTTCCACTGAAAAGTATCCAAAACCGATACGCCTTAATTGGTTTGGCACTAACGACGGTTGGAGATGTGCATCCCAGTATTTACGGACCTCGATATCCCGGCGTTTATATTCTCGCGAATACGCTGGATAATCTTTTACACGATGACTTTGTTCTTCAAGCACCCTACTGGCTCAATAGCCTCATTATCCTTGGTTTTGCATTCTTCCCGCTCGTATTGAATCGTTTTTTCAGAATCGGCTTTATCTCTCTGATATGGATTGCCGGACTTAGTATCGCCTATTTCTTCGTAACGCTGTATGCCTATGAATATTGTCATGTCTGGCTACTGCTAATTTCACCCTTACTGGCCTTTGCCGCAAGCTATGCCTATTTATTTATTACCTTATACATTAAAGAGCGTCAACAACGACAACAACTGCGTTCTGCCTTTATAAAATATGTTTCTCCAACGGTAATGGAAATGATTGAAAAAAATCCTGATTCAGTCTGCTTAGGGGGAGAACGCCGGGATATGATTTTTCTGTTTAGTGATATTCGGGACTTTACGGCATTTTCTGAAAAGCACCCGCCTGATGTCGTTCAAGGCTATTTAAGCGATTATTTTTCCATCATGAATCGGATTATTTTGCACGACTTCAACGGTTCCATCAACAAATTAATGGGCGATGCCATTATGGCTTATTGGGGATTTCCTTTTAACGATGCTAATCAAGCTTTTTTTGCCGTCTCTGCCGCCTTAAAAATGAAAGAAGCCCTCCACAGCTGGCATACCGATCCCAATAAACCCAAAATGAGCATCGGGATTGGTCTCCATTCCGGAGAAGCGATGATCGGCAATGTCGGTTCCGCAGATTTTATGGATTTTACGGTCATTGGAGATGCCGTAAACGTTGCTAGCCGATTAGAACACCTCACCAAAGAGCTAGGCGTTGAAATCATTATTTCCGAAAGTATTTATGAGCAAGTGAAAGATCGCATAGAAGCTCGCCCCCTCGGGCCGGTGACCTTACGCGGAAAAGAGCTTTCTATTGAAATTTATGAACCTACCAGACTACTGACAAATAGGGACGGAGGGATTTAACCAGGGATTGGGATTCACCGGCAAGGCATTCACAAAAAGGCCCCAATGCAGGTGAGGACCGGTTGCAAAACCTGTCGATCCCACAAAACCAATGGTATCACCTCGATCCACGTGTTGCCCGGCTTTAACATTCAAGCGTGACATATGAATATAGATTGAGGAAACACCTTGCCCATGATCCAGACCTACAGTTCCTCCATGTAGACGATACATGGTGGCAATACGAACCGTGCCTGCAGCCGTCGCTCGAATGGATCGCCCTTGAGGCGAACGCAAATCCACACCTTTATGATAATCGCCTGTAGGAACGCCATTATGGTAGCGCTTCACCCCGAACGGAGAATTCTGACAGTCCGATGTAGGACTCAGAAAGGGTTCTTTCCAAAAGCGAATGGGGGTCAGTGTATCCTTCAAACCTTGTACCGCTTCCAGCTCTCCAGGAAGAGGCTGCAAGCCCTCTGTGGTTTTACTCACGGTCACATTTTGAATTCGGTAGTGAGCATCTAAAATACGAACACTGTAGAGAACACGTGTTTGCCCGGAGGGTTGATCTTCAACTGTCAACGGATACAAACCCGGCTTTTGAAAGACAGAAACTGGCACCAAAGCTTCGTAAATATTCGGTTTGGAAGTATCAGCATCGCCAGCCGGGTAGATATGGACAGCTTTACCAGCCAATGAAGCTTTTACCGGAATCGGACTTGAATCGGATGTTTTCAAAAACACGTGAAAAACTTCCCCTTGTTTTACAGAGGGATAGTCCTTTTTTCGGAGTACTATTTCATCGGATTCCGCATGAACCGCTTGTGTGAAGTAGGATATGGCAGTACTGAGAATACCAATACTGGCCAGGAGAAAACAACCGACCATGGCAATTCGCAATGGTTTCAACTTAAAATTCGGAAACATAGCCTACACTCTCTTCTCACAAACTGAATACTGGACTTTTAACAGCCCACCTAAGTACTTCTCTCATTCTGAAACAGACTCCTCACTTTGGGAAGCCCGAGAAAACCCCTCACCACTTAAAATAAAAAAGTTATTTTTATTTAGAACCTATTGCAGTTGAGAGATACGAAACCTAAGCTCTTACCCGAAAGGGCTTAGAGATAAGGTTCACCTTGGTGTCGTTAGATGCTAAGTTCCGCAGCATATTTAAGCTTAGTACCGTAGCAACGAAGTAGATGCAGTAAATAGGTTCTAAACGAAACCTTGGCGCATGGCTAATACAGCCGCCTGCGTACGATCATCCACACAGAGTTTTTGTAAAATACTGTGAACATGAGCTTTTGCCGTTGCCTTCGTAATAGTTAAACGCTCCGCAATCTCAGGGTTCGATAAGCCGTCCACGATCAACTTCAGCACTTCCATCTCACGTGCCGTAAGCGGGGTATCAATTTGGGCAATCGGGCTGACCAAGGTCGTTGCAGCGTTCGTACCAGTAGGATTATTGAAACCATCGGGAGCATGCCCGGTCGAAGCATGTTGAAAACGCCCTAAAACGATTCTTGCAATACCAGGATCGAGCCAGGCAGTGCCTTCTTTTACAGCCTCAATGGCAGTACTCAACGCTTCAATAGAAACCCCTTTAAGACAATAGGCATCCGCTCCTGCGGCTAATGCCGCAAAAACATCTCGCTCATTATCCTTTGAAGTCAGCATAATAATCCGGATAGAAGGGTGTTCTTTTTTAATCTGTTGAGTCGCTTCGATACCATCCATTTCCGGTAAGCCGATGTCCATCAGAATAACATCGGGTGCCAACTTGCTACTCTGTGATACAGCATCCAAGCCATTTGTCGCCTCACCGACGACATCGCAACTGTCATTTTTCTCGAGCAGCATTTTTAAACCCACCAAGCTCATGGGATGATCTTCAACAATCAGGACCCGGGTTTTCATCGCTGCCTCACTTTAGCGTTAGCCAAAAACTACCATGCAAAAGGGAACTAAAATTGGGTCATTCTTAACAAAGAGAATGCATATAATAACATTTTACATTATAAAAATACTTAATTGGTATTTAAAAAGCTTATTGAAATTGAGTTGCGCCGGTTAAATTAAAAGAAAAAGCGCGCAAGGCAAAGCTTGCCAACCCAAAGCTCCGATCAATGACTGTGTTTTGGCTCGTAGATTGGGTTATTTTCATTTCATTCACCATCACTTCTCGAGGTGAGGGAGCGGTGTCATTGTTCATTTGCATCGCTGTAAAACAGCCATTGGTGCACCTAACGACCAAAGTAGGCGATTTATAGACAGTTTGATCGTTGTAAATTTTGCTCTGACCGTTAAGCGTACGAATCAGCTGCCCGCTCCCATCCAACGTATAAGTGACATTACCATTGCCTGTAACCAGTGTCATGCTATTGCCACCACCGGTAATCGAAGCACTATCCGCAACCCGGATATCATTTCTCAGATCTTCACTGACATTCATACCGATGGATTGCATATTCAAATCATTCCGTTGGGCCATTTGGGTTTCCACACCGGTACGCAGAATCGAGCTTACGCCAACAGCTAAAACAGACAGAATCATCATTGCCAGAGCCATTTCCAACAAGGTGACACCTTGCTGAGCTTTTCCAGACTGACTTAAATAAGGTGATGAGTATAGATGAGGCATAGGTATCTGCCTTTTGCTATTTCTAAATTTATTGCTTTTTAATCGTCCAGGGCGTTTTCGACTTATCCACAACGTACATCGTAAAATTGTTGATCGCCGTTAACTGAACATCGCCACTGGTAGAATCTATTTGAAAGGTTGCACTACGGGCATTAGCCCCTTTACCAATAGTAATCGTATAGGTACCACCGTTAACAGAAGCCGTTATACCGTTATCTGAGCTTGTACCGTTCTGGTTTAAAACAGTTTGGAGTGCCGTAAGAACTGCATTCGCATTCAAATCGCTTGGTCGTTGATCCATTCGGATCGAGCCTTGAGAAACAATCGACTGCAAGCTGCCTTGTGCTGATTGTACTGCTGCTGCATCCCGGTATTCTTGTTTACTACCGAAAGAAAGAACTGCAAAAGCAGTTAAAATACCGATAACCGCCATTACTAAAGCTAGCTCAATGAGCGTAAAGCCTGTTTGAACGGAACGTTTAGAGGCATGACGATATAAGTGCCGTCCAAAACAGGAAGTCGATTGAGGTTGATGGGGGGTATCGAACCGAAATCGTTTTTCCAAGGAGATAGAATCCTTCGAAGTTGAATAAACAGACTCTAGTCTATAATCGTGTTTTTTTAGTAAAACTGAATACTCGATTTTAAACCAGAGTTTATAAAACTTTACCATTTCTCACCCAAGTGGAACAACCCGTTCCATGAAATATCCAAAAATCAAGCGTTCAGCTCTTTATAACGGGCTAAAAATTGGGCTGAAAGCTCGGTCTCATTGATATAACGTAGATAGTCAGCTAAACCATTAATAAAAATGCACAATTTGGGATTCGTCATCTGCTTGAGTTTTCTGGAAACCTTACGAGCTAATAGTAGCGCTTCCTCAGTACGTTTATCAAAAAAGTAGAAATACGCTAAAGCGGCTTTTGCTTCGATAAACAGAGGATCGCTTTCTACAGCCTTTTCCATATAAAAAATCGCTTTTGGAACATCATTAAAATAATTATGAATTGCCGAGATGTGAAAATCCAAAACAGCATCTTCCGGAAAAGCTTCTTCCGCCTTTGCTATCCAATACGATGTGAGTTCTTTATTAGAGCATATCCCGTAAGTTTTTGAGATAAAATAAGGTCTATTTGATTAGTTAGAGGGCTTCTTGAATGGCTGTGATTCGATTAAATAATGAACAGTGGACGTTTATTCAAGAATTTT
>Ga0105239_10005631_pt1 | contig 14636 bp, 25 predicted proteins | sample KBSC44metaG_FD_92761 | JGI IMG/M metagenome (GOLD analysis project Ga0105239, IMG submission 92761) | Corn rhizosphere microbial communities from Kellogg Biological Station, Michigan, USA - KBS C4-4 metaG | ecosystem: Host-associated > Plants > Roots > Rhizosphere > Soil | place: Michigan, USA... | reverse complement strand
TGAAGCGGGTCGCCTTCGCCGCGTCAGTGGTCCAGAAGAACCCGTCAACGCCGACGCGGCGGGTTCCCAGATAGCGCTGGCCGGGCGCTTCGATCAGCCATGCGAAATCCGTCACGCGCGGTCCCCCTCAATGGCGTCGATTTCAGCGCAGGCCTCGGCGAGGCTTCCGGCGTGACCGCTCAGCCCGTTTCCGCTCCAGCCGTCTTCCTCGCCAAGCCATTCGGCGTCGAAATTGTCGTGGCTGAACTGCCAGTCGCATGAGCGGACCGGGATCGGCGGCGGGTCGTAGTGGATCGACCATTGGCCGTAGCGGTAGGCGCCGAACTTATCGGGGCCAGAAAGCTCTGAGGCAGGGGGCAGCGGCTCTTTCTCCGCGCCGCACTTCTGGCTCTGGGAGGAACTCATGCCGCCCTCCGAACAGAACCCGTAAGAACCCCAAGGTCCCTACGAGCAACCTCAGCGGCTTCCGAATAGCCAAGCCGTTCCAGATCAGCGATCCAGCCCGGAAAGGCCTCGATAAGCACTGAAACCGGCGTCGTGGAGGGATATTTGTAAGCCGCCAGCACCTGTTCAGCCGTCACCGGATCAGGCTTACGGAGGGCTTGGACTAGAGGGTGGGTGGTCATGGCTAGGCTTCCCAGCCAAAGGCGCGAAGGGCGCCCTCGGTGGCCACTTGCAAGCGCATGGCGGTGTTCGGGGTGAAGCCAGTGACGTCGCCGTCTGCGTCAGCCTGATCGGCTACGAACTCCAGAACGTCGCTCAGCAACTGCGACAGGTCAGCGTCGTCGATGGCCTTCTGGAGGAGGCGGGCCTGCTCTCTGGCCTGATCGCGCTCGGCGCGCAGTTCGTCGATCTTGTCGGCGGCCCAGTCGTGGAGGAAGTCGGCGGCTTGGGTCATGTGCTTGGTGTTCATCAGGCGTGCCTCCAGGCGCGGCGATGCGCGATGGCGCTGATCACCGATGGTGTGACGGGATAGTCGGCGGCGATGGAAACGACTGGCTCGCCAGCATCGCGGCGAGCGCGGATGGCGACTGCATCGGCACTGCAAAGCTTGGCGTGCGGATGCACGGCGCGGCGGCCCTTGGCGGTCATGTCCGCCGCATTTTCCTTGGGCGTTCCGAGGAAGAGGTGGGCCGGGTTCACGCACGGCGGGTTATCGCAGCGGTGGCAGACGTGAAGGCCATCGGCGATGGGGCCAACGGCGAGCGCGTAGGCCACGCGGTGGGCGCCATGGAAATGGCCCCTAACCGAAAAGTTCCCGTATCCACGCCGCCCGATGCGGGCCATCCACAACCAGCAGCCTTCGCCCTTCTGGGTCTTTGCCCAGAAGCGGTCGGCGTGTTGGCTGATGTCGGCGGGCAGGGGCATGGCGTCCTCTCGGTGTCGAGAGAACTTGTATCACACACAATACGGCGGACAACCTTTTTCTTACACTGGATGCAAGATAGTTCGCGATCCTGCACCTAGCGCAGAATCAAAAGCCTTGCGAAATAAGGGGTTGGCTAGGAGCCGGTGGCGCTCTTGCGGACGGTTTCGATGAACGCTTCGGCCTGCTGGCGCTCTACCGGCGTAGCTTGTTCCCACACCGACCAGCGGACCGTCTGGCCGTTGGGGTTGACGTTCAACACGTGCGGGACCTCGCACATGAACACGCGGGCCAGCGCCTCTAGGAGGTCCTGACTGTAAGGCTGCTCGCCGCGCTCGATGCGGGATAGCTGGGCGTCGGACATCTCTAGCCCCTCCATCTCCTGGAGACGCTCGGAGAGCTTGGCCAGCGTGAGGCCCCTATATTTGCGCCAGGCCTTTATCTGCGTCGGCTGACGCTGAGGCTTCGGGTGGGAGCGGGCCTTCCTGGGCATGGCCCCATTATCGCGCGGCCCAAAGTCCACCTCCACAACATGGCCTGCAATATTGCTTGTCATGCAATCCTGCATGTCATACAAGAAAGGGCGATGGACCAGTCACAAAACCCCCGCCGCATCGCCCGCAAGAAGCGCAACATGACGTTGCAGGATCTAGCCGGCGAGATCGGCGTTACGGTCGGCCAGATGTCGCGAATTGAGCGGCAGGGGACCACGTTCCTCCCTCACGCGCTGAAGCTGGCGGAGACGCTCCGGCTCCCGGTCGATGTGTTCGTTCCCCAAGAGGGCGAGCGCGCCGCGTGACCCCTCAATCTTCCCCCGGCAAGCTCGCCACCCACGTTGGCAACAACATGCTCAACGCTGCGTCGGCCTGCCGTCTGGCTCTGAGGGAGGTTTCCAGCTCGTGGGCTGAACGTGACGGGCGCATGGCGGCGATCTTCTGCTCGGCCTCGGCGATGCGCGCCAATTCCCGAACGAACGCCGGGCCTCGTTCCCTTGGCCGTAGATGCGCCGACGCCAAGTGCGCGCTGACGCACCATCGTATGAGGATCAATTCTGCCGTCAACGGCGGACAATCGTCCACCTCGGCGATCCGCAATCGCCCCGAATCCATAAGCTTCACCCTGGACAGCACTCGCCCCGGTGAACATCGCATCCCTACAACCGGCTTCGGTCAAGTGCAACCTAGAGTTAATCGGCTCCTGATCGCCGTTCAGCTTCGCCTCGCCTTCATCGCTGGCTTTGTGGTTGGCCCCTTTACGTTTGGGGAGGTCGGTTAAATGGGCCTCCCGGGGCATAGCCAGGCGGCCAGAGGTGTCGTGCAGCCGCTCGCTGCGGACCTGTTTTGTGGTTTGGGCGGCTGGACTGAGGGCCTGCTGGCTGAGGGCTGGCGCGTCCGCGGCTACGACATCGAGGAGCACGTCTACGGCGACGAGCGCTACCCCGGCGAGTTCGTTCTGCGCGACATCCTCCAGATGCACGGACGGGAGGTCGCCGACGTTGACCTGATCGTCAGTTCCTCGCCCTGCCAAGCCTATAGCTACATGGCGATGCCTTGGACGCGGGCGAAGGCCAAGGCGGCGGCGATCCGGGCCGACCTGACGGGCCAAGCATTGCGTGACCTGAACGCCCTGTTCGATGCCCAATTCCGCATCCAGCGCGAGGCCTGCGAGGCCGCTGGGCGGTACATCCCGATGGTCTGCGAGAACGTGCGCGGCGCCCAGCCGTGGGTCGGGCGAGCTCGGGGCAATTACGGCTCCTACTACCTCTGGGGCGATGTGCCGGCGCTGCTGCCTGCGCGCGTCGACGCCCGCAAAGTGCCGGGCTTCCGGTTCGATGGCTCTGGCGGATCGTTCCAGACCGCCGCCGTCGAGGGAATGAAGAACGCCAACGGCGGAAGCTGGTTCAAGATCGGCGCGCCAGGCCAGCGGGAAACGAACAACAATCCCGATGGGCGCCAGTGGAAGCGCGATCCGGTTGCCTCGTGCGGCTCGGGATCGGCCAAGCGCAAGCAGGCCTCCGCCCAGATCGCCAAAATCCCATTCGCGCTGAGCAGCCATATCGCGCGGGTCTATCGGCCCGCTTTGGAGGCCGCATGACGACCTCACCTAACCTCTCCACGAGCAGCGGCGACCAGGGGTCCAACCTGATCGCTCGCCATGTCTCTCGTCCAGTACCGAATGGCCGCGTTGAACAACGCTCTGGCCGTCCGTTCGTCCTGCCTGAAGGCCTCCGTGAAGCAGCGGCCTGCGGCAACGTCTGCGTCAGTCCTGATCTCCATGTCCGCACCTGCCGGTTGAGGTTCTCAACATGACGGAGACGGTTGTGCAGTTTCGGAAAGAAAACCGGTCGAAACGGGAAAAAGACTTCGGCCTTGAGAACGCGCTTGCGGGTCTGGTCCGTCGTCGCTGGCCGGTGAAGACCATCGCCTTTGTCCAGCATGAATGGGGCCTGAGCGAGAGCGAGGCGTCCAAGGTCGTCTACGCCAACGCCAGCAAGAACACGCTGAAGAAGCTCCTCCACCACAAGCGCGGCGGCTTCGCGCTGTTCGTGGAACTGCTGTGCGACGCGTGCAGCACCAGCCTTGAAGAGCACATCCACACACAGGCCGAAAGGGCAGCCCATGAACGTCGCCAGCGAGAAGCCGAGGAGCGCCATTGGTCGTCTCTGGCGGCTCGCCTTCCTGGCGACGGTCGCGACGCTCGGAGGCTGGTTGAGCCCACTCGGTGACGCCGGTCGGCGGATGCGGGAATGGGCCGAAAACGAACTGAAGAACCACCCCTGAAACCACAGCAGAAGGATACCACAGATGAGCTTCGACGAACCTCAAATGCGCTCCATCGAAGAGAGCTTTAGCCACGCCCACGACGCTGCCGGTCGTGCCGAGCATCTGGTTGGCCTTATCATCGATGATCTGAACGGGAACGCGCCCGGCGCCATGGGTACGACTCAGCCCAGCCCGTCGTTCGGCCTTGTCAGCAGCGCTGATCGCCTCGCTGGCCGCGTGGAAAACCTCTGCCGCGAACTTGAGGGCATCCGCGCCAAGCTGGTCAGCAACACCCCGAAGACGGTCTCCGAGTTCAACAACGCCCGCCAGCAGCTTGCTAGCACGGGATACGCCGACCGCCACGGCTGACACCTCAGGCCGCCTGGGGCGAGTTCCCGGGCGGACCCCTGAATCCTAAGACCTCGGGGAGGGGCCTAACATGTTCAAGTTCATCGCTAAATGGCAAGCATCCCGCCGCCAAGCCAAGGCCCTATCAGATGCTCAATCTATCCGTAGGGATATCCTAAGGCTGGCTAGAGCGGCTGAAGCTTCTGGCGATACACGCACCATTGGCCGAACGCGAATGATGCTGGCTGAAGCTACTGTTCGTGAGCTTCGGGCGATGTCGTCATGATGCCTCCCGGGACCCTTCACGCTGGCCTCAGAGGTGTCGCGCGCACCGTCGTGCTTCCGTGGCCGCCAGCCGTCAACAACCTGTTCCTGAACGTCGGCAAGCGCCGCATCCGCACCCCCCGCTATGACGCGTGGATCTTGGAGGCCCAGGCCGCCGTCCTCCAGCAACGCCCCGGCAAGATCAAGGGCGAGTTCGACGTGGAGATGGCCTGCGAGCGTCCCGACCGGCGCCGGCGCGACCTCGACGGCCTGTTCAAAGGCCCCATGGACCTCCTCGTGAAGATGGGCGTGATCGAGGACGACAGCCTGGCCCAGGACATCAGGGCCTATTGGGTTATCGGCAAGCCCCCCGCCAAGCCCGGCTGCGTCCGCCTGACCCTGCGCGAGGTGGGGTGATGGCCTATCGGAACATCCGCGCCATGCGGGAGACACAGCCCGGCGAGCACGCCGCGTTCGTCCGGCTGATCGATGCCGTCGCCCGGCTCCAGAACCGCCCGTCGCCCACGCCAGAACCCAAGCGAGCCCGCGCATGAGCGTCGCCAGAGACTTCCCCGTGACCGCCCGTGGCATCGACACCGGCTTTGTATCCCGCCAGCGCGCCAGGGGCATCCCTGAGGCCGCTATAGCCCGCATGGGTGGCTGGTGTGTGGCTGACGTCCAAGCGGTCCCGGCTGACCCGTTCATGGTCGTTGCGGATCGCGCGGCCCCGACTCCAACGCCGGTGCTGCGCCCGCTGGAAATCCCAGCCGTGCTAGAAATCCTCCGGCACGTCGCCCAGCAATACGAGATCACGGTCGCCGACATCCTTGGCCCCTCCCAGGTCCAAGAGATCGTCGCCCCGCGTCACGAGGCCATTGCCGTCGTTTGGGAGTTGAACCGCTTCACTGCAAAGCAACTCGCCGAGATGTTCAACAAGACGGTCCCGGGCATCACCTTCGCCCTTCGTCGCCACTATGAGCGCATCAACACGCGCGGATATGGGCGGGACTGGTGAGCCGCAGCCTTTCCAAACGCGTCCGCTTCGAAGTCTTCAAGCGCGACCTGTTCACCTGCCAATATTGCGGCGCCACGCCGCCTGGCGCGGTGCTGGAGGTCGACCACATCGAGCCCGTGGCCGAGGGCGGCTCCGACGACGAGAGCAATCTCGTTACGGCCTGCTTCGCCTGCAATCGCGGCAAGTCGGACATATCGTTGTCCATCGTCCCCGAAAGCCTTGCCGATCGCGCCGCGCGCGTCGCGGAGGCCGAAGAACAACTCGCCGGCTACAACGCCATCATGCAGGCCCAGCGGGACCGCATCGAGGACGATATCTGGAGCGTCGTGTGGGCACTGACCGGCGAGACGGAAATCCGGCGCGACCGCTACCAGAGCATCAAGATGTTCCTGACGCGCCTGCCGCTACATGAGGTCATCGAGGCCGCCGAATTGGCGCGCGATCGGATGAGCTACTCGCGCAAGGCCTTCCTCTATTTCTGCAAGGTCTGCTGGAACAAGATCAAGGGGAACGACGGTGAGTAGCGGGGGAAAACCTGACGTCTGGTTTCCCTTGGTCGTGGGAGACTACATCAAGGACACTATGCGTCTAACCACAGAGCAGCATGGGGCCTACCTGCTGCTGCTGATGGACTACTGGACCAACGGGCCGCCGCCAGACGACGACGCCGTGCTGGCCGCCATCACCAAGGTCGCGCTCAAGCGCTGGCCGCCGATGCGCGCCACTATGCTCCGGTACTTCCACATTCAGGACGGCGTGTGGCGCCAAGATCGGGCTGACCGAGAGCTTGAGCGGTGGGCTGAGAAGAAGCGAGCCTTTGCCGAGCGGGCTGCGGCGGGGGGGCGTGCAAAAGCTGCTAAAAGCAGGCCCCAAGCAGTGCTTGAAGGTGTGCTTGACGGCTGCACCTCTTCCGCATCCGGAGAAGTAAGAGCCCATAACGGGGCTCTTACTCTCTCCGGGCAGAATGATTTTATTGGACCGAAAGAGGTTCGCGACGCCTTCGTCACAGCCAAGGGCGAAGCCTGGACGGCGAGCTACATCGACCGCTGCGGCTGGCAGGACGTGCCCGAACGCGCGCTGATCCCAGCCACCCGCCTAGCCGGGGGGAAGATCGTCGGCGAGGCCCGGAAGGTGTTGGGCGCCCTAGGGCTTATCGTGCTGGAGCGGGCGGCATGACCGAGGAGATTGAAGACATCCAGGTCGCGTTGTCGGCGCTGATAGAAGCGGCGCTCCAAGCAGACGCGGACTCTAGGCGCGGGCAACGTCAGCGGCCCCGCATTCTCGATTTTGACGACATCGATCCGCCGCGCGAGGATAGCGCAGACTTCGCCCGTAACCCAGTCGGCACGGCCTGCCGCTTCGCCATTGAGCGCCTTGGCCGGCGGCTGCACAGCCTGGGTGGCGAGGATCTGATGGAGAATGTGCTGGGGGAAGTCGCCTGCCTCAAACCTAACCGTGAAGACCTATTTTCGGACGTCCTCGACAAGGCCTGGGACGGCATCGGCGAGTGGATTGCATGAAGCTCAGCGAACTCGACCGCCAACCCGCCATCATCGCCGGCCTTCGGCTCTCAGCCGCCATCGAGCTTGCCTATCCCGTTCAATCAGAAGCGTTAGGCGACAGACGAGCCTCAGTGATCCTGGGGAAGCTGGAAGCCTATAGGGCCTCCCGGGACCACGCACAGACGATCAGAGGTGTCGAAGCATGAGCGAAACTGACTTGGCCCCGCTGTACGTCCTTCGCGTCTATGGCGAGGAGAGGGCGGCGTCGCAGCTCGCGATCCACGGCATCACCAGTTGGGCGCCGATGTTCAAGCGCCTGCGCCCGAAGGTAGGCCGACAAGCCGCCAAGCTCATCGATAGCCCGCTGATCCCCGGCTACGTGTTTGCCCGACTCGGAGAGCGAGACTTCGCCGCCGCGATGGCTACGGAGCGCGTCTGGGGCGTGATCAGCGAGAGCGGTTTCCCGCGCCAATTCCCGGAGGCGGAGTTTACCAAGGTTCTGCGGATGGCGCTATCTGGCGCGTTCGATGATCGGTTGCCCTCGACGCAGGCGCGTCCCAGGGGGCAGCGTAAGCGCGGCCTGGCGGGCCTGACAGCCTGGTTTGACGCGATCCAAGCGAGCGAAGCGTCGCAGTTGCATTCCCAATCGAAAAGTGCAAATCTCCGATTTGGCGGCGTGTCGGTTTCAGAGGGTGCATCATCCTCCCGGCGAAGCACCTCGGCGAAGCGCAAGGCCAGACGGCCTCGCATTCGCAAAGTGCGTAGCGTTGCCTAGGGAACCAATTTCAAGCGGGCGGGGGCTCACCAAACTCAGGAGTCCCGCATGACGCTGCTCTTCGTTCTGTGCGTTGTCCTTGGCACGCTGTTCCAGTTCCTCGCGACCTGGCCCGTGAACTACGCAGCTCGCATCGGCTGGGGCTTCTACCTCGCCGCCTCGATCATCTGGGCTCTGCCTCAACTGCATTGAGCCCGACCGAACAGCCCCGCCGACAACACCTCGCCAAGCGCTCAGACGCATTAGCACAAGAGCGGCGCGGGCTACCTCTTCCACTCCGCGTCCCGACCGACGCGTGAAGGCGACTGCCAATCCTCCCGGTCAGCAGTCGCAGCCCCGGCCCTGACGAGCCCTCGTTGGCCGGGGCGTTATTCAGCGACCCCCGACAAGTTCAACCAAGGAGCCTAGCCATGGCGACTCTCGCTCAAAAGCTCGCCAAGCAGGCGGGTTCCTATGTTCGCTGCTCTCAGACCCTCAGCCTTCCGGTCACCGCTGTAGCGAACACCGACTATGCCCAGGTGTTCCTGCCGACCGGCGCGATCAACGTCACTTATCGCACCTACACCACCACGGCCTACACCGCCGGCACCGACGCCAAGATCAGCATCGGCTCGACGGCTGGCGGCGTGGATTACGTCGCGGCTACGACCATCGCAGCCATCGGCGTCAAGAGCCACACGCCGGTTGACGCGGCGGCTGCGGTTCACCTGGCGCCTGGCGCGCTCGGCTTCTTCGTCCGCGTCACCCAATCGGGCACGGCGACCGCTGTCGGTGCGGCTACGCTGGTGTTCGATTTCTCAGTGCCGGTGAGCTGATGAGCGAGACCATTCCTCCGAAGTTCCGCGACTTCATCGCCGATCGTGTGGGCTCCTGGCCCAAGCGCGGCGATATCAACTACCCCTGGCCGGAGTTCGGTGAGGCGGCGGCCGACTACATGGACATGCTCGCCGCGAAGGTGTTCGGCGAGGATTTAGAAACGGATAGATAGATGCCGCGTCCTGCCGGCCTGCCTAAAACTGGTGGTCGCCAGAAGGGCTCAGCGAACAAGATCACGGCGGACGTCAAGGAGGCCGCGGCCTTCTACACGGCAGAAGCCATCTCAACGCTTGCCGGGATCATGACCGACACCGGGGAGGCCGCGCCCGCAAGGGTGGCAGCCGCTAAGGAGCTTCTGGATCGCGCCCATGGCAAGGCCAGCCAGTCGATGAACGTGGACGCCACGGTGCGCGGCGACCCGGTTGACGAGCTGATGAAGAGTGTCGCCAGCAGTGGCCGCCCCCGTCCTCCTTCAGCCAGTTGATTGCTTCAGCGATCAGCGCTGGCGCCTCAACAACCTCTATTGGATCACCGACAAAGAGGGGAAGCGCGTCAAGTTCGAGATGAACTGGGCGCAGGAGGAGCTGCTAGACAGCCTCCACTTCCTCAACTTGGTGCTGAAGGCGCGCCAGCTCGGGTTCACCACCTTCATCGAGATCTACATGCTCGATGCCTGCGTGTTCTACCCAGACACGCGAGCCGGCGTTATCGCCCACACCCGTGACGACGCCGAAGCCATCTTCCGCGACAAGATCAAGTTCGCCTACGACAACCTGCCCGACCAGATCAAAGCCGCCAACCCGATCAAGCGGGACAACACCACGGCGCTCGAACTGGCAAACAACAGCCTAATCCGGGTGGGTACAAGCCTCCGTGGCGGCACGCTCCAGTATCTCCACATTTCCGAGTTCGGCAAGATTTGCGCTCGGTTCCCGGAGAAGGCACGCGAGATCGTCACCGGCGCCCTCAACACCATCGAGGCAGGGCAGATCGCGTTCATCGAGTCCACGGCCGAGGGGCAAGAAGGCCGCTTCTACGAGCTGTGCGAGGAATCCCAGGCCAAGGCGCGGCGCGGCGACAAGCTGACCACGATGGATTGGAAGTTCCACTTCTACCCGTGGTGGCGCGAGGGCTCGTACTGGCTGGAGCCGGGCGGCGTGATCATCCCGCCCAGCCTAGAGAAGTATTTCCGCCTGCTGGACGCCCAGGGCATCACGCTAAGCGCCGGCCAACGCGCCTGGTACGCCAAGAAGGCGGAGGTTCAGCGCGAGGACATGAAGCGCGAATTTCCCTCCACGCCCAAGGAGGCCTTCGAGGCTGCTGTGGAGGGCGCCTACTACGCCGAGCAGATGGCGCGGCTGGAGACGGACACCCAGATCACCCGGGTTCCGTGGGAACCGCTCGCAGAGGTCGAGACGTGGTGGGACCTGGGGATGGATGATGACATGGCCATCTGGTTCGTCCAGCGGGTCGCCAAGGAAGTCCGCGTCATCGACTACTACGCCAATTCCGGCGAGGGCCTGCTGCACTACGCCAAGGAATTGAAGGCTAGGCCGTACAACTACAGTCGCCACGTTGGGCCGCACGACATCGAAGTGCGTGAGCTAGGGACCGGCAAGAGCCGCAAGGAAACCGCTGAGGAGATGGGCCTGCGCCCTTTCGACGTGGCGCCCAAGCTTGAGGTGCAGGACGGCATCGAGGCCGTTCGTAACCTTCTCCCACGCTGCTGGTTCGACGCCGAGAAATGCGCTGACGGCATCCGATCGTTGAAGAACTATCGCAAGGACTGGGACGAAAACCGAGGCGTCTGGCTTCCGCGTCCCCGCCACGACTGGGCGAGCCACGCCGCCGACGCCTTCCGCACCGGCGCGGTCACGCGTGATCCGCTCGGAAAGCAGGCCAAGAAGCTCATCATGCCCGAAATGGGGATTGTCTGAATGTCCTACCGCAGTGACTATCTCCCGATCTGGGAAGCGCCGACCACTAGCGACACGGCGGCTCAGAAGTACGTGGGCTTCGCCAATCCCAGCACGTCAACGGCTGTCATCGTCTACAAGGCCGAGGCGTCGGGCTCTGACATCACCCTAAACCTGCCCGCCGGCGCCCAGTGGATCAGCCAGGTCGTGCTGATCAAGACCACGGGGACCAGCGGCGCGTTCCTGGCGGCCAAGCCCTACTAGCATGGCCTTCACCGATGACGAACTCCTGGCGACGGTCCGAGAGGAGCGCCGCCGCTCCATCGGGTTCGGGGAGAGCGACAGCGGTGAGTTGACCAATAGTCGCCAGAAGGCGCTGCAATACTACAAGGGCGATATGCCCGACGTTCCGGCCGGCGACAACCGCTCCAGGGTGGTCGATAGCGCTATCGCCGACGCCATCGAAACCGTGCTGCCCGACGTGCTGGAAATCTTCGTCGGCGGCGATGATGTGGCGACCTTCATCCCGCAGGGCGAGGATGACGAGGAAGCCGCCCGGGAGGAAAGCGATTACGTCACCCACGTGGTGATGCAGGAGAACAACGGCTTCCTGCTGCTGCACACGGCGTTCAAGGACGCGCTGCTGACCCGGACGGGCGTTTTCTACGTCTGCTGGGAAGACGAAGACAAGGTCGAAACCCGCGCCGCCGTGCCGGCTGAACTGGCTGACGCCGCGCCGATGATCCAGGCCGCGCGCGAGGACATGCATGGCGAAAGCCTTGAGTCCGAGGAGCAGGAAGACGGCTCGGTCAACCTCAACCAGACGGTCAAGACCGGCCATTGCGTGGTGTCCTCCGTAGCTCCTGAGGACTTCACGGTCGCCTTTGACACTACGACCGATCTACAGGCCACCACCTACTGCGCCATGCGCGCCAGGCCGCGCGTTCAAGACCTGATCGCCCAAGGCCTCGACGCCGAGAAGGTTCGCGATCTTCCGTCCTACGTGAACCGCAACGACTCGATGATCGAGGAGCGCGACGAGGCGGGAGAGAACGCCAATCGCCAGGATGGTTCGGGCGGCGATCTTCGTGTGGTCGAGGTGCGCTATCACTACGTGCGCAAAATTCAGCCGCCGGAGACCAAGCCAAGGCTCTGGAAGGTCACCACGGACGGCCAGGAAACCGTCCTGCTGGACAAGGAGGAAGTCTACCGCATCCCGTTCGCGGCGCTGACGCCTTATCTCAACTCGCACCGCTTCTATGGTGAGAGCGTCGCCGACAAGCTGTTCGAAATCCAGCGCATCAAGACCGCGCTGCTGCGGATGTTCCTGGACAGCGGCTATTTCGCGCTCAACCAGCGCAACTACGTCGACATGACGAAGGCCAACGAGTTCACGATCTCCGATCTGCTGCGCAATGCGCCGGGTGTGCCGGTTCGCGGCAACGGAGAGGGTGCGGTGACGCCGATCATGGCGGGTCAGCTCGGGTTCGACGCCATGGCAGCCCTGGAATACGTCTCGACCATGGCGGAGGCCCGCTCGGGCATCGTCAGAAATGCTCAGGGGCTCAACCCGGACACGTTGCATGACACCGCCTCGGGCGCCATGCAGTTGATCGCGGCGGCGCAGAAGCGGGTTCGACTGATCGCCCGCATCTTCGCCGAAACGGGCATCAAGGACCTCTGGCTCCTCGTCCACTTCATGCTGCGCTCGGGCTACAGCGACGAACACGCTCCGGCCAAGGCCAAACTCGGCAACGCCTGGAAGGAAGTTCGCCCGAACACCTGGCAGGAACGTGCGGCCATGACCATCCATGTGGGCGTGGGCTCGGCCGGCAAGGAACATGAACTCGCCATCGCCACCCAGCGCCTGACCATGATGCAGGAGCTTGTGACGCTCCAGGGCGGTCTGCAAGGCCCGCTGGTGGACAGCAACAATGCCCACGCCGCCCTTGATGACTGGGAGCGCGCGGCAGGTTCGAAGAAGGCCGACCAGTTCTGGTCCGATCCGTCAGATCCGAACGCGCCACAGCCGCAACCAAAGCCCGACCCGGCGATGGCCAAGGTTCAGGGCCAGATGCAGATTGAACAGGCGAAAGTTCAGGCCAAGACGCAAGGCGATGCTCAGGCGGCGCAGGCGCAGCTGCAATTCGAGCAGGCTAAACACGCCGCCCAGCTTCAGCAAGACGCCGCCCACAGCCAGGCGCAACTTCAGCTTCAGCGCGAGAAGAACGCAATGGAGGCGCAGCAGAAGGCCGAGCAGGCGCAGGCCGAGCTTCAGCTACGCCGAGAGATCGCAGCGCAGGAGCTTCAGCTACAACGCGAGGTGGCGATGCTCCAGGCGCAGCACAGCCACGAACAGGCGATGGCGAAGGTGAGCGCCGGGGTTCAGCAGCCGCAAGTGGGCGGTGAGCCCGGATGACCGACGATGAGGAAGCCGTCGCCAACGGCAATCAGGCGGCCAGTGAATGGCGCCAGACCGAGCGCGCGTTTGATACCGTTGAAGCCGCCATCATGCGCGAACTCGCCAACACCCCGATAGGCCAGGAGGCCAAGGTGTTGAACCTGCACAAGTCGCTGCAGAACCTCTCCGCCGTCAAGTTGGCGGTGCTGAACGTGATCCAGAACGGCCAGATCGCGCAACACGCGCTGTCCGAGGCCGGGCTTACGAGCCCGAACTAACCCCGAAGCCACCACAAGGTGATTGATGTCCGAATCCGCCACGCCGGATAACGGCCCGCTGAGCGTTGACGCCGCTGTGGCGATGCTCGTGGACCCGCCGACCGAACAAGAAGCCCCGGAAGCGCCCATAGAGGCCGCTGAGGGCGAACCAGAACCGCAGGGCGAGCCAGAAGCGCCCGAGGTGGCCGAGGACGGGGCCGAAACCCCCGCTGAGGAGGAAGAAGCAGAGGCCGCGCCCGAGCCCGAAAAGCTCGACGCCCCGCTGTACTGGAAACCGGAGGCCAAGGAAGCCTTTTCCAAGCTTGATCCCGTGTTGCAGGCCGAAATCCTGTCGCAGGAAGGACCGCGCGAGGAAGCTGCCGCCAAGGCCAAGGCGCAAGCCGCCGCAGAAGTCGAGAAAGCACAGAAGGATACGGCCGGGGTGCAAGCCCTCGCCGCGAAACTCAGCGAGTTCCTCCCTCAGGCCATCGAAACGTTCACACAACGTTGGGGTGAGCCGGATTGGGCGGTTGTCGCTGAGGAGCAGGGGGCCGATCGGGCCTTCATCCTGAAGGCGCAGTACGACAAGGAGCAAGCGCAACTCGCGCAAGTCCAGCAAGCCACCCAGACGGCGCAGATCGAGGCCCGAAAAGCCTTTCTGCAAACCGAGTGGAAGGAACTGGAGCAGATCGCCCCCGAACTCACCGACCCCGCCAAGGGGCAGGAGAGGCGCTCGGAGGTGATCAAGTACCTGATCGCCGATGGCATCCCCAAGGAAGCTACAGACGCGATCAGCGCGCGGGAAATGCGGATCGCCCGAAAAGCGATGCTCTACGATCAGCTCGAAGCCAAAGCGGCCCTTAAGCCACCTCCCAAGCCCACTGCGCCCGCACCTCGGCCAACGGCTCGCCCGTCCGCCGCCGTGCCGCAGTCCTCCCAACGCTCGGCCGCCGCAAATCGGTTCGCTCAAACCAGAAGCGTCGATGACGCCGTGGCCCTGCTCGTAGCCAAAGGCTAAGACCATGACCGCTCCTACCAACACCGTGACTTCGGCCACGCCCAACGTCGGCGTGCGCGAAGACCTCGAAGACAACATCTATCGCGTCGCCCCGGAGGAGACCCCGTTCATCTCCAACATCGGCGCGGTGAAGGCCAAGGCCATCTACCACGAGTGGCAGACGGAAACCCTGGCCGCCGCCGTCGCGACCAACGCC
>Ga0105239_10005629_pt1 | contig 14641 bp, 8 predicted proteins | sample KBSC44metaG_FD_92761 | JGI IMG/M metagenome (GOLD analysis project Ga0105239, IMG submission 92761) | Corn rhizosphere microbial communities from Kellogg Biological Station, Michigan, USA - KBS C4-4 metaG | ecosystem: Host-associated > Plants > Roots > Rhizosphere > Soil | place: Michigan, USA... | reverse complement strand
TGCATGGAAGATGGAGTAGTATTTAGTAGGAGTAGGCTGGATCTGGCCCTTCGAACCTGTAGTTTCAGAGATTCAAGGGTACGATTGGATACCCCCCACGTAAAAGATGACCTAGTTCTGCTTATTTGTACTGAGATTGACACTGACACCAAACCGACACCGACTTTTATACTGGTAATATATGAAATGAGGGGCAGAGACTGGCTTCCGCAGATTGGGAAGGGTAGTTTAGATATCTAGATATGTCCGAGGACTGAGGAGATACGACTATATGCCAATGTGCATTGACCACTACCAGGGTACGCAGTATGAACCTGGGGCTCCCAGCCTTGTGGCTTCAGCCTTGCATTCGAAGGTCCCCACCTGGCGCCTGCACGCCAAAACACGAACAAATGGGACATGCCAAGACTTTCCCGAGACGCGACTCGCGTTGCTGCTGGTCCAGCTTTTCGTCGGCCGAGTAGAGTTCAGTACCCCCGAGTATACTCGCCGCGCAGGCACTCTTATTTACCAACGATCATTGATCAAACTGCAACGACCTTCCCACTTTCCTTCTCTACCCTGGCTATATCTCGCCCTCCGCTCACCTCGTGCCTACCCAGCTAACTATCACTCTTTCATGCATGCACAAGTTACCAATCTCGTTTTACGCTCTTCTTTCGATGGTTTGAGGTCTCCAAAGGCCTTCATTAGAACAATAATGCTCGGCCGCGCCATCGAGAAACATGCCCATGCAACCTCGACTCAGTCCGGCAAGAAGCAATCCCCATTGCAAACCAATCCCTCTGCGGTCAACACTGCCCGTCCGTTTCTAAAGCGGAAATCCGAGCGCTCAATGAGCTCATCAAGCAACCTTGGCTCATTGCACGAGCAAACTTCCTTCGATGAAAACTATTCGAATAATGGAATAATCGATTTAACATCACCACCACACAAGAAACAAGCGGAGTCGGATATTGAATACCCATCTTTCACTGGCCTGGAAACAGTCTCTTACCCTTCACTTCCTCCTGTACCTCGTGGTGACGAACCATCAAGCAGTGCACCTGTGCCCTGGTCTTCCTCTCCAGAGTCCCACTTCGAGAAACCCATCACGCGCTCGTCACCATTAAAGAACACTGTTCAAGACCCGGCAAGACCGCCCAAGAAGCGAGCCTTGCCTAAATCCTTTGCCCCCCCTCCCCCCTCAGATCCGACTTCACGCGAGAATGCCTCCAAATGGCAGAACAACAACAGTAGAACACAACATGTTGCTGGAGGTCCCCAACAATCCAACATTTCAATCACCGGAGTGTCATCTTCGGCTCATGGAAGGTTCGATCAGTTTTCGGCCACCAACCAGATCAAATCTACTACCTCCAGCTCATCCGTAGTGGCACAGATGCTTGAAAAGGCTTCAGCAAATCGCCAGCGACAACAGCCTGTTTCTATGTCTCGAGCCACTTCTGATCGATCCTTGAAGTCGTTCGTAAAGCCAAATGCACCCCCTAAATCTCTCGCTCAAAGGGTGCCTGAGACTTTCCTTAGCGACGAACAAAGAGCTGTGGTGAAGGCAGTGATGGATGAAGGCAAAAGTGTCTTTTTTACAGGATCTGCAGGTACTGGAAAGTCTGTTTTAATGCGAGCCATCATTGCTCAATTAAGGCACAAGTATCGGTTAGAGCCTGAACGTGTTGCCATCACAGCTTCTACAGGTCTAGCTTCTTGCATTCTGGAGGGACAGACACTTCATAGTTGGGCAGGCATCGGCCTTGGTAAAGAACCTGCTCCCGAGCTGGTCAAAAAGATCAAACGGAATATGAAATCAAGGCAGAGATGGCAGAAGACGAAAGTACTCATCATTGATGAGATTTCGATGGTCGACGGCCAATTATTTGATAAACTTGAACAAGTCGCCCGCACTCTCCGGAATAATGGCCGTCCCTTCGGAGGCATTCAGCTTGTATTTACAGGCGATTTCTTCCAGCTACCACCTGTTCCTGATCGGAACACTGAAGCCAAGTTTGTGTTTGAAGCTGTGAACTGGGAAACGTGTATTCAGCATACCATTCTTCTCACCCATGTTTTCCGGCAGAAGGACGAACAATTTGCGACCATGCTCAATGAAATGAGACTGGGTAAAATGAGCTACGCGACGGTTCGGGAGTTCAAGGCCTTGTCTCGACCACTGGACTTTCACGATGACCTTGAGGCCACTGAATTGTGAGTGTTATGCAAATGCTTCCTTGAATGACATTTATTGACCTTTAGAAGATACCCACGTCGCGAAGAAGTCGAAAACGCAAATCAAAACCGAATGAGAAAATTGTCAGGCCAAACTATGGTGTTTGAAGCTACAGATACCGGCCTCAAAGACGATAATATGCGCAAAAATCTATTGGCAAATTTCATTGCTCCTGAACGATTGGAACTCAAGAAAGGGGCGCAAGTCATGCTAATCAAGAACATTGATTCTCAACTTGTCAATGGCTCTCTCGGGATTGTACAATCGTTCATGGACGAAGGCACGTTCTTCACTTACAAAGCAGACGAGCCCACCTTCTTGATGGCCCAGGGCGATGGTGCGGATCAGGAAGAAACGGCAGCGGCCCGGGACAAGATTCAAGCCGCACGATTGAAAGCTAACGGAGTGGGCACAACAAGGTTGTGGCCTATGGTGAGATTTAATCTTGCCGATGGAACATCCCGTGACGTGCTCTGCACTCCAGATGAATGGAAAACAGAGGCCCAGAATGGTGAGATTCTTGCCAAACGTTCACAGGTGCCTCTTATTCTAGCTTGGGCACTGTCGATTCATAAAGCTCAGGGCCAAACTCTCAGCCGTGTCAAGGTGGACCTAGGAAAAGTGTTCGAGAAAGGCCAGGCATATGTGGCTCTGAGCAGAGCTACATCTAAACAAGGATTACAGGTACTTCGATTTGATGAGCGAAAGGTGATGGTACATCAGAAAGTGCTACAATTCTACTCGAAGTTAAGAGGTCACGAGACTTTGGAAGCACGCAAGGCCACAAACACTGTTGTCCATGATCCCAAGAACAATGTGTCTCTTGTACCAAAGCCTGAGGTGAGCAAGAGCAGTGTGGTCCAGATCATCGAAGAGGACGACTTTGATGACGATCTGTCCTACGAAGACATGCTTGCAGCAGAGAGCGAGGTTTTGAGGGCTACTGGAGGTCGATAATCGAACAAACAGAGCTATGTATGATTCAACCAGGGAAAGTGCTTATTAGGCCGCTTGGGCGTTTTGCAGGCACCCATGAGACTTTTGTTTGACTGAAACGTCTCTGATCACCTTGAAGTACAAATCATGATTCACAGAAGTCAACAGTTTCATTCATAGAGACGATACTGTTTGGAGTTTAACCCCTATACCTAAGCCCTAAAAGATTCCATTCAAGTTCAATTGGAAGTGATGCCTTGTGCTACGTGTATGTAAGTAATATGTCGAGAGCAAAATCAGGAGGTCTACGGTGCAGCAGAGTGGCTCTGAGTGAGTGGTAAAGTGCTACGGCGGCGCAGATGACAGATGTGTCACTGCTTTCAATTTCCGGCTCGAATTGCGAAATCCCAACATGCCTGTGAGGAAGAAATTGGAAACTTTCTAGGCCCGTGACGAACACACGAACACGACCAGCATCAAGTCACTCCCTGATTCCCTAGTCCTTTACTTACCCTCCACTACGACTTGGTATTCAAGCCTCCAAACGCATACCCAGGTATTCTCTAGCCTCCAACCATGTGTATAAAGAAGTGAAAGGGCATTTGATCGACGTCCACCACTCCCTCTATTGCTATGTCATAGCCTCATTGGTCGGTGGTTCCCGATCTTGTTTCCTCCATCATGGCCGATGCATTCATTGGTTATACTATTCTGGTCACGCTCGAGAATCCACGGAATGCCCAACTCCAGGGTGTTGTTTCCAATGTGGTGAATCAGAAGCTATTCCTTCGCGACGGTAAGATGAACCGGACTCTTGTGATAAGATTTATGCCTGACTCTTACTCAGTTCTTCTCCTATGGAATGGCCAGAGACTTTCATCTTATGCCATTGATTCCTCTACCATCGCCGACCTCGAACTCTCCCCCCATCAAGTAACAAGGCCTGAGAAGGAGGAAGAGTTAATAACTCCAGTTGGATTCCCTCGGATTGAGAACACACCGATCCCCATCGATCATCGAAACTCGCAAAATGCCCCCAACACCTTGAATGCATCGACCTTCGTGGACCCCGCCATCATCAGCTACACGCGACCACCCTCTCAGCCCCCTCCCCCCATGTCCGCTCAACAGACTCATCCTCCAGTCTCTCCTATCATGATAGCGGACGGTGTCGTGAGCAGTCCATCAGCAAGAATTCCCCGAAATGCTCACGGTGGAAGCTCGGTCTCGAGTATCGCAACAGCTATTCCCCGCAAGCACGAGAAAAGAAATACATCTGCGAGCGCCACACTTACCGAGCCCTTTGACGCTCTAGGCTTGCGTAATGATGTGGCCAAGTCGGAATCGAAACAAGCTGCGCCCAAGGCGCCCAAAGTACGAGATGCGCCTTCGCAGACTGGGCCAGGGATTATCGACATGAAAGATGTCAATCATGGACCATTGAAGCCAGCCAAGAAATCCGGGAAAGGCAAGGGCTGGCGTCAGACACCGTTAATCGAAGAAGTACCAAGATCAAGCCAGAAGAAAGGCCAAAGAGGGCGAAAATTTACCGAAGACGCCAACGGTTGGGCTACTGAAGAGGCTACAGATATTCAGGACATGGGGGATTTTGATTTCGAGACCAACCTGTCTAAATTTGACAAGCGTAGAGTGTTTGACGATATTCGGAGAGATGATCAAACCGCTGAAGGGGATCGACTGGTCAGTTTCAATCGAAAAGCTCGACCAGGAACGAATGGCGGCCGAAATCTACATTACACCGAAAATGTTCTAGATGCACCAGAATCCAACGACAAGGATCGATGGAAAAGCGAGGCAGGAGAAACGGAAGATGACACATTGGAAGGCCACTACTCCAGTGGAAAGGGATCACGACGAGCCGCGTCAAGACGGCCGCTACAATCGAGAAAAGGGAGCGTCATCCCTGGCCTTCTCGATCGGACGGAGTCGCCTCGACCCTTGACCAGGATACATACGGCATCACCGCTGAATGGATCTGTCTCCGGCATACGAGCTTCATTCAAGTTACCAAACAACAAGGCGTGTCACTGTCTGTCACCGCTACAAATGCTTGAGATTGAACAACTGTGTATATCGGAATTAGGTCTGACAGAAGACATGCTCTCGGAAAACGCGGGTCGTAGTATGGCGATGGCGATCTTGAAGGTTCCTGAAGTGAGAAGCGTGCTTTTCTTGGTGGGGAACCACAAGTCCGGTGCTAGGGCCATCGCAGCTGCCAGACATCTACGCAACCGCCGACTCAGAGTGACCATTGTGGTTCTCGGCGGAGAACGTGAGGAACTGCTTCTCGAAGTGATTCGCAAACAGCTGGGTATCTACAAGAAGGGATCAGGGTATGTGGAGAAATGGGATGAGTATCAGACCAAATCGGCGGCAGGTGGTCCTGCCCCAGATGTGATTGTCGACGCACTCCTAGGGATTCACGTCGCATTTGAAGAGCTTCGAACGGACGACCAGGCAACGGTTCTGGAGATGACGAGATGGGCGAATCGCACCTCAACGGTCATCTCAATTGATATCCCCAGTGGACTTTCGGCAAGCTCAGGGTTACTAACAGAACACGACGGACAATCTTTGGTCATGGCCAGTAAACACATCATCAGTCTTGGAGCGCCCAAGTCTGGTCTCCTTCACGCGATGGCCCTAGACGGCGCTGAAGCCCCTTGGCAGGTGTGGGTGGTCGACATTGGCATTTCGGCCGCCGCGTGGAATAAACATGGCTCGAGACGAAAGCACGGTATCGACTTTGGTACGGAGTGGGTTGTTCCCTTGAAGTTCGCGCTTGGTCCTCAGGCCTGACTTTGACGATCGAGTTGGCACTGTTGGCCACAATCTGGATGGAAGGTGGTGACTGACCAGCGTGCACGCTATGTCGATTCGTCTCATGCAGTGGAACTGGGGTTTGCTTGCAAGAAAACCAACGTTGCTACGCCTCTTTTTTATCATCATTATCAGTTCTGTTACATTGCTGCGTTCAAGCGAAGGAAACTGGAAGGAAAGGGAAGTCTGTATGAGTAGCTAGCAGTAGCACCCCCGGTTAGAAGAAAGAGAGATACGTAAAAGGCACGCACTCGAATGGAAGACCTAAGAAGAGTGTTCTTCAATATCGACAATAGTTAACTTCATTTTCGATTCTCACTGGCGGGAGACCGCGCGAGCAGTGCTCAATCCACCACATATCGCAGGCTAATTATAACGGGTACCGGGTACTACTCAAATAAGTAGTCTATTAGCCAGTATTAACCAACTCCCAAGCGAGGGAGGACGGAGTAAAAACAAGACTTTAAGCGATTCCTTGACTTGGAATGGGGCCGAAGGGGACCTTCTTCAACGACCACCTTGGGTGACCGATAAAGAGGGGCCTGGGGCGGAAGCTACAGCTATTACTTAGGCCCTCCAGTCCCGTTTGGGCGGAAGAGCGGATTGGATTAATCAATAATACATTGTAGTTTCAGATATAAGTAGTATACTAGCTAGATGGCCTCGGTGTTGGCCCGAACATATGAGTACTCCGTACTCGTGCGTCACAAATAGCCCCTCGATAGGGCCCTAATTTCAGCAACCTAGCGCGGGATTAATTCGCGAGCAAGGGAGTCGACTAAGTTACAGGTAGTTAGTCGCTGCGGCTTCGCCAACCATCAGCATCTCATCAGCATCAGCGTCATCCTCGCGACAACGTTCCAGAGCAAGAGAAAGAGAGCGAGAGCGAGAGCGAGAGGGAGGGCCGCTACTTACCAACGCCGTTGTCCCCGTACGTCAGCCACAAAACCATCCGTCACACAACAACCCACCTCGACTGTCCAGTCAGCAACCCTCCACATCACCCCAGCCCGTATTCCATGCGTGTCAGCGGCCACCGACCAAAAGCCAACCTCGACCCGAAAAGTGACAGCGCCCGCCAAAACCGTGCGGCTGAATCTGAATCTGAATCTGGGAGAGCTGGGCTGGTCTTCAGACTTCCCGACGTCTGAATGACTAGTTTGCACTGCCTGTTCAGTTCCATCCTTCCTACCGGCTGATGTATTCCTGCCTTCCTTTGGCATCTTTCGTCTGAATCGATCGGACGTACATATATTCGTATGCAAGGTACATGCTTACGCGCTTTCATACATCGCCGAGTTCGTAATCGACAAACTACATTCTGTAGAACTCGCTCAATTCACCAGACAACCCGACCGAGCATCATCGGGCATCAGTCGTCAGTCACACCGAGATCAGGTCTGAACACCAGCACTCCCCCTCCCAGGACGTGTGTCGAGCATAACGGCAACTAAATACCCACCCCAGGTCGCCATCATCAGATTTCAACCCGACCGACATTGTTCCCACAGCGTGCCCGCTTAGCTTTCTCGGAGAAGGGTCCCCTGGCACCAGACATCTTTGGGCGGTTGCTGCTATATTGCTAAGCGAGAAGAATCTGTGACACTTCGGCACCCTTACGGAGTACCACTCACTCGGCTTCGACCGCTATCCGTGTGGCTGTGCTGACGTTTGCGCGCTTTTGACCCGGTGATAGTGAGATTGATATCAAATTATCTTCTAGGAGTCGTTGCATCTACCGGCGAGGCGTAGTGCTTGTGCGGAGTGCTTTGGAAGGACTTGTTGGTTGTGACGACGGCACGGGTGGTTGTGTTCTTGAGAATCACAGTTGTTGAAGAAATCCATCTGTTTCTCCCGTGTGTCGTTCTCTACGAATAGGCTCCTGAACGAAACTCGGTGAGATCTTCCTTCTCCTCGGTTCGGCGACGTTGGTATTGTTTTCTTTGCGAAAAGAGGTTGTACATCCATCACCACATTTCGCAAAATGGCGTTCCTCTCAACAAGCCTCAAATCCGGGTACATCACAGACCTAATCCTCCCCGCGCCGCTCGAAGGACAGACGCCCGACGATGTGCTGCGCACAGGGCTAGACGCGATCTTCGCGTCCGTCCACACACCCAACACGATGATTACACTGAACCCACTCGTGCACGAGGTCAAGCAGCTTCTGCCCTCAGACCCAAAGGCGGTCGATGTGTCGAGCATCGCGCCCAGCTTCGGGGTGGCGGTGGATTCGCCCTACGCAATCCTGCGCGAGGGCGAGTCGGCCGCGCCCGGTGGGTTCCAGCAGTTCGAGATCCTTGATAAGCTGAATGTTATGTTCGGCTTTACTTCTGATCTCACGTACCACTCCGCCATCCGCCAGACCAAGATGGGCATGGAGGCCTTCACGAACGCTGGGTCTGGGGTCACCATCTACGGCCGCTGGGAGATCAAGGTCGCGCCGGGGTTACAGCAGAGTGATGGCGGTGGAGGGCCCGTGCAAGTGATCAACTTGATCGAGCGCAACGAGATCAAGTGCAATGTCCTCTTGAGCTGGTACATCAAAGCCAGCCTCGATAAGAGCCATCGCGAAACTCATCGCCGGCTAAAGGAGAAGTGGCTGGCTGCCATGCGCGAGGCTGGGTATAAGGACTAACTACTTTGAAATCCGTCGATCAACGATTTTGCGCTTCTCTTGCGCCTTTTCTAACTTAGCTTGCCTCCAGGCCGGAGTGTGGCTACCTATCTCCCTGTGGGTTTCTAACTATGTGGGATGATGGTTTCTTGCTGTTGGACGAAAAAAATAGCGCGGATTCTTCTTCACGAGTCGGGAATATGGCAACGGAAACTCGGCATAAATTTTCGCTTTCGAGTAAGGAGTACTGAGCGGACTGGGCTGGTTTAAGTTGGACGGGACTGGTATTGATTGGGTTTGCCAACTAATGGTGGATCTTCAGAAGACTCGATGTTTCGTCGCTACTCTCGTTCCGATTCCTCCCAGCGGCCGTTTCCCGCTCGAGTACTAAAAGGCCGATGAAGGTGCCTAGGTGAGCACACAGATTTATAGATATCTGTGTTTGGCGCAATCCGCCACATTACCAAGCGCAGGAAAGCGGCCCTTCATCCGCCGCACCTGGAGAGTGAGGGAGGGAAGGAGAAAGCACTCATTCATGTAATGAAACGGGAAACAAACCTGGAAAGAATCAGGAAGGAAGGGACGTCTTTGATTGCGCAACGAAGGCGATGCTACTGAAGCTGGGGCTAGAGCTGGAACTTGGGACTTGGGACTTGGGACTTGGGACTTGGGACTTGGACAGTGAGCGACGCATTATTCACGCGTGAGACTGTGGGTATTGGTCTCATTATCACCTACGTACCTAGGTATTGGTATAAATATACAATAGCTATTTATGACATAAGCGACCACCGCCACCACCCACCCACTCAATGATCTACCGGCCAGCTGCCTATTTATTTAAGGCATCAAGTCATCGGGTAAATGCTTCCCAGCAGTCCCAGTGGGCTCAAAGAGCGAGGAAAAGAGAGACCTGCATCACGGCAGCTTCGATTTTCCTCAAATGGTGAGAACGATGCAGCGTCCGCGCAGGCGGGAATAGAAGAAGCATGTATTTATGCATGCATTTGCGGAAACGTCGCCCTGTCATTTTTGAGCAGAAGTAGATCCATGTGGGTACTCAGTTTGTGAATCTGAATGATGGCCATGATCAAGTAGAGCAATCTCCCACCTCCAGCCCTTCGTCTCGTCTCCTGGGGCTGATTGATGTCTTGTCCAGATGAAACACAATCCAGCCATTCCGGATAGAAACGGAGGGGAAGGGGAATGAAAATCATTGTGGTGGGCGACTTCGTGTTTACCGTGTGGATAGTCATGTTCGCTTGCTAGCTTGCTCACTTGGTCACTTACCAGCCATCGAAATTGCCAAACCCTGCACCTTTCGTTTTCTTCCGGACCGGTTGTTCAGGTTCTTGGTCGATAAACTCAATGATCTCGTCCTCATCGCCATTTCCCGGTTGTGATGCAGCAGTCGCAAGTGATGCCTTCAGGTATTTCCCCACTCCACCTCCATCACTAGCACCTACAATACCACCACCGTCGGCATCGTGCTCTCTAATCCGCTTCCCCGTCCAAGTCGTGCGATCCATCTTCCTAGTCTCCTCCTTCCTGCGCTCCTCCTCGTCGTCTCGGTTCTTCTTCTTCCAAAACTCTTCGAACGGATCGATAAACACCGTCGCCTCGAGGATCTTGACCTCCTCCTTCGGGCGGTCGCCAGAATCGACCTCGACGTCCTCCAACGCCTTCAACGTACGGATGCTCTCCTGGCCGGCCTCGTCGTCCGGGTCGAGATCCACGTGGCCGAAAATCGTGTGCTTGCGGTCCAGATGCCGCGCTGGACGGTACGAGATGAAGAACTGGCTGCTGTTGGTGTCTTTGCCCTTATTTGCCATGCTGAGCGTGCCCCGCGTGTCATGCTTCAGGGGTCCCTCAAATTCATCACTGAAATTGCGATTCCAGATACTCGACCCGCCTTTCCCTGTGCCGGTTGGGTCGCCGCCCTGGATCATGAAGTTGCGGATGTTTCGGTGGAAGCCCACGCCGTTGTAGTACCCCTTTTGCGCCAGCCGCGTGAAATTCCATACTGCTTTGGGTGCGTGTTCCGGGAGGAGCGTTATGTTCAGATTTCCGTGGGTCGTTCTTAGTCTGACGTACCCCTTTTCTTTCACCCGCCCGCGTCTGAGGAGGTATTCTTCATCGGACATTAGGGCTAGGGAGGCAGAGGTGTGGGGCGTCATGCCTGTGGATGTAAAGCTTGCGGCGGCAAGGCCGGTCGTGTGCCGTGTGGCGTTATAGGGTGTCGACTTGGACTGTGTGTTGCTTGTAGATGATGCCGATGATCCTAGACCTGCCTTCCTCGATAACGATTTAGAGTCACCTCCTCTAGCGAGCTGCGCGTTCGCGGCATTTGCCCTCTCGGCCCTTGCTTTCGCGACGGCTTCTTTCGCCTTCATGATCTTCAAGTCTGCCGCACTCCCCAGAGACGCCGAATTGATCGAGGCTTCTTCCTTCGGCAGGCCGGAGTCCTCACCGCCCTTCAGGTACTTGAAGGAACTCAGATTTCTCATCTCCACATTCTGCGGGTCCTGCAGCGTAATGAGGTCCTTCCTGGAGAACTCCTCATCCGAGACCAAATCGCGCCACATCTTCGCCTTGATATTCAGGCGCTCGACCGTCTCATACGCAAACACGTTCGCCGAGCCGCCGTGTCTGATCGCCACGAGGTGCGTGTTGTCCGTGAAGACCTTGTACGTGACGGGATCGGCGTACTCGTCCTCGGCGTTCCGCGCGAATTCCAGTTTGATCAGATCCGCCTGTTTCAACGGTGACCCGTCCGTCGGGTTCGTGTCGTGGCTCAGCAGCCATCTTATTATGTTCTCATGGTCGAAGATCACGCCCGCCGCCGTGCATACCGGTGTCGTGAATGGTTGCAGGCTCAGGGCGCAAAAGTTGAACGGGAGTCGTTTGAAGGCTGCCTGCGCGCCTCGACCGTCGACGTTACCTGTGCGCACTCCAGAACCCGCTGACGCTGAGTATGCGTCGCTCGATGCCCATTCTGAATGTGTTATCTGTACGTCTGGTCAGTCCTAGGAGGGGGATGATTGGTTGCGATTGTAACTGTGGAGGGTGGCCGTACATAGAGTTTATCCGTTCCTAGAAAATGCCCGTCAGTGAAACTGATACGAGCGAACAGAATGTGGTCTAACCTTTGCCCATGATTTGTCTGATTTTCAAGTTGCGCCTGCAACGTCTGGGGGAGTGGGGAACGAAGTCGTCTTTTCCATGCGGCAAATGTTAATTCTATACATCACCGGCTGACTTTCCTTTCGGGTAAATCTCAGCCTTGCCGTCCTTCCACAAGGCTGGGGTTTACGATGGAACTTGAGTTTTGTCACAGTGGTTTCCCTAATTACAACATCAAAGCAGCGCAGATCCGGAGCTAGACCAATCCTGTCTAGAGTACGATTCTAATATGACCGTTCTATCGCACTTTGGACGGACGTATGTCCTGCCAGTGTATCTAAGTAAGTTTACTTTTCCCGCACTATTATATCACGACTAAGTCCAATCGCCTATGCATGGATCAGTACCTAGACAGGTATTCCAACAAATCTCAGCAATTCAGCAGCACCAATAGAAAGCCAAGTATTCTTTTCCTCGTCACTCACAGCCCATGCAAGACCCAGAACTCCTGCGGAGTTGACACCCACTCCTCGCTCAAATCCACTGTGACGACGTGGTATCAAGCAGATCCACTCTTTGGTTATGATGACATTGTGGGCCGGGCCAGAATCTGTCATCTCTTGCACCTGTCGGACTTCTCTGAGAAGCCGGTGGTGAGCTTCAACAACGGTGGCAGCAGTGGCATGTGGTGGGAGTCGCAGGACAAAATGTCTGTGGGGCACGTTTGGAATGTCCTTTGCAATGACGGTTTCTGATCGAGCTTGGCTTGGGAACAGTTCAAATCCCATTTCTTTCTCGTTTGGGTACGGCCAGAGTTGCATGTGCTTGTGTCCTTGGCTTGAACCTGAATTGTACCCACAATTGTAGATCAAGAAATACTTCTCCCGGGAGAAACCCTGAAGGACGGCCCACGCCGCAGCCAGGTCACGGTTATCGAGTGCCTCTTCTTGAGGAATGTAACTGTTGGTGATAAGCAATACACTGGGTCGATAGAAGGCGTAAATGTTGAGCAAGAGGGTATGATGATCTCCCACCGGCGACAGAATCTCGTCCGGGTTTGGGTCGAGAAATGGATTCTTTCCCGTCGGTTTCTTTCGTTCTGGAGCATCAGCCTTGGTTATTGGTTTCTTTTTTAGGGCGGGCGCGAGGCGGAGCTCAAACTATCAAGAAGATATTGGCATCAGCTTGTGGGTCTTTACAGCGTATGTAAATAGTGGCCTTGTGTGGTTTTCGTAGCATGGTAGTCATCGCTTGTGACTGACCTTGAATCTTTCGTCTTCCATAATCTCACCAGTGGTTTCACCGTACGTGATCTTTCCCGAGGATACCATCTGGTCAAATCTTGTCCAAGCCGATGACTCAAGACTCGCTGGTAAGACGATCGATCCCTCTGAATCTTGAGGTTGTTCATTGGGCCCAGAATCAATATCCCCCATTTTCGACAAGTCCCGTGAGAGAAATTAAACAGCAAATGATCGGAGACCTATCTTTATACCAGGAGAAACCTAGTCGGACAATGACCTTTTCGGACGTACAGACGCCTATGTTGGTTTTTGGAAGTATTGTTGGTGGAAGCGTTGAATTTCTCACTGGACCATCTAGGGAGGTATTTGCTGTTTGGCAAGACGGTTTCTTTTCAAAATGTCCACGTCATCGGCGGATCCCGTTTATACGTCCTGTCTCTGAAGCGACCATGAGGATGTGAGCCTCTAAGTAATCAAATGTCTTCCTCTAATCCGACGAGCTGCCGCCCCTTTGCTTGATATATGGGGCAATCTTGGGGAGGAATTTGTTGTCATCATTCAAGATCTACACGAAATACCTCCAAAAATGCCTTTGTCATTAGAAAAGGCTTAGCATACAAGGCTGAGCCTCTACGTCCACCAACGGCCGTCCAACTTCATAGGCTGCCCAGCTAAACACAATCTACTTAGAGGATAGGCAGGAATCATCGTGGAAAATCCTCTCCATATTTCGGCATGTCATGAGGTGCACAGCCTGGAACGACTAGAATGGGAGCACTATTAATAACGGAAAAATCATATCGTTCTGGCTTCCACCCCCTTCAGATGCTGTATCCGAAAATAACACCCAGAAGAACTCCGCAGTATTGCTCTACGATCACGCATATCAAGCTGAGAAGGCATTTCCCGCTGTTACAAAACGGAGAGATCAGCTCCCAGTCGCCTCAGAACCCACACCGCACCCGTACCAGGGCGCTATGGTCAGATGATCAACCCTCGCTCTGCCTTTGTAACGATTGGCAAACACTCTATCCGAAGCTGACTGCAAATCATACCCACAAATACCTTGCCCAGGCTCCCCTTGCTGGTATACCGCTTCGAAGACACCTCGTATTTTTCAGAATCTACGTCGTCCCTGTTCCAGGTCGATAGAGCGGGAGATGATCCGACCTTCCTTTGTGTCTTTGGTCAAATGCAATGATGATATCAGTGGACGACTGTAGATCATAGCCTCCAATTCCATTTCCTAGATCACCTTCTCGATAGACAGCATCAAGTGACAAAGGCACCATCTATAGAGCGGCGAAGTATTGGAACAACTCGTCGTTCCGACTTGCGGGGTGTAGCCCTATATGGTCCGGTATACTTTTGAACCGAAGTTTTCATCCCTGCCGAGGGCACCATGTTTCTTTGTAGATTATCTGAGATATGAGGCTAGCTATAGTGCAATACACTCCTCGTACAACAGGGAATTCCATCATATGAGCGTCAACGGGCACACGAGTATCGACAGCATTAAGCATGTTCCCAGAAACTCAGATCAAGCTGGCCATCAACTAGACTGGAGAGGTAGCCGCCCCAAGGATCGCCCGGCAAATTGCCGGATTGGCATGCATTCGAACCGATGACAACGATTGCACACACTCACGTTTTCTA